>Ga0310122_10001331_pt1 | contig 15825 bp, 15 predicted proteins | sample CB6_Bottom_1051__FD_203503 | JGI IMG/M metagenome (GOLD analysis project Ga0310122, IMG submission 203503) | Marine microbial communities from Western Arctic Ocean, Canada - CB6_Bottom_1051 | ecosystem: Environmental > Aquatic > Marine > Oceanic | place: Canada: Western Arctic Ocean | collected...
CTAGGGATGTGCGGCACGGAGGCGTTCGATCGCGTCGGCGGCGGCGAGCGCTTCGGGGCTGCCAGGGGCGACCCGCTGGACCTCTTCCCAGGCCTCGATGGCACCCTCGAGATTCTGTTTCCCGAAAGCCCGGACGATGCCGAGGTTCAGGATCGTCTTGGCGTGCGCCGGGGCCACGTCCAGTGACCGGGCAAACTGCAAGAGCGCGCGATCGGTGTCGTCCATGTAGTAGTACGCCACCCCAAGATCGGTGCTGACCTCAACCTCCTCTGGGCTCAGCGCAAGCGCTGCTTCAAACCAGGGGATCGCGTCTTCGAAGCGATGGGCGTCAAAGTAAAGATTCCCGAGGTCCACACGAACCTGGACATCCTCTGGTGCGTTCTCAGCGGCCGCGCGCAGCTCCACCGCGCGCGCCTCGTCGATGGGCGGCACCTCCGGCACCGGTAGGGTCTGAGCGGGGGGCGTCTGGGTCGCGGCCACCGGATCCGCCGGCCACTGGCTCCAGATAATCCAGCCCATCAGCCCACCCGCCAGCGCCAGCGACAAGACGAGGGGCAGCGGTTCGGTGCGGCTCATGAGGAATGTCTGGCCTTCTCGAGCCGATCATAACAACGCGACCCGAACGGCGTCCACACGCGCGTCAGCCGAGAAGAACGACCATCTCGCGGACGGCCCGTTCCAGACCCACCAGGACAGCGCGCGCGACGATGCTGTGACCGATGTTGAGCTCGACGATCTCCGGAATGGCGGCGACTGGCTTCACATTCACGTAGGTCAGCCCGTGACCGCCGAGCACCTCGAGCCCGTCCTCGTGCGCCTGGCTGGCCGCCTGCCGGATCCGCACGAGCTCCGCCGTTCGTCCGTCAGGGGTGGCATCGGCGTAGGGGCCTGTGTTGAGCTCGACCGCGGTCGCCCCCGTCTCACGAGCCTGCACGATCTGGTCCGGCGCCGGGTCAATGAACAGACTGACCGTGATACCGGCCGCCTGCAACCGCCCTACCACGCCGGCAATCGCCGTCTGGTGCTGCACAACGTCAAGACCCCCGGTCGTGGTTACCTCGTCCGGGTACTCCGGCACCAGCGTCACTTGACCCGGCTTCACGTCGCCGGCGATCGCGACCATCTCGTCGGTCGCCGCCATCTCTACGTTGAGCCGAGTCGACACCACCTCGCGCAACAGCCGCAGGTCGCGGTCCTGGATGTGGCGCCGGTCTCCGCGCAGATGCACGGTGATGCCATCTGCGCCGGCCAGTTCCGCCAGCGCCGCCGCCGTCACCGGCTCCGGCTCGCGTGCGCGCCGCGCCTGTCGAATCGTCGCCACGTGGTCGATGTTGACGCCAAGACGCATGATCGCCCCCCCCAAGGCATGCCCGAGAAGTCAGGTGTCAGAAGACGTCTTCTGGTCTTCTCACCGCTGCATTCTGGCTGCTGACTTCTTGTGTGTCTTACGACGCGCCCTCCCCGAGATCGACCCGCACACGTGCCGCGATCGTCTCGGCGAGTCGCTGGATCGCCTCCTGATCCGGTCCTTCGATCATGATCCGCAGCAGCGGCTCGGTTCCCGAGTAGCGGACGAGCACCCGACCCTTCCCCACGAGATCGCGCTCGGCCTTCTTGATGAGCCGCGACACCTCGAGGAGCTTCGCCAGCGCGGTCCGCTGCCGCACTCGCACATTCACCAGCACCTGGGGCAACGGCACCAGATCAGCGGCCAGGTCGGCCAACTCCCGTCCGGTCTCGATGACCGCCCGCACGATCACCAGGGTGGTGGCCAGCCCGTCGCCGGTCGCCAGGTGGTCGGCGAAGATCGTGTGTCCGGACTGTTCGCCGCCGAGCGCGATGCCGCGCCGGTTCATTTCCGCCCACACCAGCCGGTCCCCTACCGAACACCGGTGCACCGCGATGCCGTCGGCGCGCAGGGCGTGCTCCAGCCCGATGTTGCTCATCACGGTCGCCACCACCGCCTCCCGAGGCAGCCGTCCCGCCGCCGCGAGCCGGCGCGCCGCTATCAGCAGCACCGCGTCGCCGTTGACCAGCGTGCCTCGGTGGTCGACAAACACGACCCGGTCGCCGTCGCCGTCGAAGGCCGCGCCCAGCCGGCATCCCTGCTCGACCACCACCCGCGCCAGATGCTCTGGATGGGTGGAGCCGCAGTCGAGGTTGATGTTGCGACCATCCGGCCGATCGTGCAGCACGATCGGGTCCAGCCCCAACCCCCGCAGTACCGCCGGCGCCAACTGGCTGGTGGCGCCGTTCGCACAGTCGATGGCGATCCGCAGGTCCGCCGGCACCGTCACCCCGTTGAGAATCCGGCTGGTGTGGGCGATGTACGATTCGCTGAACGCGATGGACTCCACCGACGGAACCGGGGTGTCGGGCACCGCCCAGGTCTCGTCGGTTACTAACGCCGTGATCCGCGCCTCCAGATCGTCATCCGCTTTCTCGCCGTCTCCCGTGATGACCTTGACCCCGTTATCCCGGAACGGGTTGTGCGAAGCGGAAACAACGATGCCCGCGTCGAACTCGCCGTCACGTGTGAGAAACGCGACCGCCGGTGTCGACAGGAGACCGCCGTCGGTCACGCTGCCCGTCTCGCTCTCGATCCCGCGCGCCAGCTGAGCTGTGATCCACTCGCCCGACTCGCGCGTGTCTCGGCCGATGAGCACCTGGACGGAAGCGCCAGCGCCGCTGTGCATCCTGACGACAGCCGCGCCGAGCCGCGCGAGCGTGCGCTCGTCCAGCGGAGGCTCGCCGGGCGTACCACGAACGCCATCGGTGCCGAACAACCTCGTGGACATACCTGTGGCCCGTATAGGGCGAATCAGCATCGCTCTCCGGGTGAATACAACGGGGCGTTCACCACGGGCTGCCAGGGGGGCCTGCGCTCACCGAAGGGTGACCAGCACGATCGTGGGCTCGACCTGGGTGACCTCGAAGGCACGCTGTGGCGCGAACTCGACCGACAGATTGTAGCTGCCGGCTTCCCGGCCGGCTAGGTCGACGAAGGCACCCACCATGCTGCTGTCGAGCCCGCGCATCTGCTCTGGCGGTCCATACACGGTGACCGTGATCGACTCCGGTGTGACCCTGGCCGACAGCCCTGACGGCGCATTTCGCACCCGGACCGGCACCTCGACCAGCGTCCGCTCGACCGGCGCACGCACGATCTCGACCGTCACCCGTGCTGCGCCTGGAGTCTCGAGCCGCAAGTTCGGGTCCGCCAGGCCGACCGTGAGTGATTCCTCCAGTGGAACTGAGGCGTTCGTCACGTCGAGCGGCTCGGTGATCGCCTCGGTCAGCTGACGCAGCAGGCTCAGCGGACCGACGACCGCCACAGTGGACGGGTCGGCGACAACACGGCCTACCACGAACCCCGGCGCCGGCTCACCCTCGACCACCGGCACGACCGGCACGACCCGAGGTGACCCCGCGTCCTCGAGCGTCAGCGAGACGGTCGACGGAATCACCTGGGTCACCCGGACACCGGGTGGAGCGCCACGGACGCGATCGGCCGTCATGTCGAACAGACGGGGCCCCAGACGCTCTGACTTCAGATCGATGATCGCCGTCACCTCCCCCGCTTCGAGACGGCGCAGTACCGCCGATGGTCCGCGGAGCCGCACCTCCACCTCGTCGGGCAATTCCCCCAGGATCTCCACCGAAGCCGGCACGTTCTCGAACTCCAGCGGAACGCGCAGACCCCGCTCCGCGACCGGGTCCCCGCCGACCGTCAACCACCAGAGCAGCACGGCCAGCGCGGTCGCTAACACCTTCAGCCCGAGGTCCCGGAAGAGCGAAACGGCCATCATGCGCCGAGTGGCTTCGCCTCCTCGCGCGGCTGACGTCCTGTGCGACGCAGCATCAGCGCTTCGAGCCGATACCGCAGCTGGTCCGGTTCGAGATCCTGCTCGATCTGCCCGTCCAGCACCAGCGACAGCAGACCGGTCTCTTCCGAGACGACGAGGGCGACGGCATCGGTCTCCTCGCTCAACCCGATGGCCGCGCGGTGACGGGAACCCAGGTTCTTGCTGACGCTGGGATTGACGGTCAGGGGCAGAAAACAGGCGGCGGCGGCGATCCGATCCTGCTGGATGACCACTGCGCCGTCGTGCAACGGTGAGCCCGGCCGGAACACGCTGACCAGCAGGTCGTAGCTGACCGCCGCGTCGAGCGGGATGCCGCTCTCGACGTAGTTGCCCAGCCCGATCTCCCGCTCGATCGCAACGATGGCGCCCTGACGTTGCTCGGACAGCATGCGCAACGCCACCACGACTTCCTCGATCGTCTCGTCAGTGGCCTCCGGCCGGTTGAGATATCGGAAGAACGGGGCACGTCCGAAGTGCGCGAGCGCCCGCCGGATGTCCGCCTGGAACAGCACGATCGCGGCAAAGACGATGTAGCCGAACATATCCCGGACCAGCCAGTTGAGCGTCTGTAGCGGAGTGAACCGCGACGCGTAGTACAGCCCGACGACCAGACCGATGCCGATGAAAATTTGAACCGCGTGCGCGCGACGGATCAGCTTCAGGACCTCGTAAATCAGCAGCCCGACGATCAGGATGTCGACCAGATCCCACAAGCTGACCCGGTCCAGCCGCAACACGCTGGTCAGACTCTCAATCATTCCTGGTGCCCTGTCTCAGCCGGCCGGTACGGATTCTGGTACCGCGCCGTGCGCGCGGATCCGGTCCGCCACCCTGACCACCTGCACCATCTCGCGAACCCCGTGCACGCGCACGATGTGTGCACCGTCGAGGACCGCCGCCGTGACGGCGGCCGCGGTTCCCCACTCCCGGTCATCCGGGCCGCCATCACCGTCCCCGCCCAGGAACGACTTCCGCGACGGACCAACCAACAGCGGGCGGTCCAGCAGCGCCAGACGTCCAAGCGCGGCCAAGGCCGCGTAGGTGTGCTCGGCGCGTTTGGCGAACCCGAGACCAGGATCGATGATGATTCCCGAACGAGCAACCCCGGCCTCAACCGCCGCGTCGATCCGGTCCCCGAGCTCGCCGGCCACCTCGACGCCGACGTCGCCATACGCAGCCTCCTGGTACATGTCGCGCGAGCGTCCTCGATTGTGCATCAACACCAGCGCGGCGCCGCGTTCGGCCGCCACAGCCGCCAACGCCGGGTCGTAGAGTAGCCCCGACACATCGTTGACGATCACCGCGCCGTGGTCGAGCGCGATGCGGGCGACCTCGGCCTTGTAGGTGTCGACCGACACCGGCACCCGAACCCGCCCAGCCAGCCGGTCGAGCACCGGCACGATGCGCGCCAGCTCCTCCTCGACCGACAACGCGACAGCACCGGGCCGGGTCGACTCGCCCCCGATGTCCAGCAGATCGGCGCCAGCGGCCTCCATTTCCTGCGCGTGGTCCGCGGCACGATCCGGGTCCAAACACAGCCCGCCGTCCGAGAACGAGTCCGGGGTCACGTTCACGATCCCCATCACCAACGTCCGGCCGCCCAGCTGGAGCGGGGCCGTATCCGGCAGCGGCACCGTGTAGTGACACCGAGGAAGCATGGGGCCCCCTAGAGACTACCCCAAAGGAGACAGGAGACAGGAGGCAGGAGAAACCGGGGCTACTCCTGCGGCAATGGCTTGCCGAGCGACGGCACGACCGACGGCCGCTCCGTCTCCGAGTTGGTGGGCTCGGGCTGGCCCGACGCAACCGGCGCGGCCTCGACCGGCTCCTCAAGCGGCAGACCCGAGACAATCCGCAAAATCTGCGCCCCGGTGAGCACCTCGCGGGTCAGCAACTCCTCGGCGATCTGTAAGAGCGCCTTCTTCTTCTCTTCGAGAATCGAGCGGGCGCGGTCGTAGTTTTCGGTGACAATCCGCTTTATCTCCCGGTCGATCGTGCCCGCGGTCTCCTCGCTGTATTCCTGGTGCTGCGCGAAGTCCCGACCCAGGAAGATCTGCTCTTCCTTCCGACCGAAGGTCAGCGGGCCGATGCTCTCGCTCATGCCCCATTCGCAGACCATCTTGCGGGCGAGGTCGGTGACGCGCTCGAGGTCGTTGCCGGCACCGGTCGTCACCGCCGTATTGGTGATTTCCTCGGCGATCCGGCCACCGAGCAGTACCGCGAGCTGGTCATGCAGATACAGGGTCGAATAATTGTGCTTGTCGTCGACCGGCAGCTGCTGCGTCAAACCGAGCGCCTGGCCTCTCGGAATGATGGTGACCTTGTGGACCGGGTCGGCGTGCTCCAGGACCGCGCCCAGCAAGGCGTGACCCGCTTCGTGAATCGCCGTCACCTGCTTCTCCTCGTCGCTGATGACGAGGGACCGGCGCTCCGAGCCCATCATGACCTTGTCCCTGGCGAACTCGAAGTCCTGCATCATCACGGTCTTCTGGTTGTAACGCGCCGCGTTGAGCGCCGCCTCGTTGACGAGGTTCGCTAGATCCGCGCCACAGAAGCCGACGGTGCCCCGCGCCAACACGTGGATGTCGACGTCGTCCGCCAGCGGGATCTGCCGAGTGTGGACCCCGAAAATGCCCTCCCGGCCTTTGACGTCCGGCCGGTTCACGACGATCCGGCGGTCGAAGCGCCCGGGCCGCAGCAGCGCCGGGTCCAGCACATCGGGACGGTTGGTCGCCGACACGAGAATGACGCCTTCATTGGACTCGAACCCGTCCATCTCGACCAGTAGCTGGTTCAGGGTCTGCTCCCGCTCGTCGTGGCCGCCGCCCAGACCGGCGCCGCGATGCCGGCCCACGGCGTCGATCTCGTCGATGAACACGATGCACGGCGCGTTCTTCTTCCCCTGCTCGAACAGGTCGCGGACCCGCGAGGCACCGACACCGACGAACATCTCCACGAAGTCCGACCCGCTGATCGAGAAAAACGGCACGCTGGCCTCGCCGGCGACGGCTCGCGCCAGCAGGGTTTTTCCGGTCCCCGGGGGCCCCATCAGCAGGACACCCTTCGGGATCCGGCCACCCAGCTTCTGGAACTTCTGCGGCTCCCGGAGGAACTCGATGATCTCCTGCAGTTCCTCCTTTGGCTCGTCGACCCCGGCGACGTCCCTGAACGTCACCTTCTTTTGTGTGCTCGTTGACAGCTTGGCCCGGCTCTTGCCGAACGACAAGGCCTTGTTCCCGCCGCTCTGGACCTGCCGCATGAAGAACACCCAAAATCCGATAATCAGCAGGATCGGCGCCCAGGAGTACAACAGGGTCGCCCAGGGGCTCGGCGCCGCCGCCCGCGCCTCGACCTGGACGTCGAGGTCGATAAGCTCGTTGGCCAGCCCCTCGTACTGGGGCGGGGCGTAGGTGCGGAACAGATCACCGCTTGTCGAGGTACCGACGATCTCGTTGCCGGTGAGCTCGACTCTGTTGACCTGACCGCTCTGCACCTGCCGCATGAACTCGCTGAAGGCGACCTCGTCGGCGGCGGCCCGGAACGGGTTCGACAGGTTCCAGATCACAGCCACCACGACCACCAGGGCCATCCAGAACAGCAGGCTGCGCGTCGTCGAGTTCACGAGTTATCCCCCAAAAGGTCTGACTTTCAAGACTAGCACGCTTGCCGCACCCCGTGTGACCCGGAAATCGTCGCTGACACCCTGCCCCACGACCCAGACGATGCGGTCCTGGGGGTCGAGCACCAGCGGAATCCGGGCTCGCTCGGCGCGGCCCACCTTGCGGTCGACGAACAGATCCTGGAGCTTTTTCCGGTGCCCCTGGAGGCCGAGTGGCCGAAACCGATCTCCAGGTTGCCAGTTCCGCACCGCGAACGGACCCGCCGCCGCCACCGCGACCACTCGTTCGGTCCCGTGTTTTCCGGCCGTGTCCGGCCGACAGAGCGGCCGAAAAAGCCCCGGTCCAGCCGGCTCCGCGCTGATCGTCACGCCGGCCTCGGGGACCTTCACCTCGCCGGGAACCTCCAACCGATAGGCGAACGGCTCGACCCGGGCGACCGCCCCCCGACCAGCACGGGTGGTCAGGCGGATGACACCCTCGAGCCGCTCGGCCCGGCACCGGGGAAAATCGACCCGCGTGGGGGCGTCCTCGACCAGCCGGCGGAGCCGCTCGATGTGGTCGAAACCGACCGCGCGCCCGGAGACCCGAACCAGCGCATCGCGCGCGACCCGCCTCCCCAACGCCGGGTGCAGCGCCGCCAACCCGGCGGCGTCGATCTCCACACCCCCCGTGGTACTTTGGACGAGATTGGCGCTCGATTCGTTTGCGGCGCGCGCAAGCCACTCCTCGTCGGCCTGCGCGATCTCGGCCTCTCGAGCCAGCACCTCGACGACGCGCGGAGAGTACGCCCGCAGCGACGGGATCAGGTCGTGCCGGATCCGGTTGCGGGGCACACCCCGGTCGAGATTGGATGCATCCTCGCGGAACGACGCCTGCTTTGACGCCAGATACGCGCGCAACTCGGTGCGCGAGACCCTCAGCAACGGTCGCACGACCAGACCGAGACGCGGTCGGATGGCCGAGAACCCGGCGGCGCCGGCACCCCGCAGCAAACGGAGCAGATAGGTCTCGGCCTGGTCGTCGATCGTGTGACCGAGCGCCACCCGGCAGGCGCCGAGACGACCGGCGGCCCGCCCGAAAAACGCGTGACGCGCCCGGTGACCCGCATGCTCGACAGAGATCCGCTCCGACCGCGCCATCTCGGCGACGTCGGCCGACTCGACGACGAACGGCAGGCCAAACCGGGTTGCCAGATCCCGGCAGAAACGCTCGTCTTCGTCGGAGGCCGGCGGCCGCAGCCGGTGATTGAAATGCGCCACACCTGCCAGGGCGACCGCGTTCCGCTCGGCCAACTCGGCGAGCAGATGCAGCAGCGCCACCGAGTCTCCGCCGCCTGACACCGCGGCCAGTACGCGGCCGCCAGGCGGGATCAGCCTCTGTCGACGCACCGACACGAGCACACGCTTGGCGAGTGGGTCCATGGGTCCGGGAAAATGGTGCCGGTGCAGGGACTTGAACCCCGGACAACGCGGATATGAGCCGCGTGCTCTAACCAACTGAGCTACACCGGCGAAGTGACGACGCGGCGCCGCCCTGACGAGCGTCGGCGCCACATCCCTAGGCTGTGCTTCCTACAGTCCCGCTCCGCGGGGGCTGGCCGCCCGGACGATCGTCGGCGCGCCGAAGCGAACCAGTAAGGATGTATTGTATCAACTCTGACAGGCTTCAGGCTTCAGAGAATCGGGTGGCTTCGTACGCCCGTCGAGCGAAACCCCCAGGTTTCTCGTGCCTCCTGTCTCCTGTCGAGCTCACAGAATCAACATCGCGTCGCCGTAGCTGTAGAACCGGTAGCCATGTCGTACCGCCTCGGCATAGGCGGCCAGCACCCGCTCCCGCCCGGCGAAGGCGCTGACGAGCAGCAGCAGCGACGACCGGGGTAGATGAAAGTTGGTGAACAGGGCGCCGGTGACCTGGAACGTCACGCCGGGATACAGGTAGAGGTCGCTGACACCCCCGCCCACCGGCAGCCGACCGGCCCCAGCCCGAACCGCCGTTTCGAGCGTGCGCGTCGTGGTGGTGCCGACCGCCACGACCCGTCGGCCCTCATCGATGGCGCGGTTGAGGGTCGCGGCGGTCGCGGCGGGCACGTGGTATGGCTCCGGCTCGACGCGGTGCTCCTCGACACGGTCCACGCGGACCGGCTGAAACGTGCCGTAGCCGACGTGCAGCGTCACCCGCGCCACGTCGACCCCTCGGTTCCGGACACGCGTCAGCAAGGCGTCGGTCAGATGGAGACCCGCAGTCGGCGCCGCCACCGAGCCGCGGACCGTGGCATAGACCGTCTGGTAGCGCTCACGGTCGGCCGGCTCATCCGGCCGTTTGATGTAGGGGGGCAGCGGCACGTGCCCGAGCGTGTTGATCGCCGCATCGACCGGGGACCCGTCTTCAACCCAGAGCCGGATCGTGCGACGTCCATGGAACCGACGCGCAAGCACTTCGCCGCGCAGCCGGAGCCCGTCCCGCTCGAACACGACGGCGGCGCCAACCCGCAGCTTCTGCCCCGGATGCATCAGGGCATCCCACTGCTCCGCATCGAGTCGTCTCAGGAGCAGACACTCGACCGCGCCACCACTCGGCACGCGGCGGCCGAGCAGCCGCGCCGGGAACACCCGGGTGTCGTTGACGACGAGCAGGTCGCCCGGCGTCAGCAACTCGGGCAGATCGGCGACCGTCCGGTGGCACACGGTGCCGCGGTCGCGGTCGAGCACCAGCAACCGGGCCGCCTCACGGTCCGGCGTCGGAGTCTGCGCGATGCGGTCTGCCGGCAGCTCGAAATCGAAATCGGAGAGAAGCATGGAGGATCGCACGCGGCTCGGTACGCTCTCCGCGTCGCGAAGGCGATGGCTTTGGGCGCTCTGGAGCTACGCTCATCGAGGGTCGCACGCGACTCGGTAGGCCCGCCGCATCGCGAAGGCTATGGGCTAAAGCCGGCAGAACAGTCTCTAGTAGGCCCACCGCAGGAGCACGGCGCCGACGGTGAATCCAGCGCCAACCGAGGCGAGCAGCACCAGGTTGCCCTTCTTCAGCCGCCCGGCGGCACGCGCGTCGGCCAGCGCCAGCGGGATGGTTGCGCCGGTGGTGTTGCCGTACCGATCGATGTTGATGACGACCTTCTCGTCAGGCAGGCCAAGCTGGTCGGCGGCGCACTTGATGATCCGCCGGTTCGCCTGATGTGACACAAAGAGATCGACGTCGTTCGGCTGCAACTGGTTCCGCTCGAGAATGCGACGGCTGATCTCGCTGGTCTTGCGGACGGCGAATTTGAAGACGGCCGCACCGTCCTGATGCACGTAGTGCAACCGCTGGTCGATCGTCTCGTGGGAGGCCGGCAACCGGCTGCCCCCGGCCGGCATTCGGAGCGCCTGCCCGCCGCTGCCGTCCACCTCGTGGACAAAATCGATGATGCTCAGCTCCGGGTCTACCGCGGGTGACATGACGACCGCCCCCGCGCCGTCACCGAAGATCACACAGGTGGTGCGATCCTCATAGTCGATGATCCGGGACATGACGTCGGCCCCGATGGCGAGCACCTGCTCGTGCGCCCCGGTGGCCACCAACTGCTGAGCGGTCGTCAGAGCGTACGTGAACCCGGAACAGGCGGCGCCCAGATCGAACCCCCAGGCCGTGCCGGCGCCGATCTTGTCCTGGACCAGACAGGCGGTGCTCGGGAAGAACATGTCCGGCGTGGTCGTCCCGACCACGAGAAACTCGATGTCGGACGGGGTCAGATGCGCCTGGGCGATCGCGCCCCGCGCCGCCTCGGCTGCCAGATCCGACGTCGCCACGCCGGCGTCGGCGATGTGGCGCTCGCGGACACCGGTGCGCTTGAGGATCCACTCGTCCGACGTGTCGACCATCTTCTCGAGGTCGCTGTTGGTCAGCACCCGCGGTGGCACAGAGATAGCCAGCGAGGAGATCTGTACCCGCCGGACTGCCCGCGCCTGACCGTCGCCCGGTCGGCTCGATGCCGCGTCGTTCATCTAGCGAGGCTCCGCCTCAAGCCATCTAGCGGAATGAGCCTCGACACCGCCGGCTCCGCTTCGCCAGATAGCATCTATCACAGCCCCGCTACGCGGGGCTAGCCGTGGTGTGCCGGCGAAGTGTACACCCTTTGACCGATCGGGCACGGCTAGGGCTCCTCCTTGCTCCCTGCGCTACCAGAGCCGGCCCTCGCGGTCCGGCGCCGGCAAGCCGAAGTAGTCGTAGGCGCGGGCGGTCGCCACCCGCCCACGCGGAGTGCGGTCGAGAAACCCGATCTGGATCAGGAACGGCTCGTAGATATCCTCGATCGCCTCTTTCTCCTCGCTGATGGCGGCGGCGATGCTGTTCAACCCGACCGGCCCACCCCCAAACTTGTCGATGATGGCGCGCAGCAGCCGCCGGTCCGCCTCGTCGAACCCGTTGCTGTCCACCTCGAGCAACTCCAGCGCCCGCAGGGCCACCGACTGGGTAATCGCGCCGTCGGCCCGCACCTCGGCGAAGTCCCGTACTCTCCGCAGCAACCGGTTGGCGACCCGCGGTGTCCCACGCGAGCGGCGCGCAATCTCGGCGGTCGCGTCGTCGTCGATCGGCACCCCGAAGATCCCGGCCGACCGCCCCACGATCTCCTGGATGTCCACATCGCGGTAGAAGTCCAGACGGTGCACGATGCCGAACCGGGCGCGGAGCGGCGCTGTGAGGAGCCCAGCCCGGGTCGTCGCGCCGATCAACGTGAACCGCTGCACGGGCACCTTGACCGACCGTGCGCCCGGGCCCTGGCCAATGACGATGTCGAGCTCGTAGTCCTCCATCGCCGGATAGAGAATCTCCTCGATGACCGGGCTCATCCTGTGGATCTCGTCGATGAACAGCACCTCGTGCTCTTTGAGATTGGTCAGGATCGCGGCCAGGTCGCCCGGCTTCTCGAGCACGGGCCCCGCCGTCGTCCGAATCGGCACGCCGAGCTCGTTGGCGATGACATACGCCAGGGTGGTCTTACCGAGCCCCGGCGGACCGTAGAGCAGCACATGGTCGAGCGCCTCGCCACGCTGGCGTGTCGCCGCAATCGAGACCTCGAGGTTCTCGCGCAGCCGCTCCTGGCCGATATAGGCGTCGAGGGTCCGCGGGCGCAGCCCCGCCTCGAACTGGTCGTCGTCGCCCAGCCGGACGGAGCTGACCACGCGGCTTGGTGAGACCTCGTCGCTCATCGGGCGAGCTCCTTCAGCGCCTGTCTCAGAGTCTGCTGAAACGTGCCGTCCCCGGCCTTGAGCGCGGCGCTCACGGCGCGTTCCGCCAGCGGCCGGTGATAGCCGAGGTTCAGCAGCGCCGATAGCAGGTCGGCCCGCATATCGGTCTCGCCTACCACGAGGTCCAGACCGCCGGATTCGAGATCGAGCCCCGCCGACAGCCGATCCTTCAGCTCCAGCCCGATCCGCTCGGCGGTCTTCTTGCCGACGCCTGGGATCCCCGTCAGCCGCGCCACGTCCCCCTGGCGCACGGCCCGCACGAGGTCGGCCGACTCGATTCCGGACAGCACCCCGAGCGCGAGCCGCGGACCGATGCCGGTGATCCCGATCAACCGCTGGAAGAGCTGCAGCTCGAGCAGGGTCGCGAACCCGAACAGCGCGAGTGTGTCCTTCCGCACCTGGGTATGCACGCGGAAGACCACATCAGACCCCGGCTCACCCAGCCCGTAGAACGTCGACAACGGGACGTGCACGTCATAGCCGACACCCTGGACATCAACGATCACCCGGTTCGGGTGTTTCTCAACCAGCCGGCCGCGGAGCTGCGCGATCATCCACTCACCCCTGCGGACGATACTGGCGCCAGCTCCGGACACCGCCGCGCCCGACCGAGCGCGCGGCCGCCAGCGGGGACGACGTGGTGTGGGCATGACAAACCGCGAGAGCCAGGGCGTCCGACACGTCGTACGGGGCCGGCGCCTCATCGAGTCCGAGCAACAGCGCGACCATCTGCTGGACCTGTCTCTTGTCCGCCCGTCCATACCCCACGACGGCGCGCTTGACCTCGGTGGGGGCGTACTCGGCAACCGGCAGCCCCGCCTTGGACGCAGCCAGCATGGCCACGCCCCGGACATGCCCCAACTTCAACGCGCTGCTGGCATTACGGGCGACAAAGACCTCCTCGATCGCCACGCACGCGGGTCGGTGCCGGGCCAGCAGCGACGCCAGTTCGTCGTAAACGCGGGTCAGCTTGTCCGAAAACGGGGTACGCGCAGGCACCGTGATGGCGCCGCAGACCACGACACGGCATCGGCTGCCATCGGTGTCGATGCAACCATACCCGGTGCGCCGGGAGCCGGGGTCGATCCCGAAGATCCTCACGCGAGCGAGGCCTCGATCTCCTTTTCGCTGATGTCGACGTTCGACCAGACGTGCCGGATGTCGTCCAGATCCTCGAGCGCGCCCATCAGCTTCAACATCTGCTGGGCCGGCTTCCCCTCGAGCGTGACGAAGTTCTGAGGCAGCATCGCGACCTGAGCCGCCGCCGGCTCAACCCCGAGCGCCCGGACCGCCTCGGCGACCGCGTCAAACGTCTCGGGCGTGCTGATGATCTCCCAGCTTCCGTCCTCGTCGCGGAAGTCCTCGGCGCCGGCGTCGATGGCGGCGGTCATCAGCGTCTCCTCGTCGGCACTCTCCTTCTCCACCAGGATGTAGCCCCGCTTGTCGAACATCCAGGCCACGCTGTTCGTCGAGCCGAGATTGCCGCCGTGCTTGGTCAGCAGATGCCGGACCTCGCTGACGGCCCGGTTCTTGTTGTCGGTCAACACCTCGAGCAGCAGCGCCACACCGCCCGGCCCGTAGCCTTCGTAGATGATCTCGTCGTAGCTCACCCCGGGCTCCTCGCCCGTGCCTCGACGAATCGCGCGCTTGATGTTGTCGGCCGGCATGTTGCCCGCCTTGGCGTCGGCGATCACGGTCCGCAACCGGGGGTTGCAGTCTGGATCGCCCCCACCGTTACGCGCGGCGACGGTGAGCTCCTTGATGATGCGGGTGAACAGCTTGCCGCGCTTGGCGTCGGCCGCGCCCTTCTTGTGCTTGATCGAATGCCACTTGGAATGGCCGGACATGGCAGGGCTCCGTCAGTGTGCGAGAGGGAGATCGACGAAATTCTATCACGACCGGTTCCTGGGCCAGGCCCGGGCGCCACCGTCGTAACCGTCCCGGCGGCGCGGACAGGACACTAGCCCTTTCGCGCCAGGACGATCCAGGTCTCGGCCTCCCGGTGCCACTCACCACCGGTGTAGTCACCCAACACCGTCTCGATGGTGAACCCGGCGCGGCGCAGCCTCCCCCTCATCTGCCGCACCGACAAGGTGCGAAACACCAGCGAGAACCGATGCGCGGTCCGCATGTGGCCGCGCCGCTCGACGAACTCCTGGTCGAAGATGGTCAGCCGTCTGGACCAGTCCTGTCTGACGGACTCGATGAGGCTAATCCGGACCGCGCCGCCGCGACCGCGTCCCCGTAGACTGACGCGGCGGGCGTATTCGCTCCATCGCGGGAGGTCCGGGACGAGGTCCATGGCGAAGGTCCCGCCCCGCCGGAGCACGCCGAAGACCGAGCGCAACGTGTCCCGTAGGTCGCGGTCGCGCAACAGGGACTGCAGCATGCCGTAAGGCGCCATCACCAGCCGAAACCGACTCGCCCCCCGGAACGGCAACGACCGGACGTCCCCCCGCACGAGTCGCAGCAGAGTACCCCGTCCACCGCGCCGGAGCCGGCGCTGGGCCTGGCGAAGCATCGCGTCCGACCGGTCGATGCCGACGACCCGGTCCACCGTCCTGGCGACCGGCACCGCCACGCGACCGGTGCCGCACCCCAGTTCGAGCACCGGTCCACCACACTGCTCCGCCAGCCGCTGCCAGAACCGGATGTCCCTGCGCCCGACCGTGCGCGCGTTCTCCCAGTCGTAGAACGGCGCGTAGTCGTCCCAGCCGTGCCAGCCTTCCATGTCGTGGGTCTCGGTGTGGCAAAGTATCATAAGGGTTACGTCGTCATGTCCCTCATCCCTGACTGGGCACCCAATCTGCACCCGCTGCTCGTGCATTTCCCGGTGACGCTCCTGGCCGGCGCCGTGGCGGTGGACATGGCGAGCCTGCTGATGCCGGCCAGGCCGGTCCTCCGAGACACCGCCACCCTGTTCTATTGCGCCGGGGCGTTCATGGCGATGGCCGCGTATTTCAGCGGGCTGAGCGCCGCCCAGGGGACGCCGGTATCCCCCGAGGAGAGCGCGGCGGTGACCGCGCACTTCACCTGGGCCGATCGCACGACGTGGTTCTTTGTCTTCTTCGCCTCGCTCCGGATGGCGTTCTCCTACATCTGGCGACCGCCCGC
>Ga0310122_10001332_pt1 | contig 15822 bp, 13 predicted proteins | sample CB6_Bottom_1051__FD_203503 | JGI IMG/M metagenome (GOLD analysis project Ga0310122, IMG submission 203503) | Marine microbial communities from Western Arctic Ocean, Canada - CB6_Bottom_1051 | ecosystem: Environmental > Aquatic > Marine > Oceanic | place: Canada: Western Arctic Ocean | collected...
CCACCTCTTCGACGCGAACATCTTCTATCCCGACCGGCTGACCCTGGCCTATTCGGATCATCTGTTCATTCCCGGTATTGTCGTCGCGCCGCTGCTCTGGGCCGGCTTCTCCCCGGTGCTCGCCTACAACCTTCTGCTCATCACAGGGCTGGCTTCGACCGGCTGGGTCATGAGTCTGGTGGTGACTCGATGGACCGGCAACCGAACGGCGGGGCTGATCAGCGGGTCGCTGGTGGCGTTCAACGCGTTCACGCTGACGCGATTTCCCCAGATCCAGGACCAGCACGTCGCATTCCTGCCGCTGGCGCTGTGGGCGCTGGACAGGCTGCTGCGGGTACCGTCGGTCCGGCATGCGCTATCGCTCTCGGGATGGTTTGTGCTGCAGGCCTTGACGAGTGGTTACTGGCTAATGTTTACGACAGTGGCGATGGTGTTCGGAGCCGCCGCTCGACCCGGGGAATGGATGACCCGGACTCGACGACCGTTCGTCGCCTACGCGGCCCTGGCGGCCGTGGTTACCGGTCTGGCGCTGCTCCCGTTCCTGCTGCCGTACTGGACCGTCAGCCGCGACCAAGGATTGACACGGAGTCTGGAGGAGGTCGGGCTGTTTTCGGCGCACATGAGCAATTACCTGGCCACCGGCGGCCGTCTGCACTTCGACGTCTGGAGTCAGGCGTTCTACGCCTCTGGGGGTGACGCACTCTTTCCGGGTGCGATTGCGCTAGGCCTCACCGCCGTCGCCGTGGGGTCCGGCGTCGCGTTTCGAGACCGCCGCGCCCGTATGGCCCTGTCGTTCGGGGTGGCCGCTTTCGCGCTCTCGTTCGGGCCCAGGCTTCCGGGGTACGCGGTGCTCTACGATCTCTTTCCGCTGATGACCGGAATCCGGGGCGCGTCGCGGTTCGGACAGCTCTGGCTGGTCGCCATCGCGATTCTGGCCGGGTTCGGGTGGGCGAGACTCGGACAGGTGCTACGGCGGGCGGCCACGCCCGCTGCCAGACGCGCTGCGCTCGCGCTCGGCGCGGTGGCCCTGATCGGCGTGCATGCGGAGGCGGTGCGAGCGCCGATCGCCTACTCTGAATTCCAGGGGATACCGGCCGGGTTCGACGTGCTCCCGGGCCCCGAGGACGACGCGGTACTGGCCTTCTTTCCGTTCTATTCGGTGGACGCGGTGTTCGAGAACCCGCGCTACATGCTGTACGCGACCCGGTCGTTCGCACCGATGCTGAACGGCTACTCAGGATTCATACCCCAGAGCTACATGCGCCACGCCAGGGCCCTGGCACCGTTTCCCGACGCGGCATCCATCAGCTACCTCCGGGAAGTCGGCGTGACGCACGTGGTCGTCGAAGGCCAGCGGATGAGCAACACGGCGCTGGCAGCGCTGGAGCAGTTCCCCGAGCTGCAGCTCACGGTCGCGAACGACAGCCTTCGGCTCTACACGCTGGGACCTGACTAATGGTCTGTGTCACTGCGGACGCGGGGCTCGGAGCTACTCCGGCACCTTCGGTTCGTGGTAGCGTTTGTATCTCCCACGCCTGAAGACCCACTCGCCGACTGGCCCCCCCGCGAGTACTCCGAGCCAGTCGAGCAAGAAACGGTTCCGCGCTCCGAGGTCGGTGAGCTCGATCAGGTTGCCGTCGAAATCCTTCACGAAAAAGAACCACTGGCCGTTGGGCGACTGCTCCGGCGGCGCGACAATCTCGACCCCTTTGCTGACCAGATAGTCATGCCATTTCTGGATGTGTCGGACATTGAAGCAGAGGTGCGTCAGCCCCACGCGGTTCCATGGCACGTCGACCGACGGCTGGTCGGGCCGGAACTCGAAGATCTCGATCACCGCGCCACCGGGCACCCGGAGCCAGCCGGTTTTGCAGGTCGGCTGCTCGGCGTCGACCCTGAAGAACGCACGGATCCGATCGGGTGGCTGGTCGGACACGCCGACCAGCGGGCACCCGAAGACGTCCCAGTAGAAACGGACCGCCGTGTTGAAGTCGGAGACAGTGATACCGGTGTGACTGAATGATCGAACACGCACAGGGTGGTCTCCTGGATGTCTGGCTGCCCTACAGCGCCGTCCTCGTGATGTGATCCGCCACTCTGAGCGCCTGTGCCGCAATGGTCAACCCGGGATTGACAGCGGCCGACGAAGGAAAGAACGACGCATCGACAACGAACAGATTCTCGACATCGTGGGACCGGCAGAACGGATCGAGTACCGAATAGCGCGGGTCAGTCCCGAAGCACAGCGTCCCACACTGATGGGTGGTGTTCTTCTCTTTCGCGCTCTGCCCGATAGACACGTCGTCCATCCCCAGTGCCGAGAACCGAACGCCCTTGTGCGATGACGTAAACACGACCCGGCACCCGAGCCGGCGGAGCATGCGCTTGGCCTCGCCGAGCAGACGGTCGTGGGCGGCCTCGTTGGTCGGCCGGTAGCTGAGACGGATACGCCCGTCCGGACCAAGGGTGACCCGGTTCTCCGCCCGCGGCAGGTCCTCGGTCATTGCCAGCCAGTCGACACCACGCGCCACCCAGGCATTGAAAGCCCAGAGTGGCCATGAGGGGACGGCCGTCTGGGCCATCACCCCATGTGTGCGTCCTTGCGACTGGAGATGCCCCAGTGGATATCCGCCGCCCGGCCCCTGCAAATAGAAGTCGTTGATTCCGACCGTCTTCTGGAACACGACGCGGTTCTTCCGGAACGGGTGCAAGCCCTGCATCATGGTGGTCACGTGCGCCATATACCGGCGTCCGACCAGCCCTGACGAGTTCGCGAGACCTTCCCGGTGCCGGTCAGTGGCCGACCGTAGCAGGAGGGCCGCCGAATTCACCGCGCCACACGAGACCACCACCAGCGGCGCCTCGACGCGCCGGGTCTGCCCACCTCGCTCCACCTCGACCGCTTCGACCCGCTGGCCGGAGGCGTCGGTCAGCACCCGTTGGGCATGAGCGTTGGTCCAGAGCGTCACGTTCGACCGATCGATGATCGGCCCGACGCAGCAGACATCAGCATCGCTCTTCGCGCCGAGACGGCAGGGAAAGGAGTTGCACGTGTCGCACAAGATGCAGCCGCCCGGCTCTCCCAAATCGCGGAGCCCCAAGGGCAGCGGTGACGGATGCAGCCCGAGCCGTCGAATCGCCTCCACGTGGTCGGCCATACCGTCTGCGTGGGGCACCGCCGGATAGGGAAATGGGCCGCGCGGCGCCTCGGTGGGGTCGCTGCCACTCTCCCCGTGCACGTGATACAGCCGCTCGGCCCGCGCGTAGTACGGCTCCAGCGTGTCGTAGTCGATCGGCCAGGCGGGCGAGACACCGTCCACGTGCTCAACGGCGCCGAAGTCCTCCCGGCGCAATCGATAGAGGACGCTGCCCCAGAACTTCGTGTTGCCACCCACGCAGTAGTGCGTGTAGGGCCGAAACGCGTTGCCAGCCTCGTCGGTCCAGGTCTCAGCCGTCAGATAGCGTTTGTGTTTCCAGACCGCCGCCGGGTCCGTGTTCTCCGGCTCCCGCGGCACGAAGTCGCCGCGTTCGAGAACCAGGATCTCCGCCCCGGTGGGCGCCAGCGCGTGGGCCAAGGTGCCACCCCCGGCGCCGGTACCGACAATGATGACGTCGTAGCGGGTGGTGGGCATGTGGAGCCGCTACGAGGTAACCGCACTCGGTGCTGTAACCGGGGTGGCGTAGATCTGGTCCATGAGGCGCTGGTCCGCGATGGCGGTCTCGAGACTCATCTCGGGTGCCCGACCCTCGTGAATCGCCCCGAGGAAATCCCGATACATCGCCTGGTATCCACGCATATCGCGGAAACCGGGCAGGACCAGTCGCGGTCCGCCACGCCCACGCGCCAGCACGAAGGCGCCGTTCGATTCGAACGTAATAATACCGTCACGCCCGAACAGCTTGGACAGCCGGAGGCCACGCAGCAGCGAGGGCACCTCGCGCGAGTAGAACAGTGCCCCAACGGCATCGTTGTCATACCGGAAGGCCACCAGCATGCTCTTGGCGCGGGTATCGGGGCCGTCGCGAGACGCACCAGGCCGAAACCCGCGCGCCTCGATCATCGTTGGGCCGAGGCTGTTGGCGAGATGCAGCCAATGAATGCCCTCCTCGAAGAACGCGTCACCGCCGGCCATCGTTTCATCATTCCGCCAGTCGTCGGCACGCTTCAACCGCTTGACGAGGGTGGTGAAGTGCGCCAGAACCAGATCGCCGATCACGCCGTCCCGCAGTAACCGCCGCAGACAGGCTGCCAGCGGCTTGTAGTGGTCATTCTCGCCGACGAGCACGACACGGCCGGCCCGGTCGCGGGCCGACAGGACCCGCGCATAGTCCGCCATCCGGAGGTAGGCCGGCTTCTCGACCAGGACGTGTTTACCGGCCGAGAGCGCCTCCAGTGTGAGATCCAGGTGAAAGCGCGGCGGTACCGCGATGACCACCGCGTCCACCGCCGCGTCCTCGATCGCCTCGGTATAGCTTGCGTAGCTGCCCGCTCCAAGATAGCGCCGGCAGCAGGCCTCCGCTTTCGAGCGGTCACGACTGGCGTAGCTGCAGGTCACGACGTCTCGCAACGCCCTCAGGTGCCGGCTGTGCACGCCGGTGATGAAGCCGCAGCCGAGAAACGCGATATGGACCGAACCGGACACCGCTAGACTCCTTGAACATGGAGGCGAAGCCTCGCTGGATCATACCTGTCTGGCAAGGAAGCCTCTATTCCAGGATGACCGACACCTGGCAGCCGAGCAGACGCCTGTCGGTCGAACCTGGGTCGACCTCGGCTGGCACGAACCCGCCCTCTGGGTGGATGCGGATCGGGATGAGCTCGCCACCGGGCGGCACCGCCAGAACCACCTCATGCGTCTCCCAGGCGGCCAGATCGAGCTGCTCGGCGTGGTCCCCGACCGTCACGTCAATCCGGTTGTCGGCGCCGCCGTTCCGGATGACCACACGCATCCGAGACGCGTCGGCCGGCGAGACCACGAGCTCACTGACGTGCGCCCCCTGGACCCAGTTGAGGTCCGGCTCGACGAACGTATTCAGATCCATGAAAAACACATACGCGCCGAGCCGCTCCCCGACCGGCCTGACGGACCGGATCCGCCCGACCTCGGGTCGCGCTCCTCGCGGAACGAGATGTCGGGGCGCCACGTCGACCCTGGACACCATCGTCGCGAGCTCCACGTTGGTCGCTCCGACTCGCAGCGCCCGCAGCCCGACCGGTAGCTCGAGTGGCACGACAGCCGGATTCGTCGCGCGCCCGTTTGCACGCGCGATCACCCCGCCGTCGCGGTCGTAGGAGACGAAGACATGCCCCTCCTCGACCTGCCGGGCGGTAAACCAGACCAGCAGGTCATATCGGCCGGGTGGCAGAGCGAACGGCCCCGCGAGTTGACTCGGGTTGCCGACCATCGCCGGATCGAGGCGCAGCTCGAGCGTGGCCAAGTCGAGCAGCTCGGCATCACTCAGCCACCCCCCCGACTCGTAGCTGAACGCGCTGAAACGGCCGCCGGGATACGCCTGCAAGAGTCGTTGACGCCCCTCCTGCACCGTCGCCAGAGACGTGTCTGGCAATGTCGTCGCCAAGACGCTTCCCGTCCCACCGAACGCCAGCAACGCCACGACCGCACTCCAGAACGGTCTTGTCCGAGCGCGTCTGGCGATCAGACGTGTCAGGACCGCGGCGACGACGGCAGCGACGACCCAGACCAGGGTCGACGGCAGCTGGGCGAGAATAGCCGGGTCGATGAAGCTCGGGAGCGTGGCCGTCAGCGGGACCCCGGCCTGCAGCGCCTCCAGGAGACGCCCGGTCCCATCGCGGTCGTTGTACATCAGCATCGCCGCGGGTCGCGCAGTGACGAGGACGAACGCCAGCACGCTATAGCCCAGCGTCAGTGCAAAGCCGCCCCGGGCCGCACTGCCACGGAAGTGTTGGATGGCCACGGCGATCATCGGGGCGAGCAACGGCAGGATCGGCACGACGAAGCGCGCCGGTACGCTCCCGCCGCCCCACCACATGTAGTACTGGGTCGTACTGGCCAGAAACGGCGTGATCACGATCAGCACACCGATCAGATAGCCGCGTGTGTCCCGACGACGCGCCATAACCCAGGCGCCGAGTACGGCCACTGCAAAGACCGGGCTGTAGGGCAACAACCCGTATTCCTGGTCGAACGACAGTCCCAGCAGCCCGCGCGGGATGTTGAGCCACGCGAGCCCGGCTCCCTGCGAGTAGCCATAGGCCACTGTGGGGTTGAAGTCGCCGTACATCACGTAGAACGAACCGAGCCAGAGCACGCCAGAGACCGCGATCGGCGCGAGAAACCCGACCACCAGCCGCGTGCGTGGCCAGAGTCGGCACACCAGCCACAGCCCGCACACCAGGAGCAGGAGCGAGAACTTCATGTGCAACCACGGCAGGAGGCTGAGTGCCGCGCCGCGCCAAACCCAGGGCCACACACGGTCGGGACCATCCCGCCAGACCCACAAAGCGGCCCAGGCCATCAGCAACGCAGCCGCCATCTCTGGAAAAATCAGCCAACTCTGCAGGCCGAATGGAATGGTGAACGCCACCGCCGCCCACGTCGCGAGCGCGATCGCGCGTGACCCGATCAACGACGCCAGGTCAAACACGGCGAGCGCCGCCAGCGCCGCCATCAGTCCGACCATGGCCAAGGCGCCCCAGTGTCCAGCCAGGGCGTAGGCCGGGAGCAGCAGGGCGGGCAGCCCGGGCGAGTGAATCGAGTAGATCACGTCGTCTCGTCCCCGTGCCAGATAGTGCATCGGCAGCTCGCCGGGATGAAACGCCCAGTAGTCTCTGTCTTGATGGTTGTTCTCGATACGCAGATCCTGGTCGGCCAGCAGGCTGTGGGTCAGCACGAGGTAGTGCGGCTCGTCGCCTCCAAAGCCTTGAATCTGCTTCACGTAGTGGCCGACGCCGATGAACACGACGAGGCTCGCCGCGAACACGAAGCCACGCCCAGGCCACCGGTGGGCACCGAGACCTCGCTGCCCCGTCTCGACGCCGCTCACGACACAACCGATCAGCGCCACCCCCGCAACCATCCAACGGAGCGGTCCGGCGAGGAGCAGCAAGAGAGGCAGTTCGGTCGGAAGCCAGGGCAGATACGGGACGACCCAGAGCCAGAGCAGCAGCAAAGGGGCGACGAGGCGACCAAGGAGTGGGAGCGGACGCCCCGACTGTCGCCACCACCAACCGACGGCGCCGGCTAGCCCCCCCCCGGCCAACATAACCCACACCAGCCGGGACAGCGGCGCAAGCAGCGCGACTCGTCCGGGCGCACCGTCTCGCCAGGCCACGACATGGTGAGACGCCGGAAGCAGCCACACCGCGAGGCCGAGTCCCAGCCCCGCCAGCACCAGGACCACCAGCGGGCGCCGGTCGGATGGGGCGAGGGTCATGAGGCGGCTAGTCCGTCGCCGGCACGTCGGCCGGCTCGTCGACCGGGGTGTCGAGCAGCTCGCGGATGTAGTAGGTCGGCTTCCCCTGCGACTCGTGGTAGGTCCGTGCCTGCATCTCGCCCAGCAGCCCGAGCGTCACTAACTGGACGCCGGTAAACACCAACAGGATTCCCAAGAGCAACAGTGGACGGTCGCCGATGCCCTCCTGGTTGAACAACTTGACATAGCCCAGATAGCCCATCATCACCGAACCGGCCAGCCCCATCAGCAAACCGACCAGTCCGAAGATCTGCAAGGGTCGGGTTGAGTAACTCAGCAGGAACTTCACCGTGGCGAGGTCGAGGACCACGGTCACCGCCCGGGACATACCATACTTGGACCGCCCGTGACGACGCGCCCGATGGTTGACCACCACCTCGGCAATCCGGACACCCTGTTCACTGGCGATGGCCGGAAGGAACCGATGCATCTCGCCATACAACCGGAGCGACTTGACGACCTCAGCCCGGAAGATCTTCAGTGAGCACCCGGTGTCGTGGAGCCGTACCCCAGTGGCGCGCGAGATCAGCGCGTTGGCGACCACGGACGGCAGCCGGCGGGACAGCGGGTCCTTGCGCTCCTTACGCCACCCGCACACGATGTCATACCCCTCTTCGAGCTTGGCGACCATGCGTGGGATATCCCGCAGGTCGTTCTGGAGGTCACCGTCCGCGGTGACGATCAGCTGTCCCCGCGCGTGCGCGAACCCGGCCGCAAACGCCGCCGTCTGGCCGAAGTTGCGTCGCAACCGGATCACCCGAAGTCTTCGGTCTGCCCGATGTAACCGCGACAAAATCTCGAACGTCTCGTCGGTGCTACCGTCATCGACCAGGACCACCTCGAACGTGCGGCCCGACGCCTCGAGCGTGTCGACGAGCTCGCGACACAACGCCTCGACGTTGGGGGCTTCGTCCAGGAGGGGGATGACGACGGACAGCTCTGGACGCATGGAAGGCGCGTTGCGGGGCTGTGAGACAAGCTGCCTGGTGCGCAGCCCCGATCATCCTCTGTGAGTTGGGGCGGAGCTGTGACGGAATTATAGCCGCGCACCTCCCTGGTTGCCTAGCCTAGCGCCCGCGTCGCGGGGCTCTGCACAAAGCTCAGCGCTCAACGCGGGTCACAGGTCTACCCGGGGACCGGCGGTCGCCCGCCGGCGCACGAGGAGGTAGGCGCTGCCCCCGAGCACCCCGAGCGCGACCAGCACTCCCGTCACCAGCGGCCCATTGGCGCGCAGGAACTCGACCGCCTGGTCTCCATAGCGTACCGCCAGCAGCCCTTCGCCAAAGTAACGGACGCCACGACCGACCGCCACAGCTCCCATGAACGTGGGCCACGGTACCCGAACAACCCCGGCCAACAGAATGAACACTTTGAACGGCGCCGGCGGCGGCAGCAGCGCCGGTACGATGATAGCCAGCACACCGAATCGCTTGAACAGCCCCATCGCCTGCTCGAGCCGCGGCCCCGTGAACCGCTTCCGCACGAGCGCCTCGCCGCCCTTCCGTCCCAACCCGTAGAGCACCAAGCACCCGGCAACCGACCCCAAGGTCGCCATAGCCGCGTAATACGGCATCAGCGCCTCGTTCCGCGTGACCATCAAGATCACAAGGACGTCGTTGATCTCCGGCAGCGAGAGGAACGACGAGTCGAGGAACGCGACCAGGAACAGCCCGGGCCCGCCGAGCGAAGAGGCAAACGCCTCCACCCAGTTAACGATACGACTCATACAAGACCAGTGCGACTCGAGAACGGCGTATACGGGGCCGGCGGTCCGCTGGTGGGTCAGTATATCGGATGCGCCGGGCCGGCTGGCGAGGGTCCGAGTCAGCGATCGCGCGCTGACGGTGTGACACGTGATTGACTTTGTTCAGCCAAGTTCTTGACACATGGAGCTCAACACCGCATGCTAGCCTCATGTTGGCGACGTTCGTGGCGCGGGGGCGGGCGGAGGTGGGCCGAGCACCCCGTCAGCGAGACCCCGCCGACCAGCTGCGATTCATTCGCCGCACGATGGAGGGTGCCGGCACCTTCACCGCGGTCTCGGGAGCCGGCCAGATCATCGTCGGCGGGCTCGGTCTACTCGCCGCCACGATGGCGGCCCAAACGTCCACGTCCGGACGCTGGCTCGCGGTGTGGCTTGGCACCGCCGTCCTCGCCGTGACGGTCAGTGGATGGACGATGGCGCGCAAGGCCGCCAGACTCCAGCTACCTCTGTGGTCCGGCCCCACCCGTCGGTTTGCGATCAGCTTCTGTCCCTCCTTGGTGGCCGGTGCCATCCTCACCGTGTTTCTCTTTCCGACCGAGGTCGCCGACCGGCTGCCAGGTATCTGGCTGCTGGTCTACGGCGCCGGCGTCACGGCCGGTGGTGCGGCGTCCCTCAGGCTCGTCCCGGTCATGGGCGCCTGTTTCATGGGCATCGGCGCCGCCGCCCTTGCCGCCCCGGCGGCCTGGGGCGATGGGTTCATGGCGTTCGGGTTCGGCGTTCTGCACATCCTCTTTGGCATCCGCATTGCCCGACGATATGGGGGCTAACAACCGGCGAAATTGTCATGACACAGAACTCTCGAACCCCAGCGCCTCGTTCTCGACCCCGCGCCTCGGCTCGACACACCGGGCGCAAGACGAGTCGTGTGCCACAGGCTGAACCGGTGTTGCGTCTCGAACGCCTCGTCCACGAGCGTGTCCGGCTCGGCATCCTCAGCGCGCTCGCCGTCACCGACACCATGAGCTTCACCGACCTGAAGACGCTCCTCGCGGCGACCGACGGCAACGTCAGCGTACATGCGCGCAAGTTGGAGGAGGCCGGCTACATCGCGTGCACGAAGTCGTTTGCAGGTCGAGTGCCACGGACCGAGTATCGGCTGACGTCCACCGGCCGCCGGGCGCTCGAACAGTATCTGGACCGGATGGAGGCGCTGATCCGGTCGACCCGACGGCGGTGAGTTTCTTACCCACAGATCTCGCGACGCGAAGACGTTGGTGACCATCCTCGGGACTGGTAGCCGACGTGAAGCCCATGGCAGTCGAAGACACCTCCTGGGCGCGCACCTGCGCGCCCCGAGGTCGCGGCGTGGGGCGATGGGGCCCCCACGAGCGGCTGCGTGGGGTTCGGGGCGTAGCCCCGTCTAGGTACTAGCTAAAACCCCACGTTGAAGGTAAACGCGGTCGTCAGACCGCCCAGGTCGATCCGTTCCTCCAGAAACCCCTGGTCGATGCCCACGACGCCCTGCACATCCTGGTATCTGAACTCGAGGCCGACCGCATACCGGGACCCGACGCGCGCCCGAATGCCACCCAGATACACGGCTCCGACATCGTTGCCCTCTGCCACGAATTGGTCGCGGAACACATCGAGGTTGAAGGTGCTGAAATCGATGAACTCCCCCACCTCGCTATAGCGCCAGTTGAAGAACCCGACCCCGGCGCCGGCGTAGGGTTGGATCGCGGAGCGCCGGCCGAACGGGAAGAACCGAGCGGTCGCCGTGAGCGGCGTCACCCGCAGCTTGAAATCCTGCAGGATCTCGGTGCCGTCATCGTTGACGAAGTCCGCATATACACTGAAGACCGCCTGCTGATAGAAACCGACGCCAAGCCCCGCCTCGGCGTAATCGCCCAACCCAACGAGCCATTCGGCCCCGACGCTCGTGTTGTTGAACTGTTCCAGATCGAACGCGAACAGACCGAGGTTCTCGACAATCACGTCGTCCGGAATGCGCGTGTCCTCACCGCGCAACGCGAAGTAACCCAGGTTCAGACTCAACGAGTTCTGCTGTGCCAAAGCCGGCGTCCCGATCCAGGACGACAGAGCACCCACCACGACAACCGTGCAGACAAATCTTCTCGACATCGCATTTCTCCCTGCGGGATGGCACCCGCCTTTCGTGCGTTCGACACACGTGACACGCCGACAGCGCACCAAGGAAGGGAGCAGGAATGATGCCAGAGCGATCGAAGCTTATAACACCAGCTTTCTGAACACATTAGCGAGCCAGGGTGAAGACTGAAGTGTCCCAGCCGGAGTTCACGGCGTCCGGTTTGGAGCACGACCGTGGTCCGGCTGCATCGCATCACTTGTCGACAGGATACGGTCACTCTGCTAGCACGGACCGTCGGCGATCACCGCGAGCATCTGGTCATGGATCCGACCATTCGACGCCACGATCTGTCCACCGTGCGTGTCGAAGCCGGTACCATCGAACCGGGAGAGGCGACCGCCGGACTCCTCGACCATCAGGCTGGCGGCAGACATATCCCACGGATGCAGTCGTTGCTCCCAAAACCCATCGAACCGGCCGGCGGCCACATAGCAGAGGTCGAGCGCGGCAGACCCGAGGCGCCGGACGGCTCGCGCACGCGCCACGAAGGCGCCGAACAGGCCCACCACCTCGTCCAGGGTCTGGCGGACGTCATACGGAAATCCGGTACACAGCATGGCGTCGGGCACCGTCTCGGCCCCTGACACCCGAAGCGGCGCACCGTTCATCCAGGCACCCACACCCCGCTCTGCCGTGAACAGCTCGCGCCGGGTCGGGTCGTACACCGCGGCCACTTCCGGTCGGCCATCGACCTCGAGCGCCAAGCAGGAGCAGAATATCGGCAACCCGTGCGCATAGTTGACGGTGCCATCGATGGGATCGAACACCCACCGGTGCCGCACCCCGGTGGGCAAGGTCTGGTTCTCGAACTCCTCCGCCAGGACTCCATGATCCGGAAACCGCTGGGCGATGATGTCGCGACACATCCGCTCCACGTCGAGGTCAACCTTGGTGACGAGGTCGATCGGTCCCTTCTTGCTGATCTGGAGGTCGCCGCCGAGGTGGCGCATCTGAATGTCGCCGGCCCGCAGGACGATGTCGATCGCCGTGGCCAGCCACGCGGGGGGGTGGAACATGGGTAACGCCGTCAGGACGCGGTCTCGACGGTCTTCACCATCACGACCTCCATGCCGCCCTCGGGCGCACGTTGGAGGCGCAAATCATCCATGAAGTTCCGCATGAAGAAGATGCCGCGGCCGCTCGCCTTCAGCAGGTTTTCCGGAGCCAAGGGGTCGGCGACCTCGACCGGGTCGAACCCCTCCCCCTGGTCGACGACGCGGACCGTCAAACGGGTCGGCGCGTCGGCCGGCGCCAGCGTGAACTCCACCGTGACCCGTTTGCCCTCATCTTCCCGGTTGCCGTGTTTGATAGCGTTGATGACTGACTCGCGTACCGCCACGCTGATCCAGTGGGTCGAGTCGCTATCGAGGCCGACCAGCCGTCCCATCTCATCGCTGACGACCTGGACGAAATCCAGCATGTGGAAGTGGCTGCAGAACTCAAGACGCACGACGCTGTCAGTAACCATGCGCTAGCAGCTCTTGGTGAGAGTCCCACTGCATTCGAACGGCGCTGCATCCTGCCTGACAGCGTCGCTCTTCGGTCGCATACTGCTGGTATTCTCCCTCATCGTTCCGTGTCAGCGCATTCCGCGCCCCGGGGCGCGGAACCTCTGTGTAGAGAAAACGGGTGCCGCACGGACGTTTTCTCAGGAGCCAGGCGCATCGCCGTTCTCGGTGCGAGCGGAACTCTCACCACGGACCGCCGGGGTGACTCCGTGCCGCTCGCCGGACGGGACCTCCCACGCCAGCGCCTGTAACATACTGCCCGTGCCCCGTACGGCGCAAGCATATCGACGACGACCGGCACACCAACACGCCCCGGAAGAGCGTGGCACGTGAAGCAAGTTCTTCGTCGCCTGCCGGAGATGTCCTGGGCCCGCGCAGCGGGGCTTCGAGAAAAGCCCTGCTATAGTGCCTAGATGGCGTCGGTTGTCGTTCGTCCGGCCGCGCGTGTGCACGGCCGCCTCACCATTCCTGGTGACAAGTCCATCTCCCACAGGTATGCGCTCCTGGCCGCGCTGGCGGACGGCCCCTCGACGATCTCACATTACGCCCCTGGAGCCGACTGTGCGACGACGCTCGCCTGTCTCGCGGCACTGGGTGTCGTGATTGACGGCCCCCGCGAAGCCAGGACCGGGGACCACGATTCGTGTGCCGGCACCGTCACTATCCAGGGGCGCGGCATCGGCGGTCTCGTCGCGCCGACCAGCGTCCTCGACGCCGGCAACTCCGGCACCACACTCCGACTGCTCTCCGGTGTACTCGCCGGACACCCATTCAACAGCGTGATCACCGGCGACCGGTCCTTGCGGCGACGCCCGATGCAACGGATTATCGAACCGCTGTGTCGCATGGGTGCCGACCTGAGCGCAGTCGACAACCGCCCACCGATCACGATTCGGGGCGCGGCGCTGCGGGGCATCGATTTCACGCCCCAGGTCGCCAGCGCGCAGGTGAAGACCGCGATACTACTGGCCGGGCTCCTCGCCAGTGGTGAGACCACCGTCAGAGAGCGACACGCTACACGTGACCATACGGAGTTGGCGTTCCCGGTGTTCGGCGTCGTGCTGACTCGCCGCGACGGGGCAGTCACCGTGCGTGGAGGGCAGCGGTTGGCCGGCGCCAATCTCACCGTGCCTGGCGACGTCTCATCGGCGGCGTTCTGGGCAACAGCGGCGGCGGCCCTGCCGCGCTCCGACCTCACACTCGACGATGTCGGTCTCAACCCCACGCGCATCGGGTATCTGGCGCTTCTCAAACGGGTTGGCGCACGGGTCGAGCTGATCGCATCGACGGAGACCGGGGGCGAACCCCGTGGCTCGCTGCGGGTCAGCCACGGCGGCAATACTCGGCTCGACCTCGGTCCAGACGATGTACCTGGGGTCATCGACGAGCTCCCAGTGCTGGCGGCGCTGGCGACACACGGCGGAGAACTTCGCGTCACCGGCGCGGCTGAGCTGCGGAACAAGGAGAGCGACCGGATCACAGCGCTGGCAGCGGGCCTCCGCGGGCTGGGCGGACGGGTCGAAGAGATGGCGGATGGATTTCACGTGGTTGGCGACCGCCGGCTCCAGGGCGGAACCGCAGACGCCGCCGGCGACCACCGCCTGGCCATGGCGTTCGCCATTGCGGCCCTGGGTGGGACGCGGCCAAGCGAGATCCTCAACGCCGAGGCCGTCGACGTGTCCTACCCAGGGTTCTTCGACGTCCTGGCATCAATCAGCCAGCATTGACCGGGGCGCAGCCCCGAAAGCGGGGGCAAGGGGCGCAGCCCCCAGAAAGCGGGGGTTCGGGGCGCAGCCTCGACTAAAGAAGCCGCGGAGCCCCATATGAAAAACGACAAGATTTATGTCGTCGGGTTTATGGGCGCCGGCAAGAGCACGCTCGCCCAGGCACTGGGCGTACGACTGGGCTGGCGAGTCGAAGACATCGACACTCTGGTGGAACGACGTGAGGGCCTGACGGTTGCCGAAATATTCGCGCGCCGGGGCGAGCCGCATTTCCGAGCAGTCGAGCAGGCGGTCCTGACCGACCTCCTGCCGACGCGACACGTCGTGATCGCCACCGGCGGCGGGACCTATGCCGACGGCAACAACCGCTCCCTAATCAATCAGGACGGCATCTCGATCTGGCTTGATGTATCCTGGAGGGCGGTGGTCGAGCGTCTGCCAATAGACGGCAGTCGACCGCTGGCGGCCGACCGCTCGGTGATGGAGCGGCTGTTCGACGCACGACAGCCTTCGTACCGGCACGCCCACGTGCGGCTTGATGCCGAACGCGCCTCGACCGACGCGCTCGTCGAACAGGTGCTCGATCGACTTGAGCCGTAGACATCTTCGCGAGTCCTGCGCAACGGGACTGCGAAAAAAGTCCCCAACACATCGAGGCCGGTTACGATGCACTTCCTGATTCTCAGCGACATTCACGGCAACATCGACGCCCTCGATGCAGTGCTAGCACGAGCGCCCCGCGAGTCCTATGATCGCTTGCTCGTGCTGGGCGACCTCGTCGGGTACGGCGCCAACCCGAACGAAGTTGTCGATCGGATTTTCGATCTAAAGCCCGACGTGATGATTCGAGGGAACCATGACAAGGTCGCGACGGGGGTTGAAGGAGCCGACAGCTTCAACAGGATTGCGGCCGAGGCGGCGCGGTGGACTCAGGAGGCGCTCACTCCGGAGAACCGAGCACGGGTCGCCGCACTACCGGCCGGCCCACAGACCATCGACCGTGACGTTGAGGTGTGCCACGGGACACCCTTCGACGAAGACACATATGTGTTCGACGAGGAGGACGCGACGCGCGCGCTCGAGGCCGCCCATCGCCAGATCTGCTTCTTCGGACACACCCACGTGCCGATCGCATATATCCAGAAGGGCTCCGACCTGTCAGTTGTCCACATGCAGCCCGGCGGCCCAGAGAAAACCGTGATCAATGTCCTCAAGAAGAGCCTGTATCTCATTAACCCGGGTTCGATCGGACAGCCCCGC
>Ga0310122_10001333_pt1 | contig 15818 bp, 10 predicted proteins | sample CB6_Bottom_1051__FD_203503 | JGI IMG/M metagenome (GOLD analysis project Ga0310122, IMG submission 203503) | Marine microbial communities from Western Arctic Ocean, Canada - CB6_Bottom_1051 | ecosystem: Environmental > Aquatic > Marine > Oceanic | place: Canada: Western Arctic Ocean | collected...
TCGGAGGCCAACTCGCGCGCGTGCAGTTCGGTATTGCGAAAGAGCAGGACCTGGGCCACTTTGAGCGAGCGATTCATAACGCCTTCAACCGCCTCGGCTTCGGCCAGCGACCAATAGGACTGTTGAATGCTGGCGATGCTCAGCTCCAAGGCGCGATCGGCTCGCCCCCCGGCCGCTTGCGAGGCGGTATGGGAGATGCGCAATCGGCGTTGCGATATTTTCCAACCTTCTAGAAGAGGTTGAGTGAGACTAGCCGAAAGGTCCGTTTCGTACGCGGTCTGACCGCCCAACCGGCCCAGATCAATCCTATCCCTCGTCGTTTGTAGCTGCAGATCCAAACGGGCGCCTAAACCAAACTCCTTGAATAAAGTGGCTTCGTAACTTTGGATGGTTCGGTGGTCGGAGAGATTGTCCGCCGACATGCGCTGTCTGGTAATTCCTCCGGAGGTGCTGAAGCCCGGCTCAAAGGTGCCTTGCATCGCCTGCAAATTTGCCTCGGCTTCACGGCGGACGAGATGGGCTGAGAGCAGGGCGAGGTTTTGGACCAGGGCGGTATCGATCAGGTCTTCGGGGGCAAATGGAATACCTTCAAGAGAAGTGGTGTCGGGAGTTTTGAGAATGAGGTCCAACGACACCTCAGATAGGTCTGAAGGCAACGCGGCCGAGGTGAGCAATGTCGATCCCAATAAAATACAGAGAGCACTAAATACCGATAGCGAGGTCAACCGTTTGGTTTGCACATGGGTTGCCATATGCCGCACATTCCTGCAACGCGTTGAGTATCACTGAGATTTCGTTGATATTGTACATTGCTCCGCCGTCGGGATCAAGTCGTAGATACTCCGGGATAGTCCGAATATTGGAGAGTACACCGCGAAAGTAGCGTGCATTTGCCTGGAAACTGCCCCGGATTCAGAGGGGCCCGCAGCAAGCTGCGCGGATCTATAGCTCGCGTGTACGTGCCCGGCGCAGGACTGACCTCCCCAATCTCCGGATTGAAGCTAAACCGATCGAAATAGAGACGTCGCTAGAAGCGGTCTCCTTCGGAGGGAGGACCACGTGGTCGGCATGGGGACGAGCTTCACGCTACGGATCTCGGATTACGAAGCCTGAGTCAGGCTCCCTTCCCTCGTCCCTATGGCGTCGGCCATGGTTGTCTTAGTTCCGACGGCCGGATCGCCAATCTGCCAGGCCGATCCGTAATTTCACCTCACCCCAGGTCTGCGGGGTCACCGCTGTAGGCAGCTTGTCTTCGTCCTGGGCGCAACGAAAACCGATGTCGAGGAAGCGGAACATCGGTCCGAGCCAGAGGCGGTTCGAGGCGCGTAGGCCCTCAGAAGTGTTGGACCACGAGCCCCCGCGAATCACCCGGGACGAGCCACTCGACGGCCCGGTGGGATTGCTGGTAGGGCTCGAACCATAATAGCGGCTGTCGTACCAGTCGGCGACCCATTCCCACACATTGCCTGCCAGGTCGTGCGCCCCGTACGGTGACACCCCGGCAGGATAGCTGCCCACAGGTGTCGTCCTGCCAACAGTATTGCCGTAGTTCGCCTTGTCAGCATCGATCCCTTCGCCCCAAGGGTAGGTCCGGCCGTCTGTCCCCCGCGCCGTCTTCTCCCACTCCGCATCCGTCGGCAGGCGCAATCCCGCCCAGCCACAGTACCCCTTGGCATCGAACCAAGACACCCCCAGGACCGGCTGCTGAGCGCCATTAACGCGGTTATCGCTGGCGTAACGTGGCTGCTCCCCACTCGTGGCCTGCAGAAAAACCTGGTACAACTCGTTCGCCACCTCGTACTTATCGATGTAGTAGCCATCCAGCTCCACCGTGTGCACCGGACGCTCATCCGAGTCACCACCGTCCGAGCCCATGTCGAACGGCCCCGCTGGCACATGCACCATTTCGTGCGTCGTCCCCGCTGGGGTCATCACCGTGATCAGACTCCCGGCATGCTGGCCCCAGCACACAGACTGAGGTGCAAGGACGATGACGAGGTTAGCGGCTAGTGCTTTTATGAATTCTGTTTTCTGTGCCATAGCGACTGAACGTACATACACACAACACGCATCCGCGACAGCCCTGTATCCGTAATTGTGGGTAGGTTGGTGCGGTCCGGTCACGCTCAGAAGATATCGGGCATCGTCGTAGACCAGGCCTCGGGCCTTCCGGTGACAATGGTCAACATCCCGCGAAGGCGTCTTGACACTCCGATAGACCCACGCCCTTGTGGCCCTCACCTCAACAGCAGCAGCTTCCGCGTCTCCACCGGTCTCATCTCAGCAATGACAACTTCCGGGTCCTCAGCTGGTCGGCCATCTGCAGGCTGTAAAAATACGTTCCGCTGGCAAGAGGGCGTCCCTGGTCATCACGGCCGTCCCAGTGCACGGCGTACGCCCCAGCCGGCCGTACTCCCTGCACTATAGTTGCCACTTTCTGCTTCAACAGGTTGTATACGACCAGTTCAGTTTCACCGCGTGCCGGCAGTGTGAAGGAGATCGTGGTACTGCTGTTGAAAGGGTTGGGGTAATTCTGCTCCAGGATGAACGTCTCCGGCCTCCTGTCAAATACCTCTCCAACACCGCCGTTTCCGTGCTTTCGACTCGGTAGTTGCGCATCATGCCTGCATCGCCGTGCGGTAGGTTGTGGCAGTGGTAGACAAAGAGCCCACGTAATCCGCGAAGCGTAGAAGAACTTTCGCCCGCATGGCTGGGGTGAGCAGCACGGTATCTTGCCAACCTTCGTCCACGAACCCCTCCTTGACGGTCTCCCATCCCGATTCTTCCACATCGTCCACGCTGCGTTCGACGATCTGGAACTGCAGACCGTGGACGTGATGAATTCCTCCGCTCGACCCCGAGACATTGATGAATTCCCACATTTCCGTTGTATTCAACTGGACGATTTCATCCTCGGCCACGCTCTCCATTTTGAATTGACGACCGTTGATGAACATCTGGCTGGCCCTTTCGCTGAAGTTGAAGCTGCGAGGGTTATCCCGGTTGGCCGCCGCGGCCGGATCGAGGGTTTCGATGCGGGACAGCTCCTGGGGTATGGCGAGGGGGGCTGTGTCATCTTCACGATCCACTCGCACCTTGAAGACAGTATAGCCCTCGGGGTCTATTTCGGGCTGCTCTTCCCCGCTCCGTATCGCACCGAACTGCTCCAACGACATTCTTTCCAGGCGGCTGTGCGGCACGCCCCAGGGCCACTCGCCCACTCGTCCGGCGCTAAAGGGCAGGCTCTGCATGGTCAGCTCAGTGCCGACAGGATAGGCGCTAAAATCCACCCAGAGCTGCATCAGCCCCGGTGAAGCATGTGGTTGCCGCATCAGCAGCAAGGTCTCCGGCGCAAGCACGCCGCGCCCCGGCGCCTCGCCGCGCTCGTTCGAACAATGCGCCTGCAGGAAGCGCGTCATATCTCGCACCGTGGTGTAGAGTGATGCTGCCGCCAAGGCGGTATAGCGGTAGTGCGTCGTGATCGATCCGTCAGTGTCGTAGAAATCTGCGAGATCGCCCGCATTCGCCTTCTGCCAGTCGAATGTGGATTGAGTCATACCGAGCGGCTCAAAAATAGTTTGGCGCATGTATGTCTCGAAGCCCAGGCCAGTGACCTCCTCGATGAGCAGCTGAAGCAGCGTGTAGCCACCCCCCGAATACGCATACTTCTCGCCGGGCTCATGTCCTACGGTCATGCTCCGGATCGGAACAGCATCCGCTGCGCGCGTGAGAGATTCCTCAAGAGTCTGCAATTGCTCACCCGGCGCGAATCCTCCATAGCCTAATCCATCTGAAAATCCTGCCGTGTGGCTCAGCAGACGACGGACCGTTATGCCGTCCGTGTCGAATTCGCTTGGTGGGATTTGCCATCGGGTAAGATAAGCCGACACTGGCTCGTCCAAGTCTATCTTTCCGTTCTCAACGAGCGCCATAACGCCCCAGGCAGACACCCATTTGCTCATCGATGCTACTTGGAAGAGAGTGTTCGGCGTGACTGGCTTCCCGATTGATATGTTCTCCTCGAACACCGAGCCGTTCTCCATGACCGCAAGTACGGCATTGCCGACTTTGGCCGCCTCAAGGTTGCGAACCGCCGCTTGCATGAACGCTCGCGTATCGGCTGGCCGCGCGAGTGTCTCATGCCACCACCCTTCCAGTGACGCCACAGCGACGAAGGCTGCCCACGCCAGAAGAACGACGAGTGTGACACCGGCAATACGGAGGATTTTCTTCATGGTCTGACGCTCGATTAAGCTGATGCCGTGCGACTCATTGCGGGAAGCATCGCATTGGGGATTGGCACCGGTATTATCGCACTAAGGCGGCTCCCAGTCCATCGTCTTCGGAGTAAGGGTCCGCGGACGATCACGTCACCACAGCCAGTGCAGGTCTGTCAACCGTTAGCTCTCATTATGTCGGTGAAGACCGCGGCAGCGCAACTGGCGACCAAGGGGATATCAGTCTTGCGCGGATGGCAGTCGATCCTGGCCGCTGGCACTATCACCTTCGAGTTTGTTCCCTCAGTGAAAACGCCGTACAATATCCCCGAAATCACCAATCCAAGCCGATGCCGCCACTAACCGTTGCCGAGGTGTTCAATACGTGGGACGCCCGGGGCTCGAAGGCGGGCGTCGTCTGGTTGAGTTCAAGCCCTGTGATCCGGATCCACAGTTGATGCTAGAACTCCAAACGTAGCAGCTGCGCGGACCGGGAGGACAGATGAGCGAACGAGAATCTCACGAGGTTGTGGTCGAGTCAAACGTTGATGTGGTAATGAGGGATGGCACGATTCTCCGCGCCGATGTCTACCATCCCGACGACAGCGACCAGTACCCGTCGCTCCTCTGCCGGACGCCTTATCAGAAACTGACTCCCCGATATGTCGATCTCGCCACGACTCTGGCAGCCCGGGGCTACACCGCCATCGTCCAGGACCAGCGTGGCAGGTACGCCTCGGATGGCGAATACTTGTGGATGTGGCGCCATCGGGACGAGACCACCGAAGCAGACGATGGCTACGATACGTGCGAGTGGGCCTCCGCTCTCCCGTGGAGCGATGGCCGAGTCGGAACCTGGGGTCACTCGAACGCCTCATGGCTCGCGTGGATGCTGATAAGCTCTCAGCCACCGAGCCTCGAGGCGGCCCTCTGCACTGGCATATTCAAGAACGCGCTCGATCTGACCAACGGCATCTTCGAGACCGGTCGGCGGCTCGAGTGGACCTACATGATGGCCGCCGATATGCGGAAGCGAGCAGGGGATCCGACCGGACCTCATACTCCGGCAGAGGCGGCGGCCCGATGGAACGGAGTCGAGCGTGGCAAATACGTCTGGCGACTCCCGCTGGCCGACATCCCCGCCGAAGTCTTCTCCACGCTCGACGAGCAGCTGCGAACCTACTACAAGGCGCAGAACCTGGAGCTCTCAAATTTTGGAGAGTTCCATCCGAAAGTAACGACCCCGGTCATGCAGATCACCGGATGGTGGGATCGCCTGATCGGAACGATTGACAACTTTGAAGGGATCACGAAATACGGCCCAGAACACCTGCGCGAGCAGCATCGCCTTATCATCGGCCCCTGGGGCCACGACTCTACACAATTCGCGCGGAAGATCGGACCCGTCGACTACGGGCCGGAAGCGGACCGTCCGTACGGGGAGATGATCGCTCGCTGGTACGACTTCCAGTTGAAGGGCCTCGACAACGGTATGGCCGACGAAGATCCGGTACAGATCTTTGTGCTTGGTGAGAACCGATGGCGAGGTGAAAGGGAGTGGCCCCTCGCCCGCACTCGATTCACCGAGTTTTTTCTCCACAGCGGCGGCTCGGCCAATACAATAGAAGGGGACGGTGTGTTGTCGGTCGAAGCACCCGTCGACGAGCCCTATGACGAGTACGACTACGATCCTCGAGATCCGGTCATGAGCCTTATGCGGCCCGACTCGCAAGCGGCGCCCGTTGATCAGGCGCCGCACGACTATCGCCGCGACATCCTTTTTTATCAGACGCCACCACTCGAAGAAGCGCTCGAGGTAACAGGCCCTGTCGCGTTGAAGTTGTGGGCCCAGACAGACTGCCCCGATACCGATTGGACGGCAAAGCTGGCCGTCGTGCTCGAGGGCGGTCAGGCCGTCAATCTCACGTACGGAATCTTGCGGGCCCAGTATCGAGGCGGCTACGAAAATCCGGTGCTGCTCGAGCCGAACGAGCCTTGCGAGTTCTCAGTGAGACTCAACCCTACTGGTATCCTGTTCCAGCCCGGGCAAAGAATCAGGTTATACGTCTCCAGCTCCGATTTCCCGAACTTCGACCGAAATCACAATACTGGAAAGCCGTTCTGGACAGATACCAGACTGCGCGTCGCCCATCAGACAGTCTTCCACGACCGCAAGCGCCCATCACGTCTGATCTTGCCGGTAATTCCACGGTGAATTCCCACGCGGGGCTCACAGCCGAGTCCTCCCAGGCCTCAGCATTGCATCGCATCTTCTCACGACCGAAGCACTCGTGACTGAGAGTGGAGGAGCAGAATGACATCAGCTCGAGTGGGGTATAGGTCAGTAGCTGGGACATAGTCGCGGACCAGCATGCAGTCGCACCACCGCAGTTCACGGCTGGGGCCTCCTCGGCTCCTACGAGACCTCTAGCGGGTAGAGGCCAAGGAGCCCGGCAAACGACCTCGGGATCCCGAATTTCCCTCGGAGCCCGCCTCGCTTTTGCCCGGCGGTGCGATCACGTCACCCAGGTGAGCGGGGATTAGCGCCGTCAGCGCCGACGCGACCTGTTGTGGGTAGTGGCGGGTTCCAACTCGCTGCAGGCGGCGAAGTGTAACCCTCAGGTAACACGTGTGTTGACAACCAGTGCCGTCGCCAGCTTAAACAGCGACAGCTTGATGCCAGGAAGTCGTTGCGATCGTGATGGATAGAGCCGTCGACGGTCGACCGTATAGCGCGGCACGCATTTTTCTATGTGGTGGCCATGCCGCCGCCGACTTATCTTGAGAGAAGCCATCACCTGGAGGTTATCCCATGTCGTCCCAACCTGCCGTACGCCGCCGTCGCTGGACCCGCCTCGATTACGAGCACGTGGTGGAGTGCGGCGGATTTGGTCCCCAAGACCGGATCGAACTGCTCGACGGGGAGCTGTGGGAAGTGAGTCCCCAGGGGAGTCGTCACGCGGCCGTCTACGTGATAGTGACCGGGGCCGTGCAAGAGGCGTTCGGTACGGGCTACCACGTTCGCGGTCAGTGTCCGGTTGCCCTGGACGACGCGTCTGAACCGGAACCGGACCTCGCAGTCGTTCCAGGTGCTCCCAGAGACTACCTGAGCGCTCATCCGCCGACGGCTGTTCTGCTCGTCGAAGTCTCCGAATCGTCGCTGTCGTTCGATCGTGGCCGTAAGCTGGTTGCCTACGCACGCAACGGCATCCCCGAGTACTGGCTCGTAGACTTGAACGCAGACAAACTCGAGGTGTATCGTGACCCCTCTGGTACCGGCTACGCGTCGAAGGCCATCCTCGGCCGCGGTGACACGGTTGTGCCGTTGCACGCTCCAGACTCGGTGGTCACCGTCGCCGATCTGCTGCCGTAGCAGAAATACAGCAGCCGCCACTCCCAACGCCGTGCCGCCCGGCTCGCTCTCGGCGGTTATCTTGCCACCAGCAGTTTCCTCGTCTTCTTCGACTACCTCATAGCTTACTATCCGCCGGACCCGAGGGCCGGTCGCTTCACATTTGCCATTTGCTCCATGTACCACTCACGGCCGTGCACATCCTTCTTATAGTGCCATCGCGATCTCTCCGGATACATCACCAGGGACCGATCTTCGAGGGGCAGTTTCACGGCTGCACTACCTCGTCTGGCCGACTCCCTCATGGCGATGGCGATCTCGAGGGCATGGCGCAGGTCGTCACCCGTGGTCACCGTTAGCTGGGCCCCCGTATCCAGTGAATCGACGATGGCCTGGACGATGCTGGGGCTCACGCCACCCGAGCTCCGCCATCCGGTCTCGTCGTAATCCCGATTGGAGACACTGAAGTCGCCAAACAGACCCTCCGCCTCACGCAGGTCGTGATGGCCGAGCGAGCGCTCGCCTCCCCCCTTCTTGCGCAGCCGCAGACCGGTAGTGGTGTTGTTCCAGTTGTAGATGACGCCCTCCGTTCCCACCACCTCGATGCCGCGCCAGTCCACCTCGTTGTAACTGCTGTAGCACTCAATGCCATTGGCAAAACGGATATACCCCCCGATCCCACCAAAGCCGGTCTCGGCCTCATCGTAGGGTTCCTCGTGGTCGCTGAAGGGATCGCCCTCGACCCACCCGGTGACGAACTCGACCTGCGACTTATCGGCGAATTTGCGCGCCAGATTCAGACCATGGCAGCCGCCCTGTCCGTTGGTCTCGTACAGGTTGATCCGACGGACCTCCCCGATCTCCCCCGAGGCCGCTAGGGCGTAGGCCTTCTGGTAATCGACGTGGCTGGAGACGACGACGCCGGCAGCGAGATGGACTCCGCGGGAGCGGCATTCCTCCACCATTCGGTCGGCATCCTCCAGCCTTGCGGTCAGCGGCTTCTCACAGAAAATCGCCCTGACACCGGCCCGAGCGGCCGCCACCACGGCGTCGGCATTCGGCCGCACCGGCAGGATGGGCAAGGCGATGTCCAGCTCCTGATTGGCGAACATCTCTTCGTAGGTGCTGTAGCCGGGAACACCGAAGTTCTCGCACCCCAGCTCGAGATTCTCGGCATCCGTGTCGGCTATCGCCGTCAGTTCGCACTGGGGATGCTTGTCGAATACGTGACCGCGCGGAGCGCCCGCCCTGCCGCAACCGATCAACCCGACGCGGTATGTACCTTTGGATGGTGATGCCACGGTTATTGCCCCGCCTCCTTATGGTGTTTCATGTGTCGGTTCTCAACAGGCCTCCGCCCCCCCGGAGGCGCAGCGCCCGTCAGTTTGCGCCACGGCCGCGAAAGATCCGGCGCCTCCGATCCGGACGCCCCGCAACTGGCGCTGGTGCCGGTCAGCTCCGCCACGGAAGCAGAAGATCCGCTGCCTCCCGATCCAGGCTAGCCCCGTGCGGTCGGGCCGCCATCGGCCGTATCGGCATCTCGGTGTATGACTCGTAGACGACGTCGAGATAGGGTGTCTCGACGACCCGATGCCCCTCGCTGCGCGAGATCATGGCCGCGTCTATCACCCCGGTGGTGAGCAGTGTGCGCTCCGCCGGATAGGGTGCCACCCCGGTCTGAAAGAACCGCTGAATATTGCGGCTCAGGTACCCGAAGCTGGCACCGGGCCCATCGGGCTGCAGGTAGAACTCGCATGCCTGCACCTCGCTGCCTGATCCGTCGTTGTGTCGCACGCGGCCGGCGTAGGCCCAGTCGCTGACATACCCGTTTAGCATCAGCGCCGCTGTCTTCAGCCCGTCCCGGTGCTCGATCAGAAAAACCGCCGGTTCAGCCGCGTGCTCCTGCATGTCGCCAGCCGGCTTATTCTCGATGGCGGCACAGGCGGCTTCAGCCAGCTCCCGCGACCACCGACCGCTGTCCCGGGCCTGCCACACTTCGTCCCCTTCCAGACACTGTACCGAGGCAACACCCGTTTCACCTCCGGGGCGGCGCTCCACCATGCATTGCAGCGTCTCGAGGGTGTGGTAGCCGTAGGCCTCGATGCCACCGAATCCGATGGCTAGCGCCTCCTCGATCGAGTCCTCCCCATCGTGCTCCACCCATGGATTGCGCCAGCCCACCGGCAGACAGGATCCGGCCATTAGGGGGATGCTCAACTCCCTGGCTCGATTCCACGTCCACTGAGCGTCGGTGTAGTCGTAGGCAAAGTGTTTGTCGCTGAAGACCGGCACTGAGCGGCCGCTCTCGCCGAAGACCCCGGCGATCTGCTCAAAGAAATAGCGCCGCGGGTACATGTGCCTGCCCCGTTCGTTCCAGGGATAATCTCCGTGCTCGCCGATCAGCAGCACCGCGTCAACGCCGAGCTCCTTGCCCCCAGCGTGCAGGGCGCGGCGAATGCTGGGATACACCGGCACGCCGTGCTCCTCTGCCAGACCGAGGCCGATGTCGTTCTCGAGGACATGATCGATGTACATCGATACCACATCCACCTCGGGCGGGAAGAAGCCCTCGTCGGTCGACATCCCCTTCAGGAACTTGGTGACAATGGCATCGGCGTGCGACCACTCGTGATAGATGGTGCAGATCGCCGCCACCCGCAGCCGGTTACTCATCTCCCTCTGCCCGCCTATGCTGGTTCGCCTGCGCCAGTCCGTTCCTCCGGTTCGGTCTCTCGCTTCGAAACGGGAATCGCCCAAAATCCTTCAGCATCAGCTGCGCTCTTCGGGTGGCACTGGCGATTCTCGCCATCAACTGCGCTCTTCTGGCGGCACCTGCGACCGGTCTCGTGGATAATACCCGATCACCTTGCGACCGTGGTCGAGGTCGTAGAGGGGCCAGTCGCTGTCGGAGACGCCGAAGACAACCTCGAACTTCACCCCGGGATGGGTGATCGCCTGCTCGAAGAGGTGGATGCAGTCCCCGTGGCTGAGGTGGTGAGGATGCTCGGGTAGATCGCGATCCCGTTTAAAGTTGCCGATGCGGACCGCCACCACCTCCATGTCGAAGCGCGCGGAGTACATATAGCCGATGCTCTCGCCAAAGACCTTGCTGATGGTGTAGTAGCTATCCGGCTTGGGCAGCATTTCCATGGTGCGCTGAATGGTGCGCGGATAAAAGGACTGGGGCAGCACCCCGGCCCGACTGGCGTAGGCGACGCGTTTTATCGAATTCTGCTTGGCGGCTTCAAAGACATTATACGTGCCGACCATGCTCTGCAGGGAGTGGTCGAATTCCCCTCCGGGCACGTTGACGAGATGGATGATGGCATCCATCCCCTCCGAAGCTGCCGTCATCAGCTCGGCATCGCAGATATCGCCGACGAAAGCGTCGTCCAGGTCGGGCATGTCCTGGGTGTCGAAGCCGCGCACGTCGTGGCGCTCCTTGAAGCCCTCGGCGAGAACCGAGCCCACAGTGCCGGCGGCGCCGGTTATCAGTACCCTCATTCAATCCTCCTCACTTTTTCCAATACCTCCCCGCTCACAATCCGAGAATACGGGCAGCCGTCCCACCCATGATGGCGGTTCGATCCTCCGTGGTCAGAAACTCGCAGTAGTTCTCCAACCACTGTCGCGACTGCCGGTAAGTGCAGAACCGGTTCTGGAAAGGCATGTCCGTCCCCCACAGCAGATGGTCGGCGCCGATGTGCTCGACCATCGACTCCAACGCCGGCCACACCGCGCGGTAGGGGAAGTCGAATACGTCACCCAGGCGCACGGGGAAGCACACCTCCATGTTACAGTTTTCGCTCTGAAACGGCTCCCACACCTCAGCGGGCAACACCAGCCGGTCACCCTCCAGAAAGAGCCGATAGGGAAACCCGTGGGTGATACTGCACACCGCATCCGGATAGCGCTCCATCCACCGCATGAGGAGCCGCTGTTCTTCGAGGTATCCCCGACGCTGTTCGCTTTCGGGCGCCTTGCGAGACTCGGAGGGCCCGCTGCCCAGGGTGAAAAACACGGGCACCTTGTGGGCGACGACGGCTTCCCAGAAAGGTCGGAAGGGCCCGTCATCCCAGGGGGTGTCGCCGGCCATGTAGGCCAGTGGAGGGCAGAATTTCACCGCGTGCAGACCGTGATGGGAGATGGCCCGATCGAGCTCAGCCACCACGGCGTCGGTGTCGGTGACGACGCGGTACTCGTCTACCGGAGCCATGCACCGCAGTCGATCGGGGAAGCGCTCAAGGCAGGAAGCGAGGTAGGCCACATACCCCTCTCCCCTGCCCATCATCGGATTGGTATGGATGAGCGCCACATCGACCTTGGCGTAGTCCATCTCGCCATTCAGACTCATGGCGGTGAACTCGCAACTGCGCAGATTCGGCGGGTAGAAGTGCTTGGTGTACTCCTCTCCCTGCCAGTCCCAGACGACGCGGCCCCGGGCGTGGTTGATGCGGAAGTTGAGGTCGGGCAGGCTGGCGATGTCCGATCTCCCCTCTGGATCGAGGACATCCGACGGACCGGGAGCTCGATCGCGAATGCGGAAGGCAGGCTGGTGATGGTAGGCCTGAGAGGCCTGAACCCACTTGAGGTGCTCTTCCCCGCTCGCGTACCCCGCCGGGCTATCGGCGGGCTCGAAGCAATACACGTGGGAATCGATGATCATGACGGTCGCCGCCTTCCCTACAGCGTTACCGTCACGCTGCTGACCATGCCGGCTCGATCCATGTCGTTGACGGGCCGCACGGTCAGCAGATTCTCGCCCTTGTGCAAACGCCACTCGAACCGACGGTCTCGCCCTTCCCAGCCCTCGCCATCCAGCTGTATCTGAAACCCCTTCAGGTTCGGCGTGTCGGTCTCCAACTCGACCTCGAGCACCTCTGGCTCTGCCCCCTGGCCCAGGTGAATCCTGGCTCGGTTCAGACTCCAGTACAGATCCGCCTCTCGATCCGTGTGGCGGGAGAACCACGGCAGCGCTTTGGTCTTCTCATCCTCCCAGAACAGATAGCCATCGTAATGGTAGGAGCCAGCGCCGTGCTCCGGCTCCCCCGGTTCCAGAGTGGTCAGTTCGTCATTGCGTAGCGAGATCATGAACCGCTCCCACAGGTTCAGGCGGTTCTTCACGGTGAAGCGGTCGCCACTCGCCTCCGGCGGCTGCGGGGAGACCACCAGATCGCCATAGGCCCCGTCCACCCAGGCCCGATGCGCTTCCAGAGCGCTCAGCGGGATGCCGTTGCGCTCGAAGTGATAGGTGAATTTGGTGGCGTCGTCGGAGTCTCCGCCAATGTCCATCGACACCCACTTGCCGTAGTCGTTCGACCACACCTCGACGATGCAGTGGCAGCGCATGATCTGCGTTCGGGCGGTGAATCCAAGCGCCGCACAGCACTGTGTCATGACGGTGGCGTAGTGGGTGCACATGCCCAGGCCGAGCTGCTGGTGAGCGAGTTCGAGGATCACCATGCCGTCCCAGGGCGGACAGAAATCGAGGGGGCCCATATTCCAGCCGTCCTCCCACTGATTGCGCACCCATTGCCTGAGCAGCAGGAAGGCCTCGAACTCCGTCTTGGCCGGTCCCACCACCTGATCCAGCTTCCAGCGCTCCCGCAACTGCGCCGCCCGAGGTTCGGAGCTGGCGAGATGCGCGAAGCGATAGGAGCTGCGCACCAGATCCGAGTTATCGGCATCGGTTACGCGCGCCGACGCCTCCGTCGAAACATCGACCTGAGCGCAGAGACTCACAGCCTTCACTAGCGGCGAGACCGCCGGATCGCCGGTGTGCAGCAGCAACCGCCATTGGCCGTAGCGGAAACCCTCCTCGACCTCTCCGACGGCCCCGTCTTCGGTCTCTCGCCACGCCTGCCAGCTCTCGGGTTCGTACGAGGGGGTGGGCCCCGCGCGCCATTCCAACCTCACGGCGGCGCCAGAGACTACCTCTTGTTCGGCTGTCAGCTTCACCGACCGAACCCGCCCCCGAGGCGCGATATCCCCTTCAGAGGCCAGGCCGAGGAGGTCGATCGGCTCCGAGACCACCTCACCCCTCTGCTCGAACTGATCCAGCCAGAGCCTGACCACGTACTCCCCGTCGGCCCGATTATTGTCGCCCAGGTCGTCCGAACGCCAGGTCTGCCCGCCGTCCTCGCTCACCAGACTGCGGTTCGGCTGCACCGAGTTCTCCACCATCAGAGACCACCGGGCCTCCCCCACGGCGCGAAAAACCACCTCGTTCTCGCCCGCCTCCAGGCTGTCAGCAGGTATCTCCACTCTCGTCCACGCGTCTTCCCAGTATTCGCGCTTCTCAGGTAAGCTGACTCGGACGGCTCGACCGTTTACGAGCACCTCCAGCTCCCCTCCCGGCCGATCGCACCTCAGATAGGGACACAACAGAGCGGTGTCGGCGTGCACGGCCTCCAGACTGAAGACCTTCTTGGCCTGTCGCAGGCCGGCGACGAACTCCTGGTCCCGCCGCGTGCAGCGGCCGATCTCATCGGTCACGGTAACGCCGCGCCGAAGACGCAGACCGTCGGGACCAACCGACACTTGACGGCGGGTAGCGCGATCGAAGTCCTCGCCTGATTTCCACTCCCTACATACTTGAGATACTTGCGTGTTCACTTCGCGTCCTCCTGGAATTCAGCCACGATGGTGACTCTGCGCTGTCCACGTCGGGTCTTGTACGGCAGATGGATGAAAAAATAGCAGTTCCGCGGTACCGAGGCCACCTCTACTACCGCCAATCCATCCTTCAGACCAGGCCATCCTTCAGATCAGGCCCATCCTTCAGACCAGGCCCATCCGTTTAGGCCATGCCCAGCTCTTCCTCCAGCTGACTCAGCGACTCGTCAATGATGCCCAGCGAGAGGTCGATCTCCTCTCGGCTGATGACGAGAGGAGGGTAGAAGCGGAGATCGTCGCCGTCGATCCAGTCGGCCCCGCCGCTGGCCCCGGAAACAGACAGCCCCCGGGTCAGGGCCAGGCGACACAGACGCTGACTCACCTTCTCGCCGGCGGGGAACGGCGCTCCGGTCTCGCGGTCCTTCACCAGCTCTATCCCCAGGGTCAATCCGAGGCCGCGGATGTCGCCGACGATGGGGTGGGCGGAAAGCTCACGGGCCCTCGCCTGGAGATACGCTCCCGTTTCCGTGGCGTGAGCGAGGATCCCCTCCTCCTCGATGATGTCCATTACCTCCAGGCAGACGCGCGCGGCCACGGGGTTGTTGACGTAGGTGAAGACGTGCTGAAAGAACTCCCCGGCAGCGGCGAAGCCGGAGGCGATTTTTCCGTCCATCACCACCCCTCCCAACGGCATATATCCGCTGCTCGCCCCCTTGCCGAAGACGATAAAATCGGGTCTCACCCCGTCCCAGTGCTCGATGGCGAAATACCTGCCCGTGCGTCCGAATCCGGTGATCACTTCGTCGGCGATGAATAGGACATCGTATTTGTCGCAGATAGCTCTGATCTGGACGAAGTATTCGGGCGGGGGTACCCCGGCTGCCACCCCGGCCATGACCACGGGCTCGGCGACAAAGGCGGACACATTCTCGGGTCCCGCCTCCAGGATCGTCTTCTCAAGCTGGCGCGCACAGGCGAGGTTGCACGTGCCGGCGCACCCCTCCAGAGCGCACCGGTACGGATAGCAGGGATCGATGTGAGGAAAATCCGCCAGCCAGGAGACGAACGGCGCCCGCATTTGCGGCATGCCCGTGGCCGCCAGGGCGCCGAGGCTGGCGCCGTGATAGCTTCGCCATCGCGAGATGACCTGCTGTTTCTGTCCCTTGCCCCGCAGCAGGTGATACTGTCGCGCCAGCTTGAAAGCGGTCTCGATGGCCTCGGACCCGCCAGACACGAGATAGACGCGTCCATCGTCGATTGGCGCAACCGCGGCAATTCGAGTCGCCAACTCCATTGCCGGTTTGTTCGTATAGAAGGCTGAGAAGCAGTAGGCGAGCGTGCTGCTCTGGTCTGCCATCGCCTCGACGATTCGGCGACGACCGTGTCCGAGCGTGACATTGCCGGCGCCGGCGGTTCCATCTATGAAGCGATGTCCGTCGTCGGTGTACAGGTACACTCCTTCGCCCCTGACGACTACCGGATAGCTATGGTGCGGATCTCGGTGGAACAGTGGGTTGTGGCTCATTGTGGCTCATGCTTTCGCTGGTCAGCGCTGCTTTCTGAAGTCGTGCGATGTCCTCATCGCCCGCACTGAGCCGGTCTTTGACCGCATGACGACAGAGTGCGTAACGGCG
>Ga0310122_10001334_pt1 | contig 15815 bp, 8 predicted proteins | sample CB6_Bottom_1051__FD_203503 | JGI IMG/M metagenome (GOLD analysis project Ga0310122, IMG submission 203503) | Marine microbial communities from Western Arctic Ocean, Canada - CB6_Bottom_1051 | ecosystem: Environmental > Aquatic > Marine > Oceanic | place: Canada: Western Arctic Ocean | collected...
TGTTACAACAGGAGCAGTTCCGCCTGCCCATTTGAAAGTGGTATGCCAAGAAACAGTCCAACCACCTGTGCCATCTTGTTCTACCATTACGGAATAAAAGGCACCATCTTTCTGATTAGTTGGTGCAGCAAAACTTGTTACATTAGCTGTTAAGACCAATCTACATACTTGTGCTGCTCTGACATCCCATGTCTGTGTAGCATTGAATGATAATTGTTGTTCTGGTGCATATGCTTGAAAATGTGTTTGTACATCTCCATCAGAAGTAATACGTATACGTTCTACTGTAGCACTTGCGCCTCTTGTTCCTAATGCCATATATCCCAAGGTACTACCCACTTCACTACGACCCGCTATCTGTGCAAAATCAATTGAATTAGATGTGCCGGAATAATTACCACCAAGATTAATAGAACCACCCTTATCCGCAGCCACGGAATCAGAGGTCATTACATGAATAGATGCGCCTGCATTTATTGATCTATTTCCAGCCCAGAATGAAGCGATAGCAGAAGTTAATCCCGGCGAACCACCCGCCGTGCCAACCTTTAATTGGCCACCTTCAATGTCTAATTTAGTATTAGTTGCTGGCGTTGTAGTTCCAATCCCTACTCGTTCCGATGAATCTATTGTCATCGCCAGAGCATCGGCATTGTCATCAATACCTAATGAAGTAAATGCACCTGTTGTGGTGATAGCACCACTAGTATTAATTACAACAGTGGCAGCTAAAGATGTAATAGCGGTTTGTGCCGCACCTGTAACTGTTGCGGCTGTTCCACTTGCATTACCTGTTACGTTACCTGTTAAAGCTCCTGCAAATGCAGTAGCCGTTAATGTTCCCGCATCACTCAGAGTAGCAGTTGAATTCTGTATGAGTTTACCTGTAGTAGTATCAAAACGAGCAAGAGCATCATCTGTAGATGAACCAGGGCCAACGACATCACCACCAGCGTTGGCAGTCCATGCCATATCACCTCTTAAAAAAGTAGTGGATGAAGCTGTGCCTGTAGTAGCAAATTTAGCAGCAGTAACAGCCGCATCTTGAATCTTAGCTGTTGTTACACTATCGTCGGATACTGTCGGGTCCCGATCAGCGGGACTGACTCCTATATAACCTGGACTTGGCATTTATTATACGTCCTCTAAAACTGATACGATACAGTCTGCTGAACTGGCTGCACTAGCCGCCACCGTTACTGTATCGGCTCCTGTTGCGGTACTCATCATAACTATTTTCTGACCACTAACAGCTTTTAATGCACCACCTACTGGAACAGGAGCTGCCTTAACAATAAAGATATCATCAGTGCCACCAGTACCACCTGAATTTTTATTAACTTTAACATCCACTGTTATATCATCAGAAGCGTGTATATTTGCAATGTCTATCTCTAGAAGGATAGATTCTACTGGAGTAGCGGTATAAGGAACAGTATACACAGTAGAATATGTCCCACTGTCTATTGCGATGTTCGCTTTTGAAAAACTTTTAAAATCATTTGCCATAATTGGTTACCTTCTTTTATCCCAGGGCTACTGCCATTGCGATACTAAATCCTGTTGTTGTTTTTGTGTTGATTGCTTCAACCAAATCTGTAGGAGTTCCTGTGAATGAAGTATTCAATTGACCAATATCTCCTACATCTGTACCAGTTCCGTTATAAGTAACTCGCCACTGTTCAAATGAATCTGTTGTTGGTACTGTTCTGTCTGCCATAATCTTATCCTAATGCCACAACCATACCAATAACAAACCCAACAGAAGGAGCCTGGTTAATCTTTTCGACCAAGTCAGTTGGAGTTCCTGCAAATGAATTACCTAAAGTGGTAATGTCTCCAATGTCTGTAGACGTTGCAATATAGGTCTCCCTAAACTCTGCAAATGTTTCATTCGCACTTACACTTCTAACTGCCATCTATCAAGGTCCTCAACATAGTTTTTATTTCTGATAATTCAGTCTTTATACTATTTATATCATTAATATTTGTTTCTAATTGGTCTTTTGTTTTTTGTCTATTCTTTTTAGCCATTCTCAAACCTTCTGCCACCTTCATATCAGTATTCAAAATAGCTCCAGATTCTAAATCTCTTACTAAATGCTTATGATCCCTTACTCGTACTAGTTCCATAATTATGCCTGAAATGATATTGTCCTAAAATCTTTTATCATAGGTGGTAAACTAGAATTGGTACCTTGCATTACAATCTTAATAGCCAGAGCAATATATTCTGGTAGTTCTGTTCCAATTCCTAATGAATCCTTACCAACAAAATATTTGTATTCTTTAAAATCACCTCTTGTTTTAGAAACTGGTACGGTAGAATCAGCTGATCCATCAGTATTAAAATAAGTCCATTCAATATCATCAAAGTTTTCTGCGGAGTCTGTACGGAGAGTCTTATAAAGAACTTTAATCTGCGCCTCTGACATTACCACAGCATCAAACAATACTTGAATTGCTGTTGCCCCTTGTGTTAGTGCAACTTTCTTTGTAATATAAATTCCCTTATTATTATCACCCGAAGATGCTGTAGAAGGAGAATAATTAGACATACTTCCAATATTAGCTAAAGTTTGAACTTGATTTGTCTTATTACTAATACAAATTACTCCTGCCCGGTCTAAATCAATTATAGGAGAAACCGTACTATCTGTTGTTGTCATACTAATGGTAAGACGTAAAGATTTATTTCCTGGTATTTCATTTGTTTCATTTATCTGTGAGCATACAATTCTAGGTGCATCAAAATAGTGATCCTCATCCAATGGGACATCTAGAGCTAATAATTGACTTGCCCTTTGAAATGAAGTTTGAGTTCCATTGATACTGGTACCTGTTGTAGTTTGGATCTTACCGGTCAAACTAGTATTGGGCATCTCCATAGATTGTATAATAGGTTGCATAACATCCATAGAAATATTTTTAGTACACTGTACTCCTTCTCCACCACCTCTCAATGTTGTTGCAGCAACGGTCGTCGTAGATACCTGAAAACTATCTAATTCAGGAACATTGAAAAGAGCGGTGTGTGTCTTATTAACTTCTGTTAATGGTATACCAGATGTAGCATCACATCCAATCATATACAATTCAATAACACTAGCTGCTTCATGTGATGTTGCGGTAGTGTTATCATAGGCTCTACCACCACTAGATGCAATACGAATTGATGTTGTTGTTGGCTTCTGATCATAATAAATTAATTCATTATCTATCTTCACATATCCAGTTGCAGGCCAATTAGTACTATCACCTACCGCTATTTGTCCAGTTTGCACTGATGTAATAGCATTAGTCAATGTTGATGGAGAAACTTCACCCTTAACACCTGTAATAATAACATTATTTGTTACTGAGTTCATTGCATGATCTCTAAATCTAACCTTCACTGCTGCTACAGTAGCCTTAGTTTCAATAGGATCTAGCGGAAGAGTTGGAATACCAGCCTCTTTACCACCACCCAAACGAGCTGGTATGATAAGGTCGTCATCAGCTGTCAATTCTTTATTTACTAACACCAAAGCTCCAGTATTAGCTGTAGTATACTCAGCTCTATACAATGTAAATTTTAAATCTTCAAACTGTGAAGGTTCCCATGTTGAAGCGTTTTGTGATTTAAACAATGATCCTAATGTCGGCTGGCTGGAAATTGTTCGAGTACCTCCAATTTCTTTTTCACCCAATCTAGAAATCCAAACCTTATAGTAGGCCGAATTAGACGCTAACACTATGCAAAATTCTTGATTGTTTTGTACATAGATAGGAGAATCAAATGTAAATGTAGTTGATGTGGCTCCCGTAGTCGCATCTATATTAATATCAGCTGGTAATTTTGAAACCTTACCAAATGGCATTATTGTCGTTGAAGGATAACCATTTAACACAGTTCTCACTTCCATCCAAACAGGTAACGTATCGTCTTTTGCTTGGAAGAATACATCTACTTTAGTAAGGAACATTCCAGCTGGTTGATCACACATTATTGTTTGAGCTAACGGATCATACCATACACCAGTGATAGCCCGCTCTCCCGTTTGAACAACATTGGATATTGTTCTGGATTCAACAACAGACTGAACAGCAACCTCCGCATTTCTAACATTTAAGATTTCTTCTCTCTTTGTTTGTACATGACCAACTGCCATATATGCAGCCTCTGTCGATGTATCTACTATGCCTACTACCATACTATTAGTAACAGAATCTGTTAATCTAAAAGTTCTATGTCCTGTTCGGAATCTCTTTGTTTCTGTATTAGGAATCTTAAATCGTCCATATAAAGTTCCTATACCATCAGTAACCATCTGAGTGCCGTATGTCTGATTTGTTACAGCTTGTCCAATTGCCCACTCTTGAGGCTCATCAAATTGTCTACCTGTGTTTCTTGTGATCCCTGTAAATGTTGTAGAAGTTAAGCCTGTATAGGTCATCTGTTCCTGTTGTCGGAATGTCTGACCAAAAGGATCAGCCACTAAAGTATCACCAATACCAAGTGTTCCTGTTGTTGGGAATCCTGTTGTCGATGCAACAGTAATTGTTGTAGCTGTTTTTGTAACAGCGGTAGACAGTGTTGTGTTATTAGTACTTCCAGCAACTGGTTTGACATCTGCATTAACATCTACTCTATCAAAAAATGCATATACCCGTGTATTGGGCTTCATATTATTTGCAGTAAAATTAACATTCCTTTCTCGGATCCATGGCACAACTTCGATATTAAGAACTCGGTCTCCGGTACTCACATTATCAATACGTTCAACAAGACGAGTATTTGTTCCAGTACGTCTTTGTCGAGAATCAACAGAAATAGATGTGGTGGCAAAAGTTTGTCGCCAACGATCATCACCATCTCTCGTTACTACTCTATTAAATGTTCCGGTGGATGTTGTTCTTTCATTACCTGTCCATGTGGTATTCCAAGAATCCCAAATTGTACCTAAACTTTCTTCACCTCCTACCTCTCGTAACATCTGTTCGTAGTTACCTTCAACATCAATAGTAATAGAAGGTACCCGAGTTGTATCCATCCAAATATCAGAATTAGGTGTAAGTTGTAAATCTCCAGCCCACAGTGTAACATTAAATGGGTTTACACTTTCAGCTCTACTTGCATATGGCTGAGTCATTTCAGCTACATGAGTGTAGGCTAATGTAATTACATCACCCGTCTTTTGATAAAATGCAGCTGCTCTTGCCGTATCTGTAGCAGCTTCTTCTTCCAATTCTACCATACGCAGTACACTTTTTGGACGCAGATATCCCATACCTGGATCTATTGCACAAGAATAATCATCAAGTAATGAATTACCAAAATTGTGTCCATAGAAATTATCTACCATAAATCCAGACTTGAATCTATCTAAACCGTCTGAATCTAAAACTTGAAAGCTGTCTGTCTGTCTTTCCAACAAACCAAGAGATGTTGCATATTCTAACCGTCCTACTCTCGCTTCTAATTTACCTATATCCCGCATTGTATATCGTTTATTATACTCATAATTTATTTGAACATCAGTTTCAGGTTTAAACGTATAAGGTGCTATTGCTATTCTTGCGATTAGCATATTAATATTTTCTATCGCCGGGTACATAGGATCTTCAGCTGGAATTCCACTTATCGTCAAAAAGTTTGCTCTCCGATCTAAATATAGAAGGTCTAATCTCGCTAAGTAAAAATCATAAGTTATTGTAATATTATCATCAGGTACAACCATATTTCCTGCCGATGAACCAGCTTGTTCAAAATTCTTATTATTAAAAGAAAATGCAGAACTAGTAAATACAGTTGTCGCTTGTATTCCTGGTCTAAAATCTAAAGCATCTCGCAATTCATATTGACCTATTGGAGCTTTCGAGTCTGGATCTACTTTAGTAGCAAGATATTGAGGAATATCATCATAAGAAATCTGACCTGTATAAGAGTCTACGTCAAAATAATCTCCAGTACCAGTAGTAAAGTAATCATAGATTATCAATAATTGTCCATTAGGTACAACTGCATCTGGTTTTCGTGACAAACGACCAAGATCATAATAAGAATCTCTCTGTCCTGTATCTAACAAGAAATTAGCAGTTACATTTCTATCTCCTGATAGAGTAGCTGTTACATTTGCTACATAGCCTGATGTGCCACCGCTGATAACATCATTTGTTGTAAAGGTTCCAGTAAGAACAACATACGTTACACTGGTTGTAGGCGAATGTAAAATAACTCGTCCTGTAGCTCCAGTAACCGAACCTGTAATAACTTCTCCTACAGTAAATGTTCCAGTAGCATTTAAAAGTGTTAGTGTTGGTGTTACAGGTGCAGTACCAAATGCAGCTGATTCATATACAGCATGAAGTTTATAAACGTCTGTATATGCTAAGTTAATTGTCTTACCGTCTATAACCTCACCATATATGTCAGTTCTTGCCCCTGCACCAGTTCCTGTTGGAAAATGTGATCTCGAGGATATAATTCTCGACTTCATCTTATTCGCTGTTTTTGTTTTCTGCGCCTTTACAGGAACTTTAACAGTAGCCATCAAAGTTACACTAGCCGTTGTACCTAAAAGAGTGGTATCTAGAACAGTAAGGGTTTGAGAGTTCTCGCCGCCAACTGTAGTAGTACCAGCTTTTGTGGATGAAATATCAAGAATACCGCCATTGCCTAAACTACCACTACCAGTTGCAGTAACCGTTAGTGTATAACTTCTCCCAGCAGAAGCCGAAACAAATGTTTCACCGGCGGCGGCTGTAAACGATACTTGACTACCTGCACTACTAATGTCAGTAAACTGTTTTCTAAATTCATATGTTGTAGATGAAACACCAGCATCCAATAATGTTTTAGTATTGTCTTTAGGTGTCTTATAAATAAGGATTGTTTCTTCTTCTTCAGCCAACTTTGCTCGAATACGAGTAGCCTTTGCAGAAGATACTGCAACTGTTGTGTTGGTAGGATTTGCAACTGCACCTGTTTGTGCAATTGTTATATTCAAATTATCAGTTATTAGACTAACCCTAAATGTTTCTGTTACACCACCGGTACCTGTCGGCAATTGTATTAAATCATCCAGATCCAATTCATCAGTAAATTTAGTATTCGTTCCTGTAATTGCTGTACCTGCAACTATTGATGTAAATTCTCCAGACAAGGTAACTGATTGGTCACAAATAACATTTGCTGTATAATCTATAGGTAATGTATCTTGATAAATTGATTTTACATCTCTACCAAAAGTATAAGGAACAATATCAGATGCAAGGCTTCCTACAATTCCAGTCTGTGTATTAGCGGCTATACTACTTTTTAATACATCAGTTGCAGCAAAAGAACCTTCTGTTTGCATCAACCAAACTTGAGCGCCAGTAACATTACCATACACATACCCACTAGCTCCAGTCTTAACAGTACCACCTGGTCCGTAGTAGGCTTCAACAAAAGCATTATCTGTCAGAGTAACATTTCCTGTCATTCCTAACTGTGTGAACATCGTAATATCAAACAAGTAATGATGATATTGTGCTGTTGCAGCTCCCACTGTTCCTGATTTATATTCAAAAGCCCGGGAGCGTGCTAGACCAACAGGAGTACCATTAGGTGCACCACCCTGACCGATCTGTTGGTCGTATAATTTGACAAAATCAAAAGGATCAATTTCTGACCCCACCAATGAAATATCTGGCTGACTATAAACATTATCAACCTTTGCATAGTTACCTAAACCAAAAGGTATTGCATCATTTTGCTGATTTTGAGTTGTTCTCGCCTTATCTATATTAAGAAAAGTAGCCGTCTGTGTTCCTATTTCATAACCATCGACATATGCTTTACCTGGAGCTATAACTAATGTTTCTTTTGTTTCTACACCACCTTGAGCGGCGGTATAGACACCTCGATTAGTACCATCATTCAAATTTTCTCTCGCTTCAACATCAAAATGATTTACAATATAATTGCCAGATTCATCGTATGTACGACGAGCCAACATATCGGCAATAACAGCATACTCGGTAACTTTCTTTCGATGAACTATATTTCCATTGTCAACTCTCGCCAATTCAATAAAATCAGTATCATCGGTTGCCGTTAAAGCTTTCTTTGTAAGAGTGAGTGAATACTTTAGACGATGAGCGCCTTTAGCTGCATAGTTAGATGAACCTTGTGCATTATCTAAAAGGTTTGAATCTTCTTCTGGTGTAATTAATCCTTCTGTTACTGTAAATCCTATTCTATAAGATGGTGTATTAGTATATTTGTCAAGCGTAATAGTCTCTGATGTATTGCGTAGCATAAAACCACGAATAAAGAATATACCAGCAGTAACACTTGCCGCTGAACCAGTAGATGTAGCAGCTGTCACCTGTAATGTAGCTGATGCTACATTGGCGGCATAAGATGAAATAGGTCTATTGGCAGAAATATCTTCACCATTAGTAAATACTTTTGTAGTATTGTCTGTTGTATTAGTACTAATATACTTACACCAGATAGTATCAGGATCTCCTCCTGTTGTTTCTGCTTCAACTTTTGTAACCTGAGCAGTTACTCCAGATGTTGCTCCTGTAAGAATAGCACCTTCTCCATATATTATACTATTGTGTGTACCAGCAGCATATTGCTCAATGTATGTTGAAATAGCTACAGGTGTTGGAGTACCAAATGTTGATTGCAATTTAACAGCAAAATAGTTGTCATCATAAGCAACACTTCCTGGGATAACAATTGCCCCTTCTTTGAATATATGATTACCAAATTGTTCAATTTGGTTTTGAAGAATTGTTTGGAGTGTTGTTAGTTCTCTTGCTTGTACCGCAAATCCTGGTCGAAACAGAACTCGATAAAAGTCATTGTCTACATTAAAACTATCCCAATAAGGGGCTACATTAAAATCAGTTGATGCTGGCATATTAGAATTCCACGATTAGCTTAATATTTTCTGTCTGGTCTGTCGCCCGTGATATGGGGGCTCTATCTTCTACATAAATCGTATTACCCGAATAGTAATCAATTTCTGGATTAGTCAATGATGCAATAGTACCTGCTGCTAATGAGGCAGATGTTACCGTTTCAGCTACTGCAAATGCAACTTCATTATACGGTAGTGTAGCACTAACACCCGTCCATTGTGTCTGGATATATTTTAAAATCTTTGTTGTAGCATCCCAGGCTACTACAAGACCTTTTGCTCCACTTGTACCACCGGTAATAGCTTCATCTATAAGAAATGTTCCAGGCGTTCCACTAAACGTCATTGACTTCAATGCGTTTCGTGTAGAAGCTGTAGCCACAACAGCTGTACCATAGTTATATGGATTAAGAACCACACCCACTCTACGAAAATCTTGGTCTACAACAAAGTCACCACTACCTTCTGTTCCTGAAATAGTGGTATTGGTCATTATATAAAAGCCACCCAATTCATTAACGGCATTATAACCGTGGCCTCCAGGTGGTCCTATAAGTGGAGTTATAATTGCAGCTGTAGATGGTGAGCCAGCGCCAGCCGGCATTGTAACAGTAGCAAAAGTATATTTAGAGCCTGCAGTTTTCACAACAGCGCTTGTTACAGCTCCACTAGAAACAACCACAGTAACTTCTGCAGCAGTTCCAGAACGCAACACACCGTCGCCTCCGACAGTAATATCATAGCTATTATCTGTATATCCAGCTCCACCTCGTTCTACTTTATATTGGCGAATTTCACCATCAACCGCAGCTGTTGATACTGTTGCGTTTGTTGTCACCGGCATAAAGTCAGCGGTTAAGAAATCAGTAATTTGTGACGTAGTAAGAGTATACATATACTTCCACCAATAACCATCACCAGTTTGATACTCCGCATTTGCAGTTCCTGTTGGTTCTACGGTAGAAGCAATTCCACCATTATTACTCATACACTTATATACATTGTTCGTTGAACTCAATACATAGAAAAGTGTAGTTGATGCCCAAAGGTTTGTTCCTGCATTTACCGTTTTTACAATGTCGGATGCAGTAGATGACCACTGGGCTCCATAATCGCCTCTGTAATAATCATATACAGTAGTTTGAGTAGTATCCCAATTGTGTCTAGGTATTGCATACTGAACATCTGCGGCCGCAATTCTTTTTGCCGCAAGCATATCCCGAAAATACATATACTCGTCATCGACGTTATCTAAAGGTGTGGGAGGTGCAGAATCAGTGCCACCACCGTATGGAGTAGTAGCCGTCCAAGGTTGTGGTCTGCCTACGAATAAGTAGAAAGACGTACTTGCCTCACTAAAAGACTCGTAGAATTGCTCTGCATTATTAAGTCTGAATTTATTTGTTACGATTGCTGCCATGGCATTAGTTCTCTCTAATATTTATTACTATTTATATGGATCTATTACGTCTTCCACATGGTTATTTCTGTAGGTGCGGAGATATTATTCTTCCGCTGAGGATAGGTTGCAATGTCCCCTATTGTTAGTGCAACACCTCTCCAATCGGTTGCCCAATCTTGTATTCTGTAACCTGATGCAGTACTTTGAGTTCGAGCCAATCTTACTAATGTGAGGTTCGCATTGATAAGATGTGAGGTGGCTGTTGTTCCATTTGTCCCTCTAGTACATCCTGTAAGATTGCCAGTACCAGATGCCGACGATCTTCCAGTATATGTTATTTCTTCACTGCCTAATTTTATTGTTCCTTGTGTTGGAAGATTATCTGTTTCGGCAACAGGTATAGTAGCTACTACATCGTTTATAGCACTTGTAATAGTAGTCAACATATTCAAATAAACAGGATATACTGCCATACTATTAAATGTTCTATTTGATGCTGCAGATGAAACCATACCATACGAGAATTTCCATTCATCTGCATCACCAAGATTCGGATGGAATGAATACTTATCTCCTGTCATATATTTAGGCGGCGTTAATATTTTAACATAACGGAATAATGTTACATCCCGGACGCCTTGTAGACCATGAATGTTTACAATTGTAAAAACACCTCCGCCTGATGCAGTACAAGATTCTCCTACTTCAAAATAAACTGATCCTGGAGCAAGGGGGAAATCACCTCCAGCTAGGAATTCATAATACAACAAATTGACACCGTGATCACTTGTAGTATCGAGAAGGGCTGTAGCTGTTGCGCCGGATTGATCACCCGTTATTAGTTCACCCTTGGTGATTGTCTTACTTGAACCAGTAATTCTAAATGAGTTACCATAATCAGCGGGATCGTGTATACCCACAGACGGGTAGGGATTGATAGGCACTTGATCTGTTGTACCAAGGCGACGACCAAGTAACATAGTGTAAATAACTTTGTACAAGGGTCCAAGACCTACGATAGACGTTATATTGGCTATGGCTTGTACAGACGTAGACAAATCTACTTGACCAAATAAGGCCCAACCAGCGGGGTGTACTGACGCAAGTAATTGATCTCGCCAAGTATTGATTGACGATCCTGTTTTTACAACATAAGAATAATCTTGGTAGTAATAGCTGTCTTGAATCCTCTTCGTCTTTTCATCTAGGAATCCATCTTCATTCAAGAATCGTCCAGATGTTTCTCCTAATACTCCATCATCACCCTTCAAAGCTACAGCAGCATAAGAATCTATAACAACGGTCGCACTAGAATTAAATCCAGTAATAGTTTCACCAGATTTTTCAGGCCCCGCTAAAAATGTACCAGATGTTACCGATAGTTTTATAACATTTTTAGTCGCATCTGTAGACTTATAAACTCCAGTTGCACCAGATGTTGCACCGGTTACTGTTTCATTGAGTATAAAATCAGCAACAGAATGATCAGTATATAAAAAATTAGTGGTTGCATTTATTTGTATTTTATAACCTAGAGTTCCCATCTTTGAGAGATTAGGAAATAAAGGATCTGTATAATGAACTCCTGCATCTAAAATATCAACATCTCTAATAGAACCAACTCCCGTTCCTTTAGCATATATTGTTGCACCTGTTCGTAAACCTGTTGTAGGTAAAGTAAGCAATGGTGTTTTTGTATAACCCACACCTTGAGTAGTTATTACAATATCAGTAACATCACCAATTCCACTTTCTTGAATTATTTTATCACCAGCAACACCATCATTAAATACTGTATAATTTTCTAATATAATATGGTTAATCGCCAACATATTATAGGCTTCTTGCTGTTCTATATAACCTAATGTTGAAACTTCTCCATTATAAAGAGGGTTCGGAGACCCACCCACTTCTTGTGGAATACTATCATCTTGTAGAATATCACCAGCTCCATAACCACCACCCGCTTCTAATTCTATTCCCCAATAACCTACAAGGTCACCAACTTCTGGTGCAATACCACCGTTCACCATAGATACTTGAGCAGCTAATGCAGCACCGTTAGTATTACTATTATTAACAGTTACAGTATCTCCAATTTCATAACCTGAACCTCCTGCATCAACAATAATTGAATTAATGTCTCCAGAAGTTAATGAGTCTATTTTTACAGATGCTGAATTTCCATTAGTAGCTGTTATTGTTAAGGGATCTGTTATTTCATAATATTGACTTGATGTAGAATTTGTTACATCATAATCAGTCATAATACTAACAAGTTTTCCATAAAGAGTAACATCATCATCATCATTTGCTGTAGCAGTAATAGTATGTCCTGTAGCAAAAGTTCCAATAGCACTACCTATATTTAAAACCAATTCAAATACATTTTCTCCTAAATAATAATAAGAAGTTACACTATCAACTAAAGCTGTAGCTTTTCCAATAACTGAATATGGAGCTAATCCTCTTGCTGCCTGATTAGTAATATCATATGCACCACCAGCTAAAATACTCCTATCAGTAACTGCTGCCTGTGTTATTTCTTGTCCTACTAATTTAAGTAAAGCTGATGTTCCTGTAATCGAATCTTCCTTTTTTATTTGACCACCATCTTCATTCAAAATAAAAATATCACCATCTGTAGAGGTTTCTCCTTCTTCCATTAAAAATGTACTATCTGATAAGACTACTCGTAAAATAGAATCTTCAGACCATTTACCATCTGAAACTCTAAGCATATCTTGTCTAGGATAATAAAGAATAGGATCTTCATTGAGAAGTATTCTAAAAAATAATTCATGTCCTTTTCTAGTTCCCTTTGCTCGATAAAGGTCTTTTATATTTTTTAGAAGATTTCTTTCATTAACTCCTGCTGTAAGTTTCTTAGGAATAGTTTTTAAGAAAGCTTCTTTAAATTGATTAAAAAATTGATCAATTGTATCATCAACATCCGCATACTCCATAAGTTGCTGAATATTCTGTACAGGATTTGCTGTATAATTAGAAACAACACCAGTGGCATTTGAAGTTGCACCGGTAACAGTTTCTCCTATTATAAAAGAACTTTGAGCTGAAATGAATAATCGAGAACCAGCTTGGATATCTTCTACCTGAACTGTTGCTGTAGCCCTAGATGTGGTGCCTGTAATTATTTCTCCATTAACAAATACTCCTATAGGAGTATCTTCAAGTAAAACTGAATTTATTTCTGCACGATATTCACTAGGATTTTGTAGTAAAACAAAATTAGAATATGTTGCTGCGGCACCAACGGGCTGAGCTTCTAATAAAACTGAATCTACTGAACCAAGAGAAGTTAGCTGTAACTCCGCAGATTCCATAAATTCATAATAAGCCTTCATAAAGGCTATGAAGTTAGGATTTTCCGATTGTACGAAATCAGGTAATTGACTTTTTACCTGTATAGAAACTTTATTTTTTAGTGTGGCCATTATTAATAGCTAGATGTTGTAGTATAATTTACACCGGCATCTCCTGCACCGGCCGCAATACTATCGGCTGTTCCTGTAACAGAAAGATTAACTGCATCTATTTGTAAAATTTGATTCCTAACCGGAACAATATCATTAGAGGACGGTTGAACAGTGAATCGAATATAATCACTTGATGCACTATCTACATCTCCTACTGTTGCAATACTAATCTTGGTTAGTACAACATCTCCGGTAGTATAATCAATCGTTCCCACTGAGCCTGTTGTCAGATATACTTTAGATGTTCCAGAAATATAATAAGCATTCACTAAACCAGCACCATCATCTTCTACATAATAAGTATTCGCATCACCCGTGATAGTAAATCCAGTTGAGGACAAAATACCACCAGCTATTGTGCCAGTTGTAGATGCCATATGACCACTATGGGGATTAAAAAGAGCATTAGAAAAACTAACGGTGTATTTTAGTGAATCATTCAAAGTTGGTTTAAAAGTCTTACTCATTTTTATTGTTGTAATATTATTGAGTATAGCGGGATCTGCTTCATCAATTATTGTAGTAACTACTGAATATCGAAATACTGATTCAAATTTTTCTAACTGAGTAGAACTATACGAATCAATGGCAGTAGTGACTAATGCTGCCAAAGCCTCTTTTGTTTTGGCTGTTGCATTTGCATCATACTTAAAATTAACTGTAGGAATAATTTTTGTTATTTCTAAATCAATAACCTCAGGCGTTACACTAACAACATTATAATCTTGCAATAAGCTTACTATAGAAGTTTTTGTAGAGGTTGTAAGTATTGTACCAGTCTTTGGTAAAATACTCATATAAACTTTACCATAAACAGCTGGATTATTATATTCTCCTCCCCATACTGAAATAGATTTTACATTAGGATAAACTTGAGGTACAATAGCCTTATAGTCTGCGGCTGTTACTGTTCTATTTTGAGCTGCATAACTAAAAGGAGCATTAAATTTTATAGTATCTATTCCTTCAGGAGCGGCTCCGTCTGCCGCAGCAGTTTGAGTAGCCACTGTAATATCACTAAAGCCATTAATAGATGTTGCTGATGTAAATGCAGATGCTCCATTAGCATCAGCACCATTGGTAACTACATAAGAAAGAATTACAATATTACCATCAATAAGAGCTGTACCTACAATTCCATCTCCAAAATAAACTTGCCATTCCTCATCAACAGTTTCTTGAATAAAATAAGCATTAGTTGTACTTTTAACATTTACTAAATTATTAGCTTTAGTAAATGTTGTTAATGTAGTATCTTGAGCACTTGTTTGTATCGTAACCGTCATAGTAGAACTATCTACATTAGCATTGGGTATAATAAATTTTTGATCGGCGTCATTCACATCTACAATAAATCTTGTTGTAATCCACGAACCCTCATAAACTGGAATATTTAAATAATTATAAACTCCGGCTGTAGGTTGCAATATTCGTTGAGTAATATTTACAAACTGATAATTTATTCCATTAATAGTAGTATTGTAAGCGTGTCCGGGATTCATAGTAATAGATGCCGTGTTAGCATTATTTACTGTTACATCTACATAGGCTTTAGCTGCCTGAGCAGAAGTAGGAGTATAACCAAGAGCCTTTGCATGGGATGTAACACTATCCCGTTTTACCGCGGTGTCAAGGAACATTTCATTAGCTGCCATATTTGCCATAAAGGCATTGTAGTGTGTATTATAAGCAAGTGTATCTAACAATATAGACATAGCTGAGCCTTCAAAATCATAATCTGTAAATTCTGATTGTCCTTTTAGATATGTTTTCAAATTACCTTTTATTGCATCAAAATCTAATTCGGTAATATTCATTTTACCTTTAGTGTTTATTCCAGCCATTAGCGTATTCTCTCTAGCATTATGTCTACTTCTTCTTCGTTAGTTGGTGCATTATTCATATAGAAAAATATTTTTACTGATAAAGTATTATTATCCATATTTTGGAATTTTCTATCATCTACAACAATGCGGGTTAATGTAACTCTCGGTTCATATATTTCTAAAACTTTTT
>Ga0310122_10001335_pt1 | contig 15813 bp, 12 predicted proteins | sample CB6_Bottom_1051__FD_203503 | JGI IMG/M metagenome (GOLD analysis project Ga0310122, IMG submission 203503) | Marine microbial communities from Western Arctic Ocean, Canada - CB6_Bottom_1051 | ecosystem: Environmental > Aquatic > Marine > Oceanic | place: Canada: Western Arctic Ocean | collected...
CAGACTGATAATAAATGTTTATCGAACAACAATTATAAGCTGTTTAATGTACAAACTAATATGATTTATCAGATCACATTTGAGTTTGACAGACTGAAAGATATGTATAACTATCTGATTAATCATAAACTATCGTCGTTCAAAAAAGATATTTCAACCCCGCAATTTATTAAAAATATGAAATATACGCCGAAAACAATAATTCATAATATACATAAATCCATAACTGATTTTGATGATATATTAGATCCCTAAATCCAACTTTTATTTATAAAAGTTAGATTTATAGCTTAACGGAATAAAAGTTTGCAGTTAGACAGTTCGTCACGACAAAGTTAGTTAATTTTTCTTTTTTTATGTAGTGCCTTCAGGAGTTACAATCGCGGCAGGTGCAACCACCGGTGACATTTGAATAGGTTGTGAAGGCGGTCTCATCATTCGTTGCATTGGTATAGGTCTCATAGCAGGCGCCAGCATAGGAGATGTAACACCATTACCACCACCTGAAAACAGATATCCTAAACCAATTATCATAATTATTAATAATACCGGCGCCCATAATCCGAGTGCTCCAATACCTAATACTTTTCCAACCGAATCGCCGATCGCTCGAATAGCATCCACAATTGCGTCTAATGGATTTGTGGATTTGGCTTTTGCACTTTGATTCAGTATAGTGTCCATTTTAGCAATAAGATTATTTGTTTGCGTTAAATTTCTTACATTTTCATCTATAATAGTCCCTAATTGATTAAATGAAATGTTACTAACTATATTATACGAACCAGAGATATCGATTCCTTGTGATTGATTCACCTGTACTGCTATATTAGTAATGTTTTCAGTACTAATTAAGGAACGAATTTCTGTTTCTATATTTGCATTTATTTCGGATTCGGACCCCCCTAGCACATCTAAGAAGGCGACTGATTCAGCTGATGCTTTTTGTTGTAGTTGTGCAGTAATATCAATTTGCATACCAGCAATTTGATCACTTGATGTTGCTTCATTTATATTTATTTCATATCCCTGATTCATTGTCACATCAGCAACAATATTATAATTACCACGTACACGCATATCTTGGTTTTGATGAACTATTGAACTATGATTTGTCATGTTAGTTGTTATAACTTCGCTGATAATACTTGTGGCTTGTGAAGCTGAACTTGATGCGCTGCTTCCTCCTCCCATCTTATTAATGTATTGTATGTTTTGTAAATAACTGGTGTTAAATAAATATTCTTATACTTTAATTATTTTATATTCAAAGTATAACGTATATATTGTGATTTTAAAAAAAATGTGAGAAACAATTTAATTTTAATCTTCATCAGTCGTATACTTATAAAAGTTAGCTAATTGGAAGCGCGATGCAAGTATTAAAATTGGAATCTATCGAGACGGATATTATAAGCATGATGAATGCGAAAAATGCGATGAGTGAAGAAATATCGAATGATAGTTTCTATATAAGCCCGGATGAACTAAAAATTATGTGTAATAATGATGTAAATTTATTTGGAAGTTTAACCACTGATATACATGATATGGTCATGTTTTTGGATACTATTAATGCAGAGGCAGTTGATAATAATTGGTTGATGGGTTGGATGATAGCAGATAACATTTGTACTGAGATGAAAGACGATATCATTTTATTAAATTGCATCTATGATGATGTAGGTGCTGGAAATATATTGTCAGGATTTAATCATTATATATATTCTGTAAAACTAGCTGCTGATTCTGAACTCAGCGGGTTAAATATTGAATGGAATTGGTTATGTATAGATCCTTCTAAATCTGAAGATCCGTATAATATTCGACATATACATGCCGCTAATTTTATAACCGTTGATTTCAATACTACAGATGTTGTATCATTATTAACCAAACAAATACAACAGAAAACATCATACAATAATGTTTTTGTATCTACAACTGGTATATGGAAATCTGTTATGGTGGGATTAAATGTACTAAATAAATTTGGTATGGGATTTATTCGTTTGAATGAGTGCAGTATAAATACATTTAATATAATTGCGTATATTTCATCTATTGCGTCGTGTGAAATTATTCGTACACCATGGGGTCACGTTTATTTAAAATTTAATAATTTTAATGATTGTCGACATGAAACGTCTTTTAAATATATTTCGATGCATTTCGATGATCCTCAGTTATTATATCCTACTAAAATTTTGTATGAACTGCTGTTTAACAAGGAGCTCGGACGACACACATATACCGATATCGATTGGTTCGATAAACTTAAAAAAGTTATTAAACCAATGGAGGATTCTGATTCTTTATTTTATCAAGAATACGTATAAGATAAGTTATTAATAATATTGCGGTCCATACTCTACTTGTGGTACCGGTTGAGCGTATTGTACCGGTTGAGCGTATTGTACCGGTTGAGCGTATTGTACCGGTTGAGGATATTGTGTTGGAACAGCTGTATAGGCTTGAGTAGAAGCAGGAGCGGTATATGCACTATATATACTGGACGCATCCGCCGCTCCTTCTTCTACCATAGCCATTCCTTGTTTTGTTTTTCTGGAAGCTTTATAAATAGTCCACCATGGACTAAATCCATAAAACACCCCTATTGACGCGCCTATAAATACGGGTATAAATAACCATAGCCACCATGGGCTTATTATTTTAAATCCAACGAGTAAAAATCCAATTATACATATTAGAAATACAATTGCGACCGCTATAAATGCTTGTGCCGATTTTTTTGCAATTTTATCAACTAACCCCGACAGAATTGGAATTTTCATCCTCTAAACTTTTATGTTTTTAATATTTCGTAAAATTTATATAAATTTTACGAAATATACAGCTCAATATCAAATGCGCTACTATATTATAAGCAGCAGAAATAAACAAAAAAATAAACAAAAAATAAACACCATGAATCCATAGCATGTTACATGGTCTGTGTAAATCAAACCCTTAGTTATGCTATCATTACGAATTTATAAATAAATTCGATTGCAGCGATAGCGCGCTGCTGTCTCACGAGCAATGCTCGTGAAACCATGATACAATATAGATTAGTGGTTAATACTTGTTTTTAAACCAATGAGGCGAAAAATAACAAGGGTATATAGACGAAAATATCTCACAAATTAAAATTTGGTTGCGGTGTTCCTTTCAGAACACTACAGAAACAATGTCTCATGAATACAACATTTTACATAAGACGATTACAACAGACTAACGCCTATATATACTAAACATATAATGTTTAAGGTTAAATTAAAACTAACGTTTTTTGATGTAGATTAAAAAAAATAAAATTAAAACTTTGATTCTAAGATTTTAATCCTCAAAATCTCCAGTTACATCTTCTGAGTCATCACCGAGCTCAGTATTAGGGTGCTCTTCACTTTCATTAAGTAAAGATTCAACTGATTGGTCATCTGATGACGATAATTTTTTAGTATCATTTTCATCGTATTTATCAAGAATACTATTCAAATGCATGCGCATTTCATTGCGTTTGATTTTGTCCAGTCCTGAGAAAACCTTGAGTTTATTGGTTATAATGTTTTCAGCATTCTTTGTGCGATCAGCTTTAGATGGTTTTCTTTCGCGCTTAACCGCATAATCTCTCATTACGTCAAATAGAACGTAATCCACATTACAATCAACTATTCGGCGCATGTAATCTAGATATTTATAGAGATGATTAATATTATATGTTTTGCTAGTTGAGTTGTTCCAAACCTCAGATTCCGCAGAATATGCTACGGCGATGAGAAATCGAAAGAATGTTTCAATAAGATGATCTTTCAGTTTTGTCTTTGTCTCGTGTTTGATCCCGGGTTTGGTAAATAATATTACATATTTGGGTTCAACAACACGGTAAAAATCTTTATAAATCTTATCGTTTTTATATCCATTAATATCTGGTTCGCCGTTGGTGTAGTCCATAAATTTATGTGAAGCAATCACTTGTTTCATGAAGGTATAAACACTATGTATCGTAGTAGAAAATTCCATTATGTTTAATTTCGCTGCGTTATTATTCTTTTGTCGTTCCATAAATTCCAGTGTTTCTTTAAAAAGACATTGTTCTAGAAATATTAATCCCCAGATTGCAGTATAGTTAATATTTATCGTGTATTTAAGTATACCCTTTCCTAAAGCTGCATTTTTAGATGCCCTTTTCCCATGTAATTCCGGGTTTTTCTGATAGCGTAATTGTCCGTTATTTCTTTTTTTCACCTCTTGCTCAGATAAAATATAGTTATCATAATCGTGAAATATGTCACTTGGAAATTGATCCACTGGTTCTTCATTGTCTATAATGTTATCAAGATTCTTACGTTGTTTAATTATTCTTAAAATCAGTTTATATAAAACGTCCTTGTATTCACCAGCATGTGTCTTAGCCATGTAAAATTTAGATTTCATGATAGATTTTATATCCCCGTCGTCTAAAAAGTATGTATTCGCATCCATAATGAAATGTAGAATATTTTTTTAATTCGAGAATATTATTACTATTAGTGTATTTCTTGAATGAGAATTCAATTTTAAAATCTGAAAAATTTCTTCGATAATTAGATTTATAAATTTTAACGGAATGAAAGTTAAGAGATTTAAGAAAAATGAAATATTTTATATATTGAGATATATAAATGAACTTTTGTAAGGTTAAACGTAACTGTTAAACTTAAATCTAAACTCCTTAATTTTTATATCTAAACTTTTATAAATAAAAGTTTGAAGTTAGATTTAAGTTTAACGGAATAACAGTTTGCATTTAGATATACATATCTTTCTACTATCCACGAAAATATGACAAGTTATGTAGTTACGAAGAGTAAAGTAAAAAACTTAGACGGAAAGGTGTATCATTCAAGATTTTTAAGTGGTATAACTATTGTTATTTCAATCCCATGTACCACGTTAGATTCACATATTTTATCTCAACTTAAAAGTAGACGATGTGAAGAAGATAAGGGGGTGTTATATAAAAATACAGAATTAACCGTATTATTTCATGCGTTGCATGCTGATATTTGTAGCAAATTAACATTACCTGGATCAGTTAAATCTACAGGTATCACAGGTGTAGATTGCCACTATTATAACAAACATTTTAATTTAGTATTTCGGGTAGGTAAAGGAACTGGGTCCGCTGCCAGAAAAATTGTAAGCGATGCATTTAAATTTATGAAACCGGGTACATTGCGTAGTTCATATGAACTGATGTTGCGGTCAATGGGATTAAAACCTAAACGCGAAGAATTTAATTGGTGTCTTAATCAATTGAATTCCTGTTTGAAAGCAGATATATGTGTATTTGTTGTGGGTAAAATTAATTTAGGTAAAACCGATTCAATACGTTCAGATAAATTGAAAGTTATATTAAATTCGGCAATTAGCAAATTTACGGCATCCAAAAATGAATCGCCTTCTAGTGTACCAGACTCTCAAAATAATCCGGCATTTGTAACCCCATCATCATCGATGTCGGTATCCGGACTTAATGGATTTTATGTACAGGAGTATATTAAAATTCTTACAAAGAGTGCATATCTTACAGAGATAGCAAATGATAAGCTCGTATTTCATTCTCCGCGATTTGAGGGGTTAATGACCCGTTTAAGAAAAAAAGATGCGTTAAAAAGATACGTTACTCAAAAATATGGCAAGACAAAGGATGGTCTTACAGCGGTTGTGCTTAAAACAGCCGCGGATAATTGTGCCGTAGATGCAAAAACGTTGTTTAGTGTATCATCGAAAGTATTAAAAATATCCGATATAGCGGATGCAATGATATCCGCATTAAAATAAATGCTACCTATCTTCTACTCCCTCGTACTTTATGCAGCTCTGCTACGATGACTAGCTTTACCCGTCATATCATGACGTAAGGGCGCAGCCCGTTCGAAATGCTAAACTCTTAAATATTATAGCTTAGACTTCTACCCGAACGGAATGCTTTGCATTTTGACAGGTGATATATGTATTTTTCTTTTATTTTTTCTATACCATTTTTCTATTATTAGTCACCTATCATCTAATGAAATACAATATTATAGACCAGATATTGACCAGCTTACAACAATTGCGAGTGGAAAAAAATGGCGCGCGAATTTATGGTATTTTTGTATATGGGTCCAAATTACTTATGTGTGATGTAACCCAGGCATGACAGACTTATTCAGGTAATCAGAAAAAAATAAAGTTTGTATTAAAACGTGTTAAATGATAAAATTGAAAACATATAATCCCAAATAAGTAACACTATAGCATCCTTGAAATTTATAAATTTCATAACGGTTAAGACTACTAAACCAATAATGGAAGATGTACTGTGTAGAAGCGCTTATAGTGTACTTGCGATACAAATAATAGAAATGATTAAGTCATTTGATTTATGTCAAATGCAACTTCTACGAGATCTATGTGATCAATTTGGTAGACAAAATATGTTAAGCAAATTAACTCCACCGAAAGTATGCGAAACATCATCTGAATTGTTAACCCGTACTGAGGGAAGTGCAAAAAAAGGATTATTAGGCGAGTTGAATTTCGAACATATAATTCAAGGATCCGCGTATAATATTGAAAATATATCTAAATTAGGAAAACGGGGGGATTTTATTCTAACCGATAATACCGATCCGACACGAATACTTATTGAAATTAAAAACTACAATAAGACGATACCAAAAGAAGAAATTAATAAGTTTTATCGAGATTTGCGAGCCAATTCCACCATGGATGCTGGTATAATTATTTCATATAATACTAAATTTACAGGACGACCTCAAAAAAATGTTTCTGAAGAGTATTTTATGAATGGTGTTAAGAAAATACCATTATTATTCATTGTAAATTCAAATTCTGATTTTATTCTTCAGAATATCGACATGCTATTCGCGTTAGTTAGACTAACAAATCGTTCTGATCTTATTCGGGATGAAATTATTTCGAGTGGGTTACGAACTATCAAAGAGCATTCTGATAATTTGAGTCAAATACGAAATACATCCGGTGAATTATTAGTTGATTTAAATAAACATGTACATTCAATAAATAGCTGCTCTCTGGAGTTGGAACATTCGTTGATGTCTACCATAACTGATATATGCCGACATCTCGAAGTTACTGATACTATTACGCATAACGATGTGATTGTCGCATATAATTATATGATTAATAATTATAAAATTAGTACAAGTTCCTCTAAAATATTAAAATTACTATTAGAAAATATTATGACCGTTTATGATGCTAGTGATAATAAAGATTTGGTTATTCCTGATTCAGATGATAATAAAGTAAATTCACCCTTAGCAATGAGTATAGCAAATAATAAAACTATTGAAAAACGTAAAACTACAGACTTGTCGTCTGTACTAAAGTCAGAGACCGCGAAGTTAACAGGTGATGAAACTATTTCTGGAAAAGATTTATATGAAGCCGTTAATAATGAACCTCCGTCTACCAATATATTTACATTTAATAAAAATTCTGTAGTTATATCAATGCCAAATAGAGTAAATAAAACAATATTCTTGCGTACAAAAATAGAATTATTTGTACCAATGACTCTTCTTGAGTTTGGTAATTATATATACCAAAAATGTATAATTTCTGAGAAAATCAAATATAATAAGGGTATGTATATGGAAATAACCGAACTCACATATGACTATGTATGTGATTTATTCATGAGCCCCGAGTAAACGGAAGATATATTATAAACCATTTTAAAAAATGAAATTGTATTTATATATAAAACCTATTGAGAAAAATAAATGAGTACATTAGGAAAACGTAAACGTGATTCAGAATGCAAATTTACGATTCTTTTGGATGAAGCGTCAGATATACATGGTCAAACAGATACATATTATCTGTCACTTCCTGAATTAAATGGTATAGATACAGAATGCATGATATGCGATGATAATGCAATATCTACATCAAAGAATGTTTATCCAAAACGTCGATTTATACAATGTGTTAGATATTTTCCGTATCAGGAAGACGCGTATGTTATTCACTGTATACTTATTTGCTCGAATGACTGTAACACTAAATTTAATTCCGATGAACAAAAATATATAGATAAGCGTTTATTTAGGGAGTAATATTTTTACTGCAACCATGGTGAAGATTATATAAACGGGATTGTTTCATTTCCTGATATATTAAATAATGGTGAGGTTTTATAATTAAATGTAGAATCCGTGATACAATCTTCTTCTAATTTTGGATACGTATTTCGTGGTTTTAAATCACTTACAGATGAACCTATTCCCAGTTTAAATTTAATATGAGACAATGACCACTTAAAATTTTCAGTTATGTTTTTTTTCCCGTATATTGTGTCGGTTGGTAAGAATATTTTAAATTCGGGGTTAGTTTTAAATAAACTAGCAGCCTGCGATATTATGTCATGGCATTCTAAATAAAACGACGCAAATATATGTTTAATCGATACGTTTATTCCGAATATATCGTAATATAAATATCGTTCTAGTAGATAGAACATAATATTTTGTAAATTTGCAATACATATCGTGTGTTTTACATGTAAATCGTTAGCATCATAATAACATGATAATTTTTGTCCCATATTGTCATACATCTCCAAGTCGCCAGCAACCGCTCGTCTAGGCATATTGCCTAATATTGTATCGTAATATTTTATTTTTTTATACGTTTTTTCTTTGAGAGTTTTACAAATATCATCATCAAACGTAGTGATAAAAATATGATCAACTGGCGCTTGATATGTTACAGATTTAGACGTTATATTCCATTTTAAATCTATCTTGGAGGTTAATCCCATAGTTGTCGCTTTATGTAACCAATATGCCATACCCGTGATACCAGAATAACATACTGATGCATTAATATCAAATGTCACAGGTTGATATTTTATTTTGCCTAGTTTACCCTTAAGTGGATATTTAGAATATAAAATATCATAACGAATCATGTCTTTCGCCCATCTAAAATCGATGGTATACATGGGTTCGTTTTCAAATGGCAAACATAAACTTCGATGTTGATCCAGCATTTGAAAGTGAGGATGTCTTAATTTAAGATTATTTTTATATGTAAGCGAACTTTGTTGAATAATCTTAAATAGTTTATCAGGAACATATGATACATCCATTGCATCAATACCTTGATATATACGAGTTTTCATGGTAATAATATGAAATGCTACTATAGCTACTACTTGCGGTAGTTTTTCTTTGCATAGTATTTCTGCTAGATCAAATGCATGTTGCTGATGATTATTACTTAGACAGTCCCAATCCGGTTGTTCATCGGGTGGATATATACCTTTATGACCCTTAAGTAACAATGCATAATGTATAGCTAATCCCCCTGTTAAAATAAGACCATGTTTGATTATAAACCTTTCTGTAAGATCAAGAGCATGATTAATACTATCACACCATTTTGTTTTTTGTTGATTAATACTTATGTGTTCTTCTTTGTCTATTTTTGTAAAATCAAATCTTTCTCCCCCGCTTCCTCGGGGCGTAAAGCCCCCTTGACTCCGTACGAAGTCTAGCTCCACCTTCGGTGTCGCGTCGTCCGGTCGAATTGTAACCCAAAGGGTTTAATGCCGAACGCTCTGAATAGAAATCATAAATAGAAATATTGATTAGAAACCGTAATGGATTACGTCTTATATAATAAAAAATAAATTTCTAATCAATATTTCTATTTATGATTTCTATTCAGAGCATTCGGCATTCTAGCAGAGCTAGACTCCATACGGAGTCAAGGTGCTTTATGCCCCGAGGAAGCGGGGGATAAATAGTGGGCTATTAATAATTCTTCTTGTTCTTTGAGGGTTTTATAAAACCCCGTATTAGGCTGTATAATATATCGTTTTGATCTCACATAATTTATTAAATAATCCAATATTTTTCCTTGTACACTAAATTCTTTATATGCTCCCGTTTCAAAACTTTTTCTCATTAAATAGTATATAACAGCGGTGGCTGATCGTGATATCCCACGTTGACAATGAACGAATACATTTTGATGTGTTGTCATGAACATATCTATGAATTTATATATATTGTCTAAATGCGGAACAATATCAGATTTGGGTGTATCATTAATAGTGATATGATGATGTGCTATTCCATTTTGTTTATATTTTATTAAAGTATTGACATGCTTTTTGTAAGCATTTAAACAAAGTATTCCTTTTATTTTATGATGATGCAATGTTTGCATACCATGGGCCTGATCCTCATTCCCCAAGTATAAATTCGTGAGTATTTTAGAAAATTTATCGGCTAATTCTTCTTCTACAAATCGCATATTGTGAGCGGTTCTATCTTCGCTAATATGGCCTGTTTCAATGGTATCTTTTTCTTCCGAGTAAATTTCTTGACTGTTAGGAGGCTGATTTCTCTCATTTTGAGAGAGTATTACGTCATAATCATCTTCCATGTTAGTATGGTATATGTAAAGAAACTTAGGTTAGATTATTCCTGATAAAATCTGTAAATTACAAAATATAAATAAATTATTCCGAATATATCGTCTTATTACCTAAACTCTAACTGTTTGAAACTCCTTAACTATGGATTTTTAAATAGTTTTAGTTTCTCTTAGAATTTTGATTTTGATTTATATTTCTAACTTTTATTTATAAAAGTTAAGATACAAAACATTTACTATATAAATGTTTATAAGTATAGTAAATAGTGTACACAATATTTCTTTGTGTTTTGTTTGCTAACTTTGGCATTTTGGGTAAAATTGATTTAAGCTTTGTAAGTTTATACGTTAACTTGTAAGTTTCATAAATTATCATTCTCCAATAATTCCTAAAATCCGTATATTTATTAAATAATGAAGATAGATGATGTTTTTAAAGTATATGACTCTTCACCACAAAGTGTCTCACCCAAAGGGTGTAATGAATTAAGTTTCGATACCGAAATGGTTATGAATGACTTTAAGCATTCCTCGGATTCTAGCAAGCTAGAATCCGAAAAGATCATATCATCTCAGGTAATAAATACCGATACCACCGAGTCAATAGACGATGAGATGGATTTTAAAATAGACAGAATCTCAGATTTCGAGGTAGGTGTAGTATTCAATGATGAAAATAATCAAACAAAACACGATCTATCATCTGAATCAGACTCATTATCTAAAGTCATAGACTGTTTGGATAGTTCTACCTATTCGATGGAAAAATTCATCTCTTCTTCCATGAAACATACCATAGATAAATATATATTTTTAAATGCTGGAACTGAGGACGATACACTTGTGCCTCATGAAAAATTTTTAAAGCGATATTTGTCATGTGATACTGCGGCGCAGTGGAATAGAAGTATATGTTTATCAGACGCGGAAGATGGAAAGCATTTGGTTTCATATGCCCGTAAACATGGTATAAAATTACGATCTCGTCCGAAAGGAATAGACTATGATATATGCTGCAACTGTTACGAAATATCAAAAAATAAGATAACAATGACACTAGACAATGGTATTTACATGTGTTATACATGTGGGTACACCAAAAAATACTTGTACGATAATGAGAAATACAATGTTAATTCACAAACTCATAATATCAGCAATAATTCTTTGATGTTGTTCAGAATTTTCGGACCAGATAAACATAGATATCAACAAAGTTTGTTACGAACTAGTTCTAATTACAAAAATTATCGCAGAGGTTCAAATATTCGAGAGTTTTTGAGTTTAAATAAGAAAACAGACGAACCGTTACCAGAACGAGTATTAACAGACGCCGCCAATCTATTTACTAATGTGCAAGATGCCGGAAATATTATGCGTGCAGATTTTAGACGAGGTGTATGGGGTGCATTTATTCAATTCGAATGTATACGGGCGGGTATCACAAAAAAACCCAAACAGATCGCAAAATTTGTTCATGTTTCTGAAAAATACTTATCGAAGGGGGATAGAGAAGTCAGAAAGTGGCACGAAGAACATTTGATAGACGTTCCAATACGGTCAGATCCTGTTCCGGATTTTATCAATCAATACTTCGATATATTATGCATTGATCCAGTGCATAAACAATTCGTTGTTGATATTATTCGACGCGTCAAAGTTAAAAAAATAAGAGTATATTCATCATCAAATCCAAGTACATGTGTGGTTGGTATTATTTGGCTGTTAGTTTGTCAATTAAAATTAAATATATCACACGAAGATATAATTAACCATTGTAAAATATCAAAATCAACCTATATAACATATTATAAGCTGATTCTGACTAATGAAAAAGCATTGCGAAAACCGTTTCGTCGACATAATATACCAATTCCCGCATTTTGGGAAGCATTTAAACCCAAACGAAAATGTATAGTTCGGCGTCGATTTATTAGGAGTTTTATTAAAGTTCCTAAAACATATCGATTTTATTGAATAATTTGCTCGGCATATTCGGTATTTTAGGCAGTCTAGAATTTGAGGAATTCGAACTCGACGGAATAATATTCTATTGCATAGTTTAATGATAATTTTATTTTTTATTATATAATACACTAGTAGACGTTATGATTTCCATTTTTTCATCTTTAATATGAGCTCACGATTAGATAAAAAGGATATTAAATTAGTGCTTAAGTCATATGAAAAATATGCGACAGAGACTAATTATCCAATATGCAAATTAAATGAATATCTTGATATAAAAAACAGAGTAATATGTAAATACAAACCTATTTCAAGCAATAATCAGATCAATACAATTATTAAATGTAGTAGAACTAAAAAGGGTATGATTGTATATCATAGATTATTGGCATTATTAGCAGAGAATATTAAAGTAGACGATTATACTAAATTTTTACAATCATTCTTGTATAAGAATAAATCAGATATGGAAATTTATTATTCCATTAGAAAATTCAGTAAGATTAGGCAAGTGGACATTACTAATACTATGGATAATGTTTTAATGGATTGTAGAAATAATAATATATTACGTAGTCAGGAATATGCATCGTTTATTAAACAAGTTTTATCACAAGATAAGTCATTTGTATTGGAAAATTATCTTGATATTGGATGCGCGGATTGTAAGTTAACAATTGAATTAGGTAACATAATGGGTTTATCTGTATCTAAAATATATGGAATAAATAATCCTAAATGGGTTAGATATTCTAAGAAAAAGTTTCGTAAATTACCTATTAATGTATATGAAGTTGACAAGAATAATAAGTTTCCATTTAAAACAGGTATGTTTTCATTGGTATCATTATTCTTAGTAATACATCACGTGGTAGATATTTATACCTTATTAAAAGAACTTAATAGAATAGTTAAATTGGGTGGTTATGTAATAATACAAGAAGATGATGCAATGGTTGACACAGATTATATGTTATCTGATATTAAACACATGTTATCACGTATTGTTAAGTGTAGATGTGATGATGCTATAAATACGTATTTTATAAAATATACGGATTGGGTAGAAATGAATCATATATTTAATATACATGGATTTCAATATAAATTGGCATATTATTTTTTAGAATCTGTAGATTCGGGATTAGACTCTACTAGACCATATTGTTGTGTATTTCAAAAAGTAAAAAATATTTAGAAATCTAATATATAATGGAGATTAATACAAGAGATATAATAAAAATACACTCTAAAATAAATAATTGGAAATATTTTCCATTATGTAAATGGGAAGAATATGAATTCATAAGATCTAATTCTATATGTTTATATTATCCTACAAAAAGTAATAAACAAATTAAGACGATTATTAGATATAGTAGAACTAAAAGAGGTATGAAAATATATCATAGATTGCTGGCATTATTAGCAAAACACGTTAAAGTAGATCATTATACTACATTTTTACAATCATTTTTATATAAGAATAAATCCGATCTTGACATCTATAATTATATTAGATTATATAAACATAAAACCAACCCTGATAAAAAAAGAAAGAAAAAAATATTAGGATGTAAAGATAGAAATATATTACATGGTCAGGAATATTATTACCATTTAACAAAACTACTTAAAGGGTCAACCTTCAAGATAAAAAGTTATCTCGATATAGGATGTGGTGATTGTAAATTAACAGTTAAATTAGGTAAATTATTACGATTACCTATTTCTAAGATACACGGAGCAGATATAAAAGAATGGAGTGAATATACACAGGAAAGAAGAAAATCCTTACCTATTAATATTACATTATTTGAAAAGGGTAAACCACTTCCTTTCAAATCGCAATTATTTTCATTAATATCAGTGTTAATGGTATTACATCATGTTGAAAATCTATCTTTAATGTTAACAGAAATATATAGAATACTTGAACCCGGAGGATATGTATTAGTAAGAGAACATGATGCTCTCACTAATGCAGATTATATATTATGTGATATTGAACATATGTTGTATGAGGTTGTCAAATATAATCATGACGATGCTATTAATACATATACTGCTAAATATTATGGACTTATGGAATGGACTTATATATTTGAAAAATATGGATTTAAATATGAAAGATCTGGATATCAATCTAATTCTATTTATCATGAAATAGCACCTACTAAGGGAGTGTGGATTATATATCAAAAACCTCTAAAGCTTTAAGTATTCGAATTCCTCGAATCCGAAACCCGACGAAGTCGGAAAGCGCTTCGCGCGCAGCTAGAATACCGAACATGCCGAGCAATCAGAGATTGATATAATGCCGGATAACTAGAATGTCGGGTAGCTAGAATTCGAGGAATAAAGGTTTGAAGGAAGTTAGGTTTATGGGTTAAAATTTTTTATCTTTTTATATATACAGTAATATTACCATTGTTTGTAATAGTTAACCGTTAAAAAATGCCATTACCAACCTTGTTAAAACCTGGTTTTATCGTACCTAAAAAAAATGCCACTGACAATGACAAAAAAAAATTACGTAATACTACTGGAATAGATCATCTTATGAGCTTTTTTAGCAAACGTATTCCTCAGTTTAAAGGCGCGTTACCAGAGATAGAAGCTCTTTGTGCTGCGGATAAAGTGTTAATATTGAAATCTGGAACAGGGTCAGGTAAATCAACTGCGTTCGTAGAAGCTTTATATGATATCTTTTTCGATATAATGAAAAAAGGAATAGCAATTACACAACCGCGAATATTAACTGCAAAGGACATTCCATTTACTATTGTTAAACGACGTAAGGATTATCAACTAGGGGTTAATATAGGATTTCAAACGGGAATCGTATCCATACGAGTAACTAAAGGAATTATATTTATGACCACTCAGGTATTAGTGCAACAGTTAAAAACATTAACGGATGAGGAGTTTATGAATAAATATTTTGTTATAATAATCGATGAGGTACATACCAGGGATACATCTATCGATTTAGTGATGTTGTTCATGAAAAAATTATTAATGAGAAATTATAATAAATCAGAATGCCCTATATTAGTATTAATGTCAGCTACATTAGATCCGTCTACATATTTTCGATATTTTGGGGTACCATTATCGGAATATGAAACTACTCATAATTTAATTGAAGTAGAAGGGTTAAGTCATCCTATTGAAGAACATTGGTTGGATGCTGATGTTGACGATTATATAAAATTTGCGTCTGATACTGCATTGAAAATACATACCGAAAATTTAGCTGAGTTAAACGACGATGACGAAGGTAATGCTAATCCCATGCGAGATATTTTAATATTTGCTGCAAACAAATCAATTATTACAAAAATTATAATTGAATTAGACAAATATAATAAAAGTATC
>Ga0310122_10001336_pt1 | contig 15810 bp, 10 predicted proteins | sample CB6_Bottom_1051__FD_203503 | JGI IMG/M metagenome (GOLD analysis project Ga0310122, IMG submission 203503) | Marine microbial communities from Western Arctic Ocean, Canada - CB6_Bottom_1051 | ecosystem: Environmental > Aquatic > Marine > Oceanic | place: Canada: Western Arctic Ocean | collected...
CAAGAGGTGTTGACCGCGGCGCGTGCCGCGACCGACGAATGGGACGCCCAGTTGGCGGTTCGTCGGACGACGGCCGTCTACCGGGCCTACAGACGGGTTCGGCGACAGGTGCTGGGTCTGATGGCGCTGGGCCGGAACCGACGGTTGACCGGCCACGCGCCAAGCGACTACTGGTCAGGCGAGCTGGCGAAGTTCGAGTACATGCTGGATGCGTCGCCGTTGATCATCGAGAAACTCCGTCACCACACGCACAATCTCACCGGGCTGCACGCCAACCACTATCGGCAGAGTCTGAACAAGCACCGTCGGCGGTTCACGGAGAAGAGGCTGGCGCTCCACGCTCTGGGTGGCGCCGATGCCGACCTCTGGGTGCCCGAAGCGAGGCTCCTGGGGGGCTTCGGGTTCGAGATCGACGGCGAGCTGGTCAATATCGACACGTTGAAGTTCTACGAGGTGTTGATCGCCCTGCACGTAGGGGTGGTGCTCAACGAGATGCGACACGCCACGGAGCGGAAGCTCGTCTGGGAGATCGGCGCCGGATGGGGCGGGTTCCCCTACCAGTTCAAGAAGTTGTGCCCGAACGTCACCTACGTCATCACTGACTTCCCCGAGCTATTCCTGTTTTCAGCCACCTATCTGATGGCGGCGTTTCCCGACGCCAAGGTGCGGTTCTATGGCGAGGTTCCGCCGCAGGAGACGTTTGCGGATTGGCGAGATCTGGATTTCATCTTTCTCCCCGACACCTTTCACGCGGCGGCGCGGCCCGACCAGGTCGATCTCATGATCAACATGGTGTCGTTTCAGGAGATGACGACGCAGCAAGTCGAAGGGTACGTGCGTCGCGCATTCGAGCTCGAGTGCCCGTATCTCTACAGCCTCAATCGGGACCGGTCATATCACAACCAGGAACTGAGCAACGTGCGCTCGATCATCGGACAGCACTACTGGCCGCACCAGATCGACCTGCTCCCGGTCAGCTACACCAAGATGCTCCATGAGGATCCCGACGAAGAGGATAGTGGCTACAAGCATGTCGTGGGTTGGCGCCGTGTGTCGGGGTCGGAACCCTCCCGATGAGCGGGCCGCGGGTCGTGATCGGCGCCCCACTGTACAACCATGCCGACGATCTGCCAGAGACCCTCGAGTCGTGGCTCATACAGTCGTATCGCGAGTTTCGGTTGGTCTGCGTCGACGACCAGTCCACCGACGCGACCGGCGAGGTCGTCCAACGCTACGCCGAGAGGGATTCCCGGATCGTCTACACCCGGAATCCGAACCGGCTGGGCATGATCGACAACTGGCGCCGCGCGTTCGATCTCGCGATCGAGGACACGCCGGACGCGGAATACTTCGCCTGGGCCAGCGACCACGACATCTGGCATCCACGATGGCTGGCCACGCTGATGGCGGAACTCGACGCGCACCCGGAGGCCGTGCTGGCGTATCCGCGCAGCCGACGGATCGGGCCCGACGGGGTGATGAACGACAAGCGTCCGTGGGAGTTTGCGACCGACGGGCTCGACGACCTGCGCGTGAGATTCAAGCGGACGATGCGCCACATGTCAGCCGGGAACATGATCTACGGGCTGGGGCGTGCCGACGCGATCCGACGGGCCGGTGTGTTTCGGCACGTGCTGGTACCGGACCGGCTGCTGTTGATGGAACTGGCGCTGGAGGGGCAGTTCCGTCAGGTCCCTGACATTTTGTGGTTTCGGCGTTGGTACGGACGGATCTTCAGTTTGCAACGGCAGCGGCGGGCGTTCTTCCCCAACGGTCGGCCCTTCTACGCATTCGTCCCGTGGTGGATCAGTCACGCCGTTGCGCTCACCTGGATCCTCGGGGTGCGTGGCGAGCGGTCGCCCAACATCGGTCGCTGGACCGGGGTTGGGCTCGGGGGGCGCTATCTCCGGTTGGCCGGGCTGCTGCACTTTCGGCAGGAGCTCAAGCAGCTTCGACTCGACCTGTTCGAGCGCGCCACATTTCTCAGGCCGATCTATCTCCGGGTGCGGGGGTACTATCGCGGGTTCATGCGGCGGTCCGGCGTTGACCAGCTCGCGCCAAGATGGCACAAATCGTTCGGCGACAGTGAGAGGAGACGCAGACTCGTGCAGCGCACCACACGAAAGGCCCGTAAGGCGGCCGGCAAAGCGGTAGCGCCTCCAGGGCGATTTTTCTTGCGAGCGATGCGGTCGCTGCCGCTGATGCAGAGTCGCGTTATTCCCTGGCTCGTCCGGCAGGAAATCGACGAGGTGCCGGCCGGGCGCGAAGTGGGGGTGATGCGTCGGGAGCTGCGTCGGGTGGCGAGGAGCGGCACGCCGATCATCGTCGGTCCCTGGTTGTCAGAGGTGGGGTTCGAGGTGCTGTACTGGATTCCGTTTCTCACCTGGGCCATCAAGGAATTCGAGCTCGGGCGGGATCGGTTGATCGTGGTGTCTCGTGGCGGCGCCCATTGCTGGTATCGGGATCTGGCGGAGCACTACGTCGACGTGTTTGACCTCATGTCGGTCAAGCAGTTCAGGCGCCGCAACGAGGGTCGCTGGCAGGATGGCGGCAACCAAAAACAGATGGAGGTCAGCGACTTCGACGATCACGTCGTCGAGTTGGTGAAGGAACGGCAGGGGCTCAAAGACGTCACGGTGTTGCACCCCGCCGTCATGTATCGCCTGCTGCGATACTACTGGTACGAGAAGGGCGCCATCAGCCTGTTGCGAAAACATGCGATCTATCGAAAGATGCCGGCACTCGACGTCGCATCGATCCTCACCACGTTGCCCAAGGACTATGTAGCGGTCCGGTTCTACTTCCGGCCCTCGTTTCCAGACACGCCCAAGAACCGGGCGCTGGTGGGCCAGATTATCCGGACGTTGGCGCGACGCACGCCCGTCGTGCTACTGAATCCCGGTCTCAGTCTGGACGACCATGAGGACTTCGATCCCGGGACCGGCATGGGCGTGCACAAGATCGACCACCTGATGACCCCGACCCAGAACCTGGAAGTCCAGAGTGCGGTGATCGCCAACGCGCGCACGTTCGTCGGCACCTACGGGGGGCTGGCGTATCTGGGACCGTTCTATGGCGTTCCGTCGATCGGCATCTTTTCAAAAGAAGAAGAGCTCGTGGCCACCCATCTCGACGTCTCCCGACGGTTGTCGCATCAACTCGATACGCCACTCGTGACCCTGGACGTGCGCGAGGTTGCGATGGTCGAGATGTTATTCGACACGCTGGATCGGGAGGGCCCGGTAGCACCGATTTCGCCGGAGTCCACCGTGGCGGCCTCGTCTTCGTCGTAGCGTTGTTCAACAATCGGTCCTCGTACCCGCAATTGCTGACGCCTTTATTCGACCGAGACCCGCACCGCGATGATTCTGACAACTGAACGATTAAAGGAGTACCGTGGCCGCGTGGCGATGGTCGACGGCGCGTTCGATCCGCTCCATCACGGTCACATCGCTTACTTTCGTGCCGCCAAGGCGGTCGGCGCGACGCTACTTTGCAACCTGGCGCCCGACAGCTACGTGGCGGCCAAACATCCGCCCCTGCTCGATGCCCCGCGGCGCGCTGAGGTCATCGATGCGCTCGCCGACATCGACTACACCCACGTCAGCCACACCGACACCGAAACGGTGTTGCGCGAGCTGCGTCCTACTCACTACATCAAGGGCCAGGACTGGGCCGGGCGACTGCCACCCGAGCAGGAGCGAATTTGCGCGGAACAGGGCACCGAGATCGTCCTGCTGGACACCGTACTCGACTCGTCAACGGCACTGTTGGGCAAGTATCGTCCGCCGTTTCCGGACGGTGAAGGAGAGGTCAGCGCCTTCGAGCAACTCGTAGCCGACCAGCGCCCCGTCGAGTCCGGCCACTACGACGCCGAGTACTTCGTGAGCGACTGGCGTGAGGGCAACAACGACTACACGATCGCGGCGCGGCGCAAAATCGAGGGCCGCCACCCGGAAGTGATCAAGGAGGTGTTTCAGCCGACGCGCGTGCTGGACGTCGGTTGTGGTCCCGGCGTTCTGTTGTTCCTGTTGCAGGAACAGGGCATCGTGGCTGACGGGGTCGATTTCAGCCCCAGTTGCAAGGAGCTGGCGCCGCCCGAGGTGAAGGAGCGGATCGCGATCGGCACCACGGCCGACCAGGATCTGTTCGGCGACGACTCCTACGACCTCGTCATCTGCCGGGAGGTGATGGAGCACTTGACCGTGCTACAAGTACGGGACACGGTGCGCAATCTGTGCCGGGTCAGCTCACGCTACGTCTATGTGACGACTCGGTTTCACCCGGACCCGGCCGGGCTGCTGGATGTGACCACCCAGTTCGAGGTGGACCCGTCGCACATCACCCTGCTGAACAAGGACTTTCTGCGGGTGATGTTCGTGCTCGAGGGGTTCCGCCGACGGCTGGACCTCGAGTCGACCATCGATTGGATGGGCAAGGGACGGGTGCTGGTCTACGAGAAACCGGAGCCGACGGCGTGAGCGACCAGACGGCCGTTGGGCCCGGTCGCGCGGACGGCGTGCTCGGGTACCACCTCAACCCGCTTACCTGCGGAGTGGCGAAGTTCAATCTGCTGCTCGCCCGCCACCTGCAGGTGCCGATGCTCAGCGTGTTCGATGGTCGGGCCGTCTCGATGGCACATCCGGTGCTGTCGCTCAAGCTGTCAGAGTTTACCGATGCCGACAGCGTCGCGCTCGCCGCCCTGCTCGAGACCGTATCCTGGCGTGGGGCGTTCGGCCTGTTTCTGCACGCCTGGACCGACACCCCGGTAGAGCGGTCGCTGCTCTCGCGAGCTGCCGCCGTGTATTGCGGCAACGCGGAACTCGTCGCCCAGTTGCGGGCGCAGCGGCCGGACGTGCAGGACTCCTGGTGCCCGTCGACCTTGCTCGAGCCGCAGCGCTTCCGGCCCGACGGGCTCTCCGTATTCGCGTTCGGTATGGCGCACAAGGTGCGATCCGAGCTACACCAGACGGTGCACACGCTGTTGGAGCGGACTGGCCAGCCGTATTCCGTGTATCTCTCCACTGCGCTGCATGAGGGAACCGCGTTCGACGAGCGGTTCACGGTGGTCTTCGATGAGTTGCAGGACATCTACGGTGAGCACATCTATTTTCTTGGGTACATGTCCGATACGGCGGTCTACAACTATCTGATCGACACGACATTCTTCGCCGCCTTCTTCGACAAGGGGGTGCGGGCCAACAACACCACCGTGAACGCCGCGATGGCCTGCGGGTCGGTCGTGCTCACGAACTTCGATGCCTACTCGCCCGGCGCGTTCGAGCACATGCACAATGTGATCGATATCCACCGGTGCGACACGCTGCCGACGGACCCGGACCCGCTGCAGTCCATCGCCGACAACGCGCGGGCGACAGCGTCCGGCGCGCTGGGCTGGGATGCGCTGGTGTCCCGCATACGCGGCTAGCCACCCATAGTTCTTCACCTACCTCGACGAGGAGAATCGGACGATGTCACGCGAATTGAAGCTGGGTCAGCACGTCGTGAACGACGAGAACCCTGCCTATGTGATTGCGGAGGTCGGGCACAACCATCAGGGCAAGCTCGAGACGGCCAAGGAGATGTTCCGGCAGGCGCAATCGTGCGGCGTTAGCGCAGTGAAGTTGCAAAAGCGGGACAACCGGACCCTCTTTACCAAAGCGGCCTTCGACAAGCCGTACGAGAACGAGAACAGTTTTGGCGCGACCTACGGTGAGCACCGCGAGGCCCTCGAGTTCGGCCGCGAGGAGTATGCCGAACTGAAGGGGTATGCCGCCGAACTGGGGCTGGATTTTTTTGCCACCGCGTTCGACATACGCAGCGCCGACTTTCTCGAAGCGCTGGGCATGCCCGCGTACAAGATCGCGTCGGCCGACCTGCGGAACCTGCCGCTATTACGGCACGTCGCGGCGTTTGGGAAACCGGTGGTCGTGAGCACGGGCGGCGGGACGATGGAAGACGTCGAACGCGCCTACGACACGGTAATGGCGATCAACACACAGCTTTGCATCATGCAGTGCACGTGCGGCTATCCGGTGGAGTTCGATGAGCTCAACCTACGGGCGATCGAGACCTTTCGCCAACGATTCCCAGATATCGTCGTCGGTTACTCCGGGCACGACAACGGCATCGCCATGCCGGTCGTCTCCTACGTGCTGGGCGCGCGCGTCATCGAGAAGCACTTCACCCTGAACCGGGCCATGAAGGGCACCGACAACGTCTTCTCGCTCGAGCCGGTCGGCATGCGCAAGATGACCCGCGACCTCGAGCGGGCGCGTCTGAGCCTGGGCGACGGAAAGAAGGTTGTCTTTCCGAGCGAGACGGGGCCGGTGCTGAAGATGGGGAAGAAGCTGGTCGCGGCCCGCGACCTGCCGGCCGGACACACGCTGTCCTCGGATGACATTGCCGTGAAGTCGCCCGGCGACGGGCTCGCCCCGGTTGACATCGACCGCGTGATCGGGTTGGTCACCAAGGTCGCGTTGACGACCGACGACGCGCTGTCGCTCGAACAGCTCGCGCGCGAAGGCTAGTGGGAGATCGGGGCCAGGCCCCGTCTCATGGAAAATCAGTTTCAACTCGATGATACGGTCGCCGTGGTGACCGGCGCGTCCGGCATGCTGGGGCCGATCTGGGTCGGCGCGCTCCTGGATGCCGGCGCGCGGGTGTTCGCCCTCGACCTTGAGCGGGCGGCGGTGAGCTCCGGCCTGCAGACGTTGCTGGATCGGTACTCTCAGGTGACGCATTCGACCGGCGCCCCACGACTCTGTCTGCACCACGCCGACGTGATGGATCGGGACTCGCTTGAGGTGGCCCAGGCCGCCTGCGCCGGGACGATGGGGGTGGCGTCGGTGCTCGTCAACAATGCCGGCATCGACCAGCCGGCCTCCACTGATCGCGCGACATCCTATCGCATGGAAGACGTCCCGATGGACGTCAGCCGTGCGATTCTCGAAGTCAATACTCTCGGGACGTTCCAGGTCTCCCAAGTGTTTGGGGGCGAGATGGTCAAAGCGCGACGTGGTTCGATCATCAACATCGGCTCGCTCTACGCCAGCGTGTCGCCGGACCTTCGCCTGTACGACCACATGAACCTGGACCCGCCGTTCTTGAAGCCGCCCGCCTATGGCGCCTCGAAGGCAGCCGTGGTCAATTTGACCCGGTATCTGGCGACGGCGTGGGGACCATACGGGGTCCGCGTCAACGCGCTGTCCCCCGGCGGCGTGCTGGGTGCCCAGGACCCTGAGTTCCAGCGCAAGTTCAACGACCGGGTGCCGCTCGGCCGAATGGCCGAGGCCGCAGACCTGACCGGCCCACTCCGGTTTCTCGCCTCCGACGCCTCGGCCTACGTCACCGGCACCGAGCTGCGGGTCGACGGCGGCTTCACCGCCTGGTAGGGGTTTCCTGGCGAGGCGTCCGTCTGGCTGCGTTGCTTCCTCGGTCACATGCCACCTGCATGCTCCCTCGTCGCGCCTTGCCAGACGAACGCCTCGCCAGGAAACCGCTGAGTCGTGCAAACCGGCCCGTCTGAAGAGGCGGCTTCCTTCGGTCGCATGCCACCTGCATGCTCCCTCGTCGCGCCTGGCCAGACGGACGCCTCGCCAGTAAAATCGCTAGGGCGAGGGGAAGGCTGGCGGCGCGGGTGCTCACGTCAGCCTTGGCGCGCGACAATGCGCGCCTCGCGGACGCGGAGTGGGGCACTCGGGGTCCCCGCGGAGCGTTCGCGTGGGGTTCGGGGCGCAGCCCCGTCTGAAGATGACGCGCTTGGTCAGACCGTGAACGCCTCGCCAGGAAACCCGGCCCACGCCAAGAGCCCGTAGCACGAAAAGGATCTCATCGCGATGCACGCAACCTCGTCGATACCGGCCCTGGTACCGAACTGGATCGACGGTCAAGAACGGCCCGCGCAGGATGGACAGACGCTACCGAATCTGAATCCGGCCACCGGAGCCGAATTGTGCACCGTCGCGCGCTCCAGCCGGGCCGATGTCGAGGACGCCGTCGAGGCTGCGCGCCGCGCACAGCCGGACTGGGCCGGCATGACCCCCGTCGCCCGGGGTGATCTGCTCCGCGAGGCGGCGCTACTGATGCGTGAGCGGAGCGACCAGTTCGCGGAGATCGTGTCACTTGAAACCGGGAAGTCTCGGCAGGACGCTCGTGGAGAGACGGGTGCCGCGGTCGAGATGGGGCTGTTCGTCGCGGGTGAAGGGCGCCGTTTCTATGGCAAGACGACGACGAGCGCGGTGCCCCACCGGACGTCGCTGATCGTCAGGCAGCCGCTCGGGGTCGCTGGTCTGATCATTGCGGCCAACACCCCGATCGCCAACGTCGCCTGGAAGGCCTATCCCGCACTGCTGTGCGGGAACGCCGCGGTGATGAAAGCGTCCGAGGATACGCCCGCCACCGCGTGGGCCGCGGCGAAAGTGTTCGACGAGGTCGGTATTCCACCCGGTGTGTTCAACGTCGTTCAGGGCTATGGCCCGGAAGCGGGAGCGCCGCTCGTGGAGCATCCCGACGTCGACCTGATCAGTTTCACCGGGTCGTGTGGCGTCGGTCGGCAGATTCAGGCCACCGCCGGGGCGCGTCTGGCCAAGGTCTGCATGGAACTTGGGGGGAAGAACCCGCTCATCGTCTGCGACGACGCCGATCTCGGCCGAGCCGTCACGATTGCCGGTCTGTCCGCGTTCAGCAACGCCGGGCAACGATGTGCCTCTGGCAGCCGACTCATTGTGTTCGACGCGGTCTACGACCGCTTCAAGACACAGTTGCTGGAGTACACCCGGGACCTGACGCTCGGTCCGGCCGATGAGGACGACCTCGGGCCGGTGATCAATCAGAGGCAGCTCGACAACATGGTGTCGGCCGTCGACCGGGCCCGCGTCGCCGGCGCTACCGTGCTGATCGGCGGCGGACGGATGGTGGACGACGCCCACCGTGACGGGTTCTACATGACCCCGACGCTGCTCGAGGGCGCCGCCGGCGACGCCGAAATTTCTCAAGCCGAGCTGTTCGGACCGATCGCCTGCCTGTATCGGGTGACCGACTTCGAAGAGGCGATCGCTCTGGCGAATGCTTCGCCGTTCGGGCTCACCGCCGCCATTCACACCGCCAACGTCGACCGGGCGATGACGTTCCTCAGCCGCATCAAGTCCGGTGTCGCGTCCATCAACGGAGGCACCTACGGCAGCGAGCCGCACATGCCGTTCGGGGGGCTTCGTCAGTCGGGCACGGGATGGCGTGAGGCTGGGACCGAAGCGCTCGACGTCTACTCGGACTGGAAGACCATCTACATCCATGCCGACCCCGGGGCCGTCTAGGGTCATGTCTACGATCTCTGAGCCGTCCTGCGTCGCGTTCATTCCGGCGCGTAGCGGGTCGACCCGGGTGCCCGGCAAGAACGTCCGGGTGCTGGGTGGTCATCCGCTCATCGCATACACGATCGCGAGTGCCCTCGACTCCGGGGTATTCGGGGCGGTCGTGGTGTCGACCAACGACGAGGCCACGGCGGAGATCGGACGGCACTACGGCGCCGACGTGCCGTTCCTCAGACCTGAGGCGATGGCCGGCGCGCGGTCTCCCGATATCGAGTGGGTCGAGCATGGGCTGCGGGCGTTGCGGGCCGCGGACCGCGTCTTTGACTGTTTCGCCATTCTCAGACCCACCAGTCCGTTCCGGACCGCCGACACGATGCGTCGGGCCTGGTCCGTGTTTCGGGGTGCGGACGGCGTCGATTCGCTCCGGGCGGTGGAGCGGGTGCGTCAGCATCCCGGCAAGATGTGGGTGATTCGGGGCGACCGGTTGCTCCCGTTGCTTCCGTTCGGTCCGGCGGAACAGCCATGGCACAGCAGCCAGATGCCGTCCCTGCCGGAGGTCTGGGTGCAGAACGCGAGCCTCGAGATTGCCTGGAGTCGGGTGGTGCTCGAGGGGCGTACTATCGCCGGTCACACCCTGGTGCCGTTCAAGACGGACGAGCGGGAGGGGTTCGACATCAACGAACAAGGGGATTGGCGGCTGGCCGAAGAGCTGGTCGCCGGTGCGGAATGGACGCTGCCGCCCGTGAGCCGGGCGGCGTTTGGAGGATGAATCGAGATGGGTGAATCGCAGCTCGAACAGGTCGAGTCCGACGAGCTGTTCTACGTACCCCGCGCGGCATTCGAGAGGTTGCTCGAGAGTGAACTGGACGCACGACCGCGGGCCGAGGTGTTCGCCGCCTACACGCGTATCAACGTGCTCTACACGATAGCGCGCGCCTGGTCGGGCCATCCGGGTACCTGCCTCAGTGCGACCGACATCATGACCTGGCTCTTCTTGCAGAAGATGCAGGGATTGGATGAGGGCGAGGACCGGTGCGACCTCTTTTTTTCATCCAAGGGACACGACGCGCCGGCCCTGTACGCTGTGTTGACCGGCCTGGGATTGCTCGACTTCGAGCTGCTGCACGCGTTGCGCCGGGTGGACGGGCTGGCCGGGCATCCTCACGTCGAGACGCCCTTCATCCAGGCGAATACCGGGTCGCTGGGCATGGGCATCTCGAAGGCGAAGGGGATCGCCACGGCCAACCGGCTCCGGGGCCAGCGTCGGCGAATCTTTGTGCTCACCGGCGACGGCGAACTGCAGGAAGGTCAGATCTGGGAGTCGCTCGGATCCGCGGTCGAACTGGGGCTCGACGAGATCACCGTGATCGTCGACCACAACAAGATTCAGTCCGACACCTGGGTGGAAGACGTGGGTCCTCTCGGCGATCTCGAGGCAAAGTTCGCCAGCTTTGGGTGGCGGGTCGCCCGGTGTGACGGTCATGACTTCGCGGCGCTCGACACTGCCCTCGCCGACCTGGACGCCACTCCCGGCCTGCCGCAGGTGCTTATTGCCGACACGGTCAAGGGAAAGGGGGTCTCTTTCATGGAAGGGCCGGCGGCCCTCGCCGCCGACTCGTTGTATCTGTTCCATAGTGGTGCGCCCAACGAAGAGGCGTACGCCACGGGGGCGGCCGAGTTGACCGCGGCAGCTCGCGACCGCCTGCGCGAGGCCGGTCTGGGTGAGCTGGTGCTCGAGACCGCCCGCCGACCGCCGCGCAAAGCGGTGCTGGAGGTCGAGCGTCTCGTGGACGCGTATGGCCGCGCACTCGTCGAGCACGCTCGCCGCAACCCTGCCATCGTCGCGCTCGACGCCGATCTGGTCAAAGATTGCGGTCTGCTCGAGTTTCGGGACCGGTTCCCCGATCGGTTCGTCGAATGCGGGATCGCCGAGCAAGACATGGTGTCGCAGGCTGGGGCCATGGCGCGCCAGGGCCTGGTGCCGGTCGTCCACTCGTTTGCCTGTTTTCTCTCGGCTCGGCCGAACGAGCAGATCTACAACAACGCGAGCGAGGGGACGAAGGTCATCTACGTAGGGTCGCTGGCCGGCTTGCTTCCTGGTGGACCGGGACATTCGCACCAGGCGGTCCGCGACATCTCCGCCTTGGCTGCTATCCCGAACCTGATCCTCATCGAACCTTGCACCGAGGTCGAATCGGCGGCCGCGCTATCGTTCTGTCTCGAGCAGACGACCCAAAGCAGCTACATCCGGCTGGTGTCGCTCGGCTGGCCCGTGCCGTTTGCGCTGCCGCCCGACTACACGCTTGAGCTCGGTATCGGCACCGTGGTGCGGCCTGGCCGCGATATCGCACTCGTCGGCGCCGGGCCCTGGCTGTTGAGCAACGCGTATCACGCGGCCGAGCGCCTCCAGGCCGAGCACGGTGTGCACGCACGAGTCATTGACCTTCCATGGTTGAATCGGGTCGATGCCGCCTGGCTCCGGGAGGCGGTGGGCGATGCGCAACGGGTCTTCACGCTCGACAACCACTACGTCGACGGCGGTCAGGGCCAGATGCTTGCCAGCCGGATTGCCCAGCTCGGGCTTGCGGTCCCAGTGACCGCCATCGGTGTTCGCGAACTACCAGTGTGCGGCACGAACGACGAGGTGCTAGCGCACCACCAGCTCGATGTCGGCGGCTTGGTGTCGGCCGTGGCCGCGGCCCTGAAGGCGTAGCAGGAGCTGGACCGCAAACACGGCACCGTTCGAACTTGTGGAGCGCATCCGACTTTTCAGCGTCATCGCGGCTTCCGGGGCCGGCGGCGCCGAACAGGTCTTTGCGACGCTCCTGCAAGGGCTCGACCCGGAACGGTTCGAGATCGTCGTGGCGTGCCACGGCCGCGGCTCGATGGCCGAGACCTACCATCGCCATGCCGCCCAGGTCTGGCACCTGGATCTCGTTGACCTGCGCCGACCGCGCACCATCACCAGGCTCGCCGCGCTCATGCGGGAGTCGCAGTGCGATCTCGTACATACCCATCTCTGGACGGCCGATGTGCTTGGCGGGCTGGCCGCCCGGCTCGCCGGTATCCGTCGCGTAGTGAGTAGCGTCGCGGGCGCCTATTTCCTGCCGATCGGCGTCTCCGGGTTGAAACGCGCGAGGCGCCAGGGCTTCTCACGCGTGTTTCGGGCTATCTATCGCGGCTGCGACCGTGTCATCGCGCCATCGCAGTATGTGGCGGACGACCTGCTCACACGTCCCGGAATTCGGGTGCCGCACACGCGGCTGTGCGTGATCGAGAACGGGGTGGATGTGGACGATGACGACCGCATGGCCCGATATGCGGGCCGTGCCGGCTCCGTCGGTCGGTGGGGAGCAGGCTGTCCTCGTATCTCGGTCGTTGCCAATTTTTTCCCGATCAAGGGGCACGAGTTTCTGATTCGCGCCGTGCCGGCGGTGCTGGCGGCTCATCCAGACGCCAGGTTCGTGCTGGCTGGCGAGGGAGAGAGCCGAGCCGCCATGCAGTCGTTGTCCGACCGTCTCGGAGTGAGCGCACGGGTGACGTTTCCCGGCGAGATCCCGGACGCGCTCGAACTGATGCGAGCCAGCGACCTGGTCGTGTTGCCCTCCGTCTCGGAAGGGCTGCCGATCACACTCGTCGAGGCGATGGCGCTCGGTCGTCCCGTGGTCACGACCGGGGTCGGCGGGATCCCCGAAGTGGTTGACGACGGGGTGACCGCGCGCGTGGTGCCCCCACGCGACCCGGAGGCGTTGGCACACGCCATGCTGGAGTTGCTGGCCGATCGGACGCTGGCGAATCGGATCGCCGCCCAGGCCAGTGTGGTTGCGCGCGAACGATTTTCGGCCGGTCGGATGGTGCGGCGCACACAGGAACTGTATCTCGGACTCCACACCACTACGGACCAAGGTGAAAGGTCCTGACGTCGATGCTGCGTGACCGCAACATCGTGTGTCTCTCGTCGATCGATTGGGACTTCTTGTGGCAGGGCCACCAGCAGATCATGTCGTCGCTTGCCGACAACGGGAATCGAGTCCTGTTCGTCGAATCAACCGGCGTCCGAGCCCCCGGCCTGCGCGATCTGCCACGTCTGTGGAGGAGGCTGAAGACACTTGGGCCTCGGGGCAGCGGTCGTCATGCTCCACCCGGGAATCGGCGCCCTGAGAACGTCAGGGTATATTCACCGGTGGTGCTGCCGTGGCCGTACTCGCGGGCTGCGCAGGCGCTCAACCGACCACTGCTACGGCGCGCCATCGGGCGGCGCACGGCCGATTGGGGCCCGGCTCGTCCCATCGTGTGGAATTTCTTGCCCACGCCGCTGAGCCGATCCATCGCCCGGTCGTTGGACCCGGCACTGTCCATCTTTCACTGCGTCGATCATCTGTCCGCCAGCTCACCGTCGGCCGCGCGTCTGAGCGACACTGAGTCGCACTGCTTCGCCGAGGCAGACCTGGTGTTTGCGACTTCCCAGCCGTTGCTGGAGCGCGCCGCGGCGCTGAACACGCACGCCCACCTGGTACCGTCCGGCGTCGACTTTCCGCGCTTCGAGCGTGTGCGCCTGGCGGACGAACCGCTGCCGGCGGACCTAGCCGCCATCCCGCATCCGGTGGTCGGTTATCTCGGCGGGCTCCATCAGTGGGTGGACCAACCCTTATTGGCCGCGCTGGCGGCGCGGCGTCCCGACTGGAGTCTGGTGCTTGTCGGACCGTTGCAGGCGGACGCGTCGGCGTTGACCCGGCTGCCCAACGTGCACGCGCTGGGCACGCGGGGACCGGACGACGTGCCACGGTACCTGCGCGGATTCGACGTGGCGACCGTTCCGTATCGGCTGACCGACTACACCGAGCATGTCTACCCGGCCAAGCTCAATGAGTATCTCGCCATGGGCCTCGGCGTCGTAGCGACACCGCTGGCGGAGATCCAGCGTTTCAATCGCACCCATGGTCCAGTGATCCGCGTGGGCGCCGACGCCGCCGCTTTCGAGTCGGCCGTCGAAGCGGAGCTGTCTCATCCCGACCCGGACGCGGCCGCACGTCGGGTGGCGGTCGCCAAGGCAAACAGCTGGACGGCGCGTTTGGAATTGATGTCGTCGCTGATCGATGCCAGCCTGGCGCGGCGAATGGACCCCGATTCATGTGCGGCATTGCCGGTAAATTAGTCGACGGCCTCGGGGCCCGGGTGGAGCCTGGATTGGTGCAGCGCATGACGGCGGCGCTCGAGCACCGAGGACCGGATGCCCAAGGCGTCTGGACCGACGGTGGTATCGGACTAGGCAGTCGCCGACTGGCCGTCATCGATCTGTCAGATCGGGCCGCGCAACCGATGGCGAACGAAGACGGCGCGATTCGCGTCGTCTTCAACGGCGAGATCTACAACTTTCGCGAGCTCCGCGCTGAGCTGGAGACCCGCGGTCATCGGTTTCGATCGGACAGCGACACCGAGACGATCGTCCATTTGTATGAGGACGAGGGCGCCGACTGCGTCCGGCGGCTCGACGGGATGTTCGCCTTCGCCCTCTGGGACGCGCGGACCCGATCGCTGCTGCTGGCCCGTGATCGGCTGGGGCAGAAGCCGCTTTTTTACTGGCACGACGGTCGCAGCTTCGTGTTCGGGTCCGAGCCGAAGGCGCTGATGCAGGACGAGGCGGTGCCAGCCGATCCCGATGAGGAAGCGATTCATCACTATCTGACCTACGGCTATGTACCATCGCCCTGGAGCGCATTCCGTCAGGTGCGGAAGCTGGCGCCGGCGCACTACCTGGTTGCCCGAGCCGGTCAGGTAGAGATCACCCGCTACTGGTCGCTCTCATACGAGTCGAAGCGAGAGGAGTCGGAAGCGTCGCTGAGGGAGGAACTCGACCACCTGCTCGGCCGGGCCGTCGAGCGTCGCCTCGTGGCTGATGTGCCGCTGGGCGTCATGCTGAGTGGAGGGCTCGATTCGAGCGCCGTGGTGGCCCTGATGCGGCGCGCCACGAACGGCCCGATTCGGACGTTCTCTATCGGGTTTGACGAGCCCGCCTATGACGAGCGTCGGTTCGCCCGGTCGGTGGCCACCAAGTTCGGCACCGAACACCACGAGCTGACCGTCCGCCCGGACGCCGCCACGCTGCTGCCCCAGCTGGTCTATCACTACAACGAGCCGTTCGCCGATTCGTCCGCGCTGCCCGCCTGGTGTCTGAGCGAAATGGCGAGGAGACAGGTCACGGTGGCACTGAGTGGTGACGGCGGCGACGAGTCGTTTCTCGGGTACGACCGATATGCCGCGTCCATACTCGCCGCGAAGCTCGACCTGGTGCCGCGCCCGCTCCGGCGGCTGGCGGCGCGGGGCGCCGGTTGGCTGGTCAGCGGGTCCGCCCGTTCAACCACGACACGGGTTCGACGGTTTGTCAGCGCTCTGGCCGCGGACCCGGTCCGGCGATACGGCCGCTGGCTCAGCGTGACACTCGACGAGCAGAAGCAGGAGCTCTACACCCGGGATTTTGCGCGCCAATCGCGCGGTACGG
>Ga0310122_10001337_pt1 | contig 15809 bp, 10 predicted proteins | sample CB6_Bottom_1051__FD_203503 | JGI IMG/M metagenome (GOLD analysis project Ga0310122, IMG submission 203503) | Marine microbial communities from Western Arctic Ocean, Canada - CB6_Bottom_1051 | ecosystem: Environmental > Aquatic > Marine > Oceanic | place: Canada: Western Arctic Ocean | collected...
TGACACATTCTTGCCACGGACCTTTACCTCGAGAAGTTCACGCTTATAACGAGCCCCACCACAGGTGTCACACCGGACGTATACGTCCGCCATGAAGACCATTTCAATCTTCACCTGGCCAGCACCCTTACAGACTTCACATCTCCCACCACTCACGTTGAAGCTGAAGTGCCCAGGGCCAAAGCCACGCTCCGTGGACAAGTGGTGAGCCGCAAACAGTTTACGGACATGTTCCCACGCCTTGATGTAAGTGACGGGATTAGAGCGAGGCGTCCGCCCGATCGGGGATTGGTCCACAAGGACCACGTCCTCCAGACTTGCAAGCCCCTTTAGTTCTTCATATTCACCGGTGACCTCGCCAAGGTGCTCTTTGACGGAGCTCACACCGCCTAACTCACGCTCAGCTGCCCTATAGAGTACGTCGTGCACTAGAGTCGATTTTCCAGAGCCTGACACACCTGTCACAACAGTCAGGGTACCCAGGGGGATTTCTACATCAATCCCCTGTAGGTTGTGCAGTCGCGCACCTCTGAGAAAAATGGCTGGACCATTGATCCGGCGCCTGGTCTCGGGCAACGCCACAGTCGAGCGACCCGATATATATCGCCCCGTTGACGTATCCTCACCCTCAAGCTCACCGGGCGAACCTTCGAAAACGACTTCGCCCCCTTCTTCGCCCGATCCTGGGCCAAGCTCCACAATATGATCCGCCGATTGAATAGCCTGGGTATCGTGCTCGACCACAACAACTGTGTTACCCGCATCACGAAGACGCTTGATTAGATCAAGCAGAGCAGCCGTATCCTTCGGGTGTAGCCCGATAGTGGGTTCATCGAGGATATAAAGAGTTTCAACAAGTGCCGCGCCCAACGAGTTTGCGAGGTTGATGCGCTGAGCTTCCCCACCTGAAAGCGTTCGGGTCTGCCTGGCTAGTGTTAGGTACCCCAGCCCAACATCACAGAGGAATGTGACCCGAGACTTTAACTCGCGCAGGATTGTCTCGGCGACCTGGCCTTCCATTTCTGACAACTCAAGATCACCAAGCCACAGAGCAAGCTCCTCCAAGGGGAGTGCAGAAACCTCCGAGATCGGATAACCCATGATCCGCACTCGGAGAGCTTCCGCTCGTATCCTCGCACCTCCGCAAGCCCGACAGACATTCGGGCTCTGATACTGGCGCAGAAAGACACGAATGTACTGCTTGTAACGCTTCTTCTCTTTCGAGACCAAGAAGGGTATCACGCCCCGGAACCCCTTCGTCCCGTGCATGACATTTTTGCGGAACTCTTCGGGAAGTTCTTTCCACGGCGAGTAAATCGAGATGTCCTGTTCGAGCGCGAACGTCTTCAATTTCTCCCGCTCACGACGGTAGCGTGGCTTCGCCCATGGATCAATTGCCCCATCTGAAAGGGACATTTCTCCGCTCGGTACAACGAGGTCCGGATCATAGTCGAGCGTGGCCCCGAAGCCCGTACATACTTGGCAGGTACCATAAGGATTATTGAACGAGAAGAGTTGTGGCGATGGGTCAAGGAACACGACCTGCGGATGGTCTGGGCAACGGAAGCGCTCAGTAAAGAGCGCGCGTTCCTCTTTTGTGTTGATCATAGCCACCACAATCCCCTCCCCATCTCCTTCCACGAAGCACGTTCCTAGGGAGTCAGCCAGACGATCCCGCACACTCGGTCCGACCTTGAGGCGGTCGACCACAACCAAAAGTTCGAATGCTGCGGTAAGATCGACACCTAACTCCTCAGGCTCTGCAGCCTCAGGGCCGGATAGGTCCAGTGTCACACCGTCTGCGACGAGTCGAAGGAAGCCCATCGCACGCAGGTTTGACACGACAGCTTCATGTGTGACTTCGCTGCTTCGCGGTAGCGGGAAGCCGACCTGAATGCGCGTTCCTTCGGGAAGAGCCAGCACCTGGTCTACCGCCTCACTTACAGTGTCCGGGCGTACCCGCCGATCGCACTCAGGACAGTGTGTGTGCCCAACCCGGGACCAGAGCAGCCGTAGATAATCATAAACCTCTGTCGCAGTTCCCACTGTTGATCGGCTTGACTTTGTGGGGTTCTTTTGCTCGATCGCGACCGCTGGGGAAATGCCCTCGATAGCATCGACGTCCGGTTTCTCCATACGCTCAAGGAATTGCTTAGCGTAGGTCGACAGTGACTCCACATAACGGCGCTGGCCTTCCGCAAACAACGTGTCGAGTGCCAGTGAACTCTTACCGGAACCCGACGGGCCAGTGATGACCGTCAGACACCGCCTGGGCAGATCCAGGTCTATGTTCTTGAGATTGTGTTGCCGCGCTCCGCGGATTCGGATCGGGTCTTTCATGCTCAACGATATCACCTGCGCAGACCTCGGGGAGGTCCTTGACGGTTTGGTGAAGCGGATCTACTGGCCCAAGCTTCGGGTACGCACCGCACCGTTACCCATAGCCGGCTGGCGATGGCTGAATTGAATGCACTCGACGAAGAAGCTTTCGGGAAATCTTACGGCTCGTGCCTGATGAAGCGCTTACTCCGTACGAATATACGGATCGCCCATGCCTCTCCTTGAGGTCAGTGTCCCCCAAGGGTGTCGGGCAACACCGTGATAGTGTCTAGCAACTCCCATCTGAGCGAGACGGGAACAAGATGCTTACCGATGCGCACCAAGGGCTCCTCTTGAAACCCTCCAACTGGCTCCAATGCAGTCTCTGTGTAGCGGCTTCCAGCGTTCCATAGGATCCACTCGTTGATACCCGCGTCGTGCGTCGCTTGAATCTGGGCACGTACTTCCGCCGGGCCGTATGGGAGATCTCCAAGCGTAAAGTCTTGGAGCCAGGGTATGGTCTTCGCAGCCCCTTCAACTGCGGCCGAGCGGCGAAGCGCGTCTCCTAACGCACTGTTGACGATTTCATACGGATACGCGTTTGGTGTATCAATGCCGAAACTCCCCGTCCAATAGTGGCTCGGATATACCATTGGTAATGCTGCGTCAACGACATCAATAAACGATTCCCAAAGCTGGCCAATCCCCACGTCGTTGGAAGCAGACGTTGTGAGCCCGAAAACGTCAGCTGTCACCTTGACACCCAAATCTACCAACTCCGCCCGTGAGTAACTAAGAAAGCCCCGAATGGCTTCCGTCTTAGTACGCCCACCTGAGTTGGGATATACCGCACGCTCCAGTTCTTCCGCCGGGGCATCCGGGAAACGCACGTAATCCCACTGAATTTCCGGGAACCCCATCTCCCCTACTTCCCGTGCCAAGCCCAAATGATAGTCCCACACTTCGCGGCTGTACGGGTTGAGCCAGGCTGTGCCCTTACCGTCAACCCAGACGCCACCAGCAGAGTCTTGTACAGTGAGATCCGGACGAGCAACCGCGACAATTGGGTCCTTGGCAATCACGATGCGGGCGATCGGATAAATCTGTTCCTGTTCCAGTCTCGCTAATAGTGCGGGCAAGTCATGAATCCTGATCTCCTCAGTCGCTCCGACCTCGTGTGCAAACTCAAGTTCGGTAGGGTGGCTAACGTACCCCGATGCGTCCTTGATATCGATTACGAAGGCGTTGATCTCTGTGCGCTGAGCGACATCTAAGAGTGCATCCATCCGCGTTCTGGAACCGGCAGCCCACGCATTAACGTATAGGCCTCTAATGGCGAGCGGGCGGGCGAATCGCGTTGTGTTCTTGTGGTCCGTCAACCCAGCCTCCAATTCGCTGAGGACTAGTCTCTGCTGTCCTCGCGCGGCGGCCGATATTTCGACGTCTGCGTTGCCCTGTTCAATCTCAACCTCTCCTTCAGCAAACGAGGTCGGCAGCGTACCAAGATCAGCAGATCCCAACCTGCTTCGGTCCGTGCTCTCGGCACGCTCAAACGCAGACGGTCCAGCCTTGCAGGCGAAAAGTGAGATAGCCCCCAATATAAGTCCTGCAGACCGAAGCATATGAGCCACTAGTACGTGGGGAGGGATGGGTCAACGTCTTGGCGCCATCCGAGAATCCCACCACGTAGGTTCAAGACCCGCTCAAACCCTCTCTGCGCTAGGTATCTAGCCACCTGCTCACTACGCCCTCCGCTCCGGCAATAAACCACGACCTCCTTGTCAGGATCTAGCTGGCCAATCCGTTCCACAAACTGGCTAGTGGGGATAGAGAGCTGTCCATGGTCCGGCAAATCCACAATGTCGCGCTCAAATGGCTCGCGAACGTCCACAAGTACTGGCACGTCCTCTCTCTCAAATCGGTCGTTCAGCTCAGCCGGTGTAATCTCAGGGACGACTGTATTTTCATTCATGCAACTCAAGACCCTAGTAGATGGGCGAGGACATCAACGGTGCGCTCGCTCCCCCCCCGCTGGGCTTGAATATAGCTGAACGCTCGGCTAGCGGCGTAGCGATTCTTCTCAGTATCCTCAAGCCAGGTCACAAGGCTGTTGGCTAACTCCTCTGCATCACTAACTACTTTCGCAGCACCCTCACTGACGAGGTCCGCTGCAGCTGCGCTTTTCTTGTACCGTGGCCCGAAGATGACGGGCAGCCGAGCGGCCGCAGGCTCAAGGACGGAATGGACGCCAGCCCGATGGAAGCCTCCTCCGATATACGCTACGTGACCAATCGTATAAAGGTCCGCTAGGATACCGACGCGATCAATGATGATCGCATCTGCGCCACTCACTGAGGCGCTCGACTCAACCTCTTCCAGAGTTCGAGTCGACCAGTTTTTTCTCTCGAGGTGCTCACGTAGTTTGGTAACGGCTTCTCCACTCGGTTCGTGTGGGGCAATTACCACCCGGACTTCCCGGACTACCTTTCGCACTCTCTCAAATGCGGGCAACAGCCTCTCTAGGTCGGTCTGCCAGGTGGAACCAGCGATCACAGTAGGGCGATGATCAGTATGGAAGGGAGCAAGATGAGCATCAGTTGGATCGGTGGTTGCTACCCTTCTCGCTACTGCATCAACGGCCGGATCCCCTGTTACACATATCACTCCCGGGGACACACCTAAGCTCTGCAGCCGATCCGCGTCAGCGTCCGCTATAGCGCATGCGACAGCGAGACCCTTCCATGTCGCCCTCAGGAAGGTGCGCGTCGGTTGACGGAGGCGGCTCGCATCGGGGGGAACGCTCCCACCAACCAATGCAACAGGTATGGATCTCTTGCGAGCCTCATCAACTAGAACTGGCCAAACCTCTGTTTTGGTAAACATCAGCAGGTCAGGCTGGATCGCTTCCAGGACTCTTGTTGTTGTCCTTCTGAGGTCCCAGGGAAGATAACTAGACACTTCCACCGGGATGCGGCCCGCCAGTTCAACGGCCGATGGAGAAAAGTATGTGAAAACAACCTGGACCCGGGGAAGCCTTTCTCGGAGTACCTCAATCACCGCGCAGGCCTGAAGGCTTTCCCCGACCGAAGGGGCGTGAACCCAAACGGTGGGGCGGTGCGGATCGCGTTCCTCCTCACCCCATCTTGCCAATACTTCGTGCGCGTTAAGCCTTCCCGAAAGTCCGCGCGAGATCTTTCCTGTGCCGGACGCAACGATTGGTGCCAATAAGCGAGCCGTACCAACCAAGGATCGGTACAGAAGTCGGGCTTGGTGCATACGTTAGGATAGATGGGTCCGCTAATCACCGGTAGATTTGAATGATGAATTTCCAGGTCACTGTTCGCTATGGCGGACGCCACCAGCGATACCACACATTTAGCGTTGAGGCCGACGATGCTAAAGCGGCGCTCAAGTCCGCAGCAACGATTCTGCCTCTAGATATTGCAGCGGATGTGGATCTTGTTGAACTCCGGATCGCGGTGGATCCAGATGCTCGATCTTACGGTGAAGACAGGCTGCCCTGACGTGCACGCAAAACCGGAATATCGGACACGGTGGGGCAGTTGGATCAGAGCCGGCCTCATACTTACCGTGATCGGCCTCGCTACATCCTCCTCGGGATGCTCCCCCATCTACGTCGTAAAAGCAGGGCTTGCCGAGCTTCGGATTCTGCGAGCCCGCCGAGATATAGTGGAAATCCTGGGCGACCCAAGTATCGACACGACAACGCGAGGCAAACTCTCGTTCGTGCTCGAAGCGCGCCGCTTCGCCACAAACGAGTTGGGGATCAATGTAGGCGACTCCTACACGACATTCGCTCAGCTCGATCACGACACACTCGCACTAGTCGTGTCTGCAGCCCACAAAGACCGCCTAGAGGCGAAGACATGGTGGTTCCCGATTGTCGGACGAGTGCCTTACAAAGGATTCTTCTCTCTTGACGACGCACGGAATGAGCAAGAGAAACTCGAACATGAGGGCTTCGATACCTATCTCCGGCCCACAGCTGCGTTCAGCACGCTGGGCTGGTTCAGTGATCCAATTCTATCAACGGTACTCCGGGCAGACGACGTCGAGGTCGTTGAAACGGTCCTTCACGAGCTATCTCATCAGTATCTCTTCGTTCCTGGCCAAGTCACGTTCAATGAGAGCTTTGCCACCTTTGTGGGCCGAGTTGGCGCTGCACAGTTCTTCTGCACACGGGACGGGGGGGGGTTGAATACGTCCAAATGCTTGCGTGCGCAGGCACGTTGGCGCGATTACCAGCGTTTTTCGGTCTTTGTTGATTCCATGATGGTAGAACTCGATGCGATATATGGAGACTTGGACCTCACATATGATGAGAAAGTGTCTGGTAGAGAAGGCATTTTCACCCGAGCACTCAAGCGCTTTGATGATGAAGTAACTCCGACATTTGAGTCGGTGACATTCGGAGGCTTTCGGGAAACGTCGTTAAACAATGCTACACTGCTCTCCCGGATTCGGTATTACCATCGGCTACCAGACTTCGCCACGATGCTTGAGGCGCGAGGCGGTGACCTGGCTGGATTACTAGCAGAGTTGCGAACCACGGTAGATACGGTTCCAGACCCGTTCGACTTGCTACCAGGAAGTATGCCCTAAATCCTGGCCTGTAGTGTGTATAGTTGGTTGTACCGCCCGTCACTCGCGATCAATTGGTCATGACGCCCGCGCTCCACGATCTCCCCATCTTCGATGACCAGGATGAGATCGGCGCGCTGAATCGTCGAGAGCCTATGGGCAATCACTACGGTCGTGCGCCCCTGCAGCAGTTGATTAAGGCTCTTCTGGATCAACGCCTCGCTTTCCGTGTCCAGACTTGAAGTCGCCTCATCAAGTAGTAGGATCCGTGGGTTTGCGAGAATCGCACGAGCGATGGTCACCCTCTGCCGCTGACCGCCCGATAGCTTCACGCCTCTCTCACCGATAACCGTGTCCAGACCATTTGGGAACCGATCTGTAAATTCGGTCACGTAAGCTTGCTCGGCGGCCTCTCGGATCTCATGCTCCGCTGCCCCGGGGCGTGCGAAGAGAAGATTCTCTCGGATCGTCCCATCGAATAGGAAGTCGTCCTGCAACACAAGGCCGAGTTGGTCACGGTAGCTTGAGAGCTTGACCTCCCGAAGGTCGACACCGTCCACTAGGACTCGTCCGCGGTCTGGTTCGAGGAATGTTGCAGCTAACCCAGCCAGGGTCGACTTGCCTGAGCCAGAACTACCCACAAGCGCGATCACCGTCCCTGGCGTCGCGGAGAACGTGATGCCCCTGAGAACCGGTTTGTCCTCTTCATACTGGAAATAGACATCCTCGAATGACATATGTCCGTTGATCGATGGCATCACAACTGTGCGTTGTGGATCGTCGTCTTCCCTCTGCCAGCTGAGCAGCTCTGAGGTACGGTCGAGCCCGGCAAACGCTTCAGTCATCTGAGTGCCTATGTTCGCGAACTGTACAATCGGAGCAAGCAGGAATCCTAGGAAAAGCGTGAACGAGAAAAGTTCTCCGTAAGACAGTGCGCCCTGAACAATCAGGCGGCCGCCATAACCCATAACTAGCACACTCGCCAAACCAAGAATAAAGGTGCCCATGCTCGTCAGCATGCTCTGTGTAGTGAGCGTTGCCTTTACGTTCTCGAAGATCCGCAACACACCATCATGGAAGATCTGCCCTTCCTTCTGGATGGCGTGGAATCCCTTGATCACGCGGATGCCGCCGAGCGTTTCAGTGAGCCTGCCCGTCACTTCAGCTCTGATTCGACCACGCTCGCGAAATGCTGGCCTTAGAGTCTTAAGCGCCCTGAATGAGACAAACGCAAAGCCACCGAGGGGGCCGAGCGCAAGCAGCGTCATGATGGGGTCAATTCGCACCAGGAAAACGAAGGCGACAACTGCAGTGATAGTTCCCCCCACAAGCTGCACCAACCCAGTTCCAACCAGATTCCGCACCCCCTCAACGTCATCCATGATTCGTGAAACCAGCTCTCCAGACTTGGTATTGTCAAAGATCCGCACTGGCAGTCTGAGAACATGCTTCTGGACCTGGGAACGCAGGCTCGCGATAAGGTGCTGAGCCTCCACCGAGAGCAGCATTGTCAGCGAGTATGAAGTTACAGCCTGGATCAGAACTGCAAGACCGACTGCACCGAGTATCAGCCAGAGCATCTCCATATCGCCTTCTGCTATGGCATTATCGACCAGATACCTGGTGGATGCGGGCAGGACGAGGCCACTAACGCGGTTGAGAATGATCAGAAGAAGACCCATAAGGATGAGTTTTCTCCGTGGCCACATGATCTCCCTAAGCACGTAGCGAAGGCTTGTGACCGAGATCTTCTTACTCTTGTTATCCATCGACTACCCGATCATTGGCTCGCTGAAAACGCCGGTTTTAGGACAATGGGCTATGGAAGATAGTCACAACTCGACATTCTGCCCTTCTGCGACCTACCTGCCCCCTGTAGGTTGACGTGTTTTTCGAACACTCATACGGCTCGCAAGCACCACAGGAGCCGTGTCATTGAATCTTCAGCACAATATGTCAAATCGAGAGAGGGACAGCTACAACCCGTCCACCGTCGAGGAGAGGTGGCAGCGCAAATGGGAGAAGCGCGGCACGAACTCCTTGACGTTGGAGCAACTCCAGTCCACCGAGAACCCGTATTACCAGCTCATGATGTTCCCTTATCCCTCTGCCGAGGGGCTCCACGTGGGCAACATCTATGCTTTCACGGGTGCAGACGTACATGGGCGCTTCATGCGTATGCAGGGCTTAACCGTCTTCGAACCGATGGGTTTCGATGCCTTCGGGATTCACTCTGAGAATTTCGCTTTGAAGATCGGTACACACCCGATGGACCTGATACCGGCGAACATCGAGAACTTTACCTGCCAACTCAGGCGTATCGGTGGGATGTTTGACTGGAAACATTCTCTGAATACAACTGACCCGTCGTACTACAAGTGGACTCAATGGATCTTCCTTAAGCTCTTCAAAGCTGGCCTTGCTGAGCAGAAGAAGGCCCCTGTAAACTGGTGCCCCTCATGCATGACTGTGCTCGCTAATGAGCAGGTCATAGCAGGTGCCTGCGAGCGCTGTAGAACCCCCGTAGAACAACGAGAGATCAAGCAGTGGTTCTTCAAGATCACGGACTACGCGCAGCGCCTGCTTGATAACCTTGCTCACATCGACTGGTCAGAGACCACGCTGAAGGCCCAGAGCAACTGGATTGGGCGAAGCGAGGGGGCCCGACTCAAGTTCTCTGTTGTCCATCCTGACGGCCACGGCACAGGACACAGCATCGAGGTCTACACGACCCGACCAGACACAGTTTTTGGTGCCACTTATATGGTACTCTCTCCCGAGCATCCTCTGGTGGATACGGTAACCTCTAGTGAGCACCGTCAGACAATTGCCAAGTATAGAGCAGAAGCGAAGCGGAGTGACTTAGTCACACGTCAGAAGATCGACCAGTTAAAGACAGGTGCTTTCACAGGTGGGTTTTGCCAGAATCCAGCAACCGGGGAGAATATCCCCATCTGGATCGCTGACTACGTTCTGATGGATTACGGGACGGGCGCCATCATGGCAGTTCCCGGCCATGATCAGCGCGACTTCGAATTCGCCACTGCGTTCGATCTTCCCGTTGAGCGGGTCGTCGCAGGACCAGACGAGGACGCGGATACACCACTATTAGAAGCATATGTCGGCCCAGGCTCCCTCGTGAACTCCGGCCACTTTGACGGAACCGCCGTTTCTGAGTCTGTCAGAGTTCTCACCGAGTGGGCAGAGGAAAACGGATGGGGTGAGGCCACGGTTAACTTCCGACTACACGACTGGTGTATCTCCCGCCAGCGCTATTGGGGACCACCGATCCCGATCATCCACTGCGATGCCTGTGGGTCCGTTCCGGTTCCGGAAGAACATCTGCCCGTGATCCTTCCCCGAGTTGAGGATTTCAAACCGGATGACTCGGGTGTGGCCCCATTAGCGCGGGCCGAGGAGTGGTACCGCACCCCGTGCCCGGAGTGTGGAGCTGAGGCACAGCGGGAGACCGATGTGTCCGATACTTTCCTGGATTCGGGGTGGTACTTCCTGCGGTATCCGTCGATGGACTTCGAGGACAGCCCATTCGACCCGGAGATCACACGGCGCTGGCTCCCGGTCGACTCGTACATCGGCGGGAATGAGCACGCGGTGCTCCACCTGATGTACTCGCGATTCCTTACGATGGTGCTGAAAGACCTTGGCCACATAGACTTTGAGGAGCCGTATCGCGTATTCCGTGCGCACGGCCTAATCATCGCCGACGGTACAAAAATGTCGAAGAGCCGGGGAAACGTGATTATCCCCGACCCAATCATTGAGGAATTCGGAGCGGACGCGTTCCGAATTTATCTCATGTTTCTCGGGCCATTCGAGGAAGGTGGTGACTACAGAACCGAGGGCATCCAGGGTCCATTTGGCTTCCTGCATCGGCTTTGGGACACCGTGCTGAACGCGAGTGAGGGACCTCCCGATCCCAGTGTGGAACGCAAAGTCCACCAGACAGTCAAACAAGTGACCAAACAGATCCCCCAACTCGGCTACAACACGTCTATAGCAGCGATGATGGAGTGCTTGAACACAATCCGATCCGGAGGACGGCGAGCCACCCGCGCCGAAGTGGAACCGATTATCGCGATCCTCGCCCCTTTCGCACCACATATTGCAGAGGAACTCTGGGACCATCTCGGACACGAAGAAAGTATCTTCGAGGGCTCCAATTGGCCTTCGTACGACGAATCAAAGATCGTCGAAGATAACGTCAATGTCGCAGTTCAGGTGAACGGTAAGCTAAGAGGCACCATCACCGTGTCGCAGAGCACTGCCGAAGAGGATGTGATCATCGCAGCCCGAGCGGAGGAGAACGTAGCCCGTTATCTGGATGAAGCTGAAGAGCGCCGAGTCGTCCACGTTCCCGGACGTCTTGTGAACTTCGTGGTCGGATGACAAGCATCAACCAACTAGCGATTGATGCAATCCGCGTCCTCTCAATGGACGCAGTTCAGCAAGCTAATTCAGGACACCCTGGAACCCCGATGGCGCTCGCGCCTGTCGGCTACGTGTTATTTCATCGGCATCTACGTCACAACCCATCTGACCCACTCTGGCTCGATCGAGACCGTTTCGTGCTGTCCGTCGGCCACGCGTCGATGCTGATCTATTCGCTTCTGCACCTCAGCGGCTACGACCTATCAGAGCAGGATATCCGCAACTTCCGGCAATGGGGCTCACCAACTGCCGGTCACCCAGAGTATGGCCATGCCCCTGGCATCGAGACGACAACAGGTCCGCTGGGCCAAGGTGTCGCGAATTCAGTCGGTATGGCGCTCGCGGAATGCTGGCTGGCAAAGCGCTACAATCGGCCTGGCCACGACATTGTGGACCACTTTACCTACGCGCTCTGCTCAGATGGTGACATGATGGAGGGTGTATCCCATGAGAGCGCAGCAATCGCGGGGCACCAGAAACTCGGTAAGCTGATCTGGATCTTTGACGACAACCGGATAACGATTGACGGGGGTACTGAGTTATCCAGTTCAACTAACGAGGCAAAACGGTTCAAGTCTTATGGTTGGCATGTAGCTCATGTATCCAACGGGAATGACCTTGATGAGATCGATCTAGCGATCGGGGAAGCAAAACGAGAATCTGAGAGGCCCAGCCTTATAGTGTTAAGGACCACGATAGCGTATGGGAGTCCAGGGAAGGCAGGGACATCGGCGGCTCATGGCGCCCCACTCGGGCAAGACGAGATCGCGAAAACGAAAGAGAACCTCGGATACCCCTCACTCGAACCGTTCCACGTGGAGAGCGCAGCCCGCAAACACTGGGCTCAGTGTGTGGACAATGGGCGCGATCTTCAGGAAGACTGGCAAGAGCGCTTTGCGGTATACCAGGAACAGATACCGGATCTTGCAGCCGAATTCCTGCGGGTTATGTCGGGCGCCCTTCCCGAGGATTGGGACGAAGAGATCCCCGACCTGACGGCGGCCGAGAGCGAGGACGCCACAAGAGGATGGTCCGGGAAGATTCTTCAGGGTGTAGCTAGGCGCGTGCCCAATCTAATTGGCGGCTCAGCTGACCTAGCAGGATCAAATAAAACCACCATTGATGGTGCAGATAACTTGCTCCCCTCGACCCCTGGAGGCCGCAACCTCCACTACGGGATCCGAGAGCACGCCATGGCTTCAATCATGAATGGGATGGCACTACATGGTGGCGTGCGTCCGTTCGGCGGAACATTCCTTATCTTCTCCGACTACATGCGGCCCGCGATCCGGCTCGCAGCACTCATGGGCCAGTCAGTCATATACATCTTCACACATGACTCGATCGGACTTGGTGAGGACGGTCCGACTCATCAACCGGTTGAGCAACTCGCAGCGCTCAGGGCAATACCCAACCTTTGTGACCTTAGGCCCGGTGACGCTGCTGAAACGGAAATCGCGTGGCGCGTTGCCCTAGAGCGCACTGAAGGCCCAAGCTTCCTGGCGCTCACGCGGCAGAAAGTTGTTCTCCTCAACCGCGGTGACATCTTGGCAGAAGCGGAAGGTGTTCGCCGAGGTGGCTATGTGCTTGCTGAGGCATCGACCGGGACACCCGAGGTGATCCTGATAGCGAGTGGATCGGAGCTCGGAATCACACTTGAGGCGCGAGAGCGACTAGAGACGGACGGAACTCCAACCAGAGTTGTCAGCCTACCGAGTTGGTACTTATTCGGTCAACAGGAGAGGAGCTACCGTGATAACGTCCTCCCCCCAGGAATCTCTAACAAGATTTCAGTAGAGGCTGCGAGTACCTTCGGCTGGGCACGCTGGGTAGGCGCATCAGGGTACTCCCTTGGCCTCGACCATTTTGGTGCCTCTGCACCTTCTGATGTTCTCTTCGAGAAATTCGGCTTCACAGTGGAGCGCATCGTGAAGGCGGTGAGGAACTCGCCAACGCTCTAGCCGCTCACAAGTCCGAAGCCTGCGCGCAGATTTTGAGATGACCGCTCAAACATTCCACCCAAGTGAGCTTCGCCGCATACCCCCACATCTGCCACGGATCCCTATAGTCTTGGGGTTCAGGTTGATCAGGCATTGTGTATTGTTCACGCCGCCTTCTTAGTGAGCCGTGAGGACATCTTCGTGGTAACTACAAAGCAGATGAAAACGGCCCAAACGCTAGTACCGCCAGTCAGTCTTTATTCCAAACCATGTCGAGATTCGTAAGCACCCGTGGTGGTCCCCCTGTACCGCTAGAGCAAGTTCTCTTCAGTGGACTAGCAGTGGACGGAGGCCTTTACATGCCTACCTCAATGCCATGTCTGGCAGGCGGCCCCGATTCAGAAGAACAAGATTTCCAGGTATCCGCCGCATGGGCAAGCTCCCGCATCTTTTCCGCCCAGCTGGAGGAGAAAGAGGCAGTCAAGCTCGTGCTGGAGGTACTGAACTTCCCGGTACCGCTGGTAGAGGTCGAACCGGGTATCCATGTTCTCGAGCTTTTTCATGGACCTACCCATGCCTTCAAGGATGTGGGCGCCCAGTTTATGGCCGCCCTCATGCAACACATCAGGTTGCCGGGCTCCGATGACCATCCTACGACAATCCTTGTGGCCACTTCCGGGGACACAGGAGCTGCCGTAGCCAGGGCATTTCATGGTCGTTCGAAGACCCAGGTCGTGGTGCTCTTTCCGCAGGAGGGCATCAGTGCCCAGCAGCGGCGTCAGATGAGCACCCTGGGCGACAACATTTTGGCGATCGCCGTCACAGGCACATTCGACGACTGCCAGCTGCTAGTAAAGGAAGCCTTCGCCTCTGGTCAACTAAGGGACAGATACTGTCTTACGTCGGCGAATTCTATCAATCTCGGCCGACTTCTACCCTAAATGTTTTACTACCTTCACGCCTCACGACTCCTGGGCCCCAGTCCGGTGCTCTTCGCAGTGCCCTCGGGGAATCTCGGCAACTTGTGCGCTGGGCTGCTGGCCCACATAGCTGGGATGCCAGCACTTGGCTTCTTGGCTGCAATGAATGCCAATGACGCGTTCGCTCGCTTCCTGGCAACAGGAAAACTTCCCGAGCAGCCGTCAATCTCAACAATTTCAAGTGCGATGGATGTCGGAAGACCGAGTAATCTGGAACGGATGCGTTGGCTTTTCCGGGAGAAACCGGAGGGGCTAGCCGACGTCGTACAAGGCGCCTCAATAGACGATTCCGAGACCCGTGAGTGCATTGCTGAAGTATACGAGAAAACGGGATATGTTCTTGATCCACATTCAGCGGTAGCGTATCGGGTAGCCCAACAACACCATGACCTGGAGGCTGGGCCGACTGTCGTTCTAGCAACCGCACATCCGGCAAGGTTCCCCGACGTGGTGGAAGCCGCCATCAGCGGCACAGTAGAGTCACCCAAAGAGCTACGCGCAGTGATGGAACGAGAAGAACGCTTTTCAGAGATCACGCCAACTCTGCAAGAACTCGAAGCACTTTTGGATGAGACGGTCTCACATGCTTGAGAGACTGAGGGCCGCAACTGTACGGATTCCTTGTTCCACGTCTAACCTTGGTAGCGGGTACGACACGTTCAGTATTGCGCTCGACCGGTACCTGGTAGCCAGTTTTGAGCCGGGAGGCGATAAGCTCCAATTCGTCTGGGATGGCACCTTGGCTGACCTCGAGGTGGACGATAGTGACAACCTCCTCGTGGGCACCTTCACGCAAAACCTCAATCAACGCGGATTGATTGCCTGCGGAGTGCTAAGCGCGACATCCGACATCCCCGTTTCAAGGGGGCTTGGCTCTTCCGCAGCCGCAGTCCTCGCGGGTTACGACCTCGCCCGATCTGTTCTCAACGAGCCTCGCGATGACGAGGGTGCGTTCGCAGAAGCCTACCGCCATGATGGACACGCTGACAATGCCGCTGCATGCCTGCACGGCGGACTCTGCGCTGTAGTTCCAGCGCTGAGCAAACCAATCATAGTTCCACTCAACCTTTCTCCTAGAGTGGGGTTCGCTTATGCAGCACCCTCAGTGGGTATCTCGACAAGGAAGGTACGCCGCCTGCTCCCATCAGAGGTCGGACATGACGTTGCCGTTCGTTCGCTCGGCCGCGCGACTGCGCTTGCGCAGGGCTTAGCCCTAGGGGATCCTGAGCTAATACGGATCGGTGTGGAGGACGAATTACATGTCCCCTACCGCCTTCCGCTCATCGCTAGTGCAGAAGAGGCAATAGGTGCGGGCTACGAAGCCGGAGCATGGGCGGTTACCATCTCCGGAGCAGGCTCTGGAGTAATCGCAATGTGTGATCCGGAGAACGCCGAAGCAGTCAGCAACGAGATGCGTGAGGTGTTCTTGCGCGGGAGCGGCGACAGCAAATGTGTCGGATTCTCAGCAGTCCCCGATTATGAGGGGCTCACGCGTCTACTCTAGGGTACCAGCTCCTCA
>Ga0310122_10001340_pt1 | contig 15775 bp, 17 predicted proteins | sample CB6_Bottom_1051__FD_203503 | JGI IMG/M metagenome (GOLD analysis project Ga0310122, IMG submission 203503) | Marine microbial communities from Western Arctic Ocean, Canada - CB6_Bottom_1051 | ecosystem: Environmental > Aquatic > Marine > Oceanic | place: Canada: Western Arctic Ocean | collected...
CGCGTTGCCCGGCACGATCGCCGGTGGCCACCTGCCCCTGGACCGAAGCAGCCGTGATCGTGGCCAGCAGGGGCTCCTCCTCCCACAGTGGATCGACGCTGTCCTCTTCCAACAGACTGAGGTTAGTGAGGATAAAGATTGTTTGCTGACTAATTTACCCCTAAGATTTAGGAGAATTTGTTATAACGTGTTTACGGTTTACAGCCTAATAACAGAGGGACAATATCTGCTGCCCGATGCCGCGGCGCAAGATTACTAATAAAAGGAGTCGTGCATGAGTTGGAAACGCGATATCGCGATTTTCAAGGAGGAAGGTTCCTATTCCTGCTTTCCCACTCTGGAGCAGTTGCCCGACGGTCGTCTGGTCGTCGCCGTCACCCAGCGCGAATGGCCTTCGCATAGTTCGCAAGGCCGGATGCGGGTCTTGGTTTCGCAGGACGGCGGAAAGAGTTGGGAAGAGACGCACGACCGCGCTTTGCCGGCGTTGTGGCCGGGGGCAACTGGGAAGTTTCGCTGTGTGCTTGGGGACGGAACCTGGCTGGATATGGGCGCGGGCGGTCGGGGCGGGGATTTTGACGCGCCCGAAGTTTTACCCATAGGCCAGCGGGCCGAGTGGGAGGCAAAGCGCTACTGCACGCGCGATTGCGAAAACGATCCCGGCCTCTTTTATCTATCCGGTAAAGACCTTCATATCGGCAAGTCTCGCGCCGGCGGGGCCACCTGGCAACGGCAAGCCATTCCCGCTCCCGAGGAGATGGTCAATCTCAACGGTTTTCGCGGTCTCCGCTTGCGCGACGGGACGCTGCTCTTTCCCGTCGGGGGTGCGGTGGATCATCCGGGCCTGGATTTGCGCGCTGTGGAGGGCGCGGTCTGGCGGCAGTATGTGGCGCGTTCAACAGACGACGGCGCAACGTGGGAGTGGGCGCAGATGATCGAAGATCCGCGCGGGGTCTATACCGAGGAAGTTACCTTGTTGGAAGTGGCCGACAACCGCTTGTTGGCGATGGTGCGCTGTCACCGGCCGGGTCCCACCGGGTATTTGTGGCAACAATGGTCCGAGGACGGCGGAAAGAGCTGGAGCCAGCCGGTCGAGACGCCGGTCTGGGGGTATCCGTGCCATTTGCTGAAACTGCAGGACGGTCGGCTGCTCTGCACCTATGGCTACCGCTTTAAACCGGCCGGCATCCGGGCGGTGTTGAGCGAAGACAAGGGCTGGTCCTGGGATGTGCAACACGAGCGGATCCTGCGCGACGACGGCGGGACTCCGGCGAGAGGGTGGGGACCGGAGCAATTGGCGAAGTTCGCCGAACGGGGAGTAGCCGGCGCCGATCTGGGCTATCCGTTTTCCGCGCAGTTGGCCGACGGGGCCATCCTGACGGTGTACTACTTTACCGGGTCCGACGGAATCACCCATGCCGCAGCCACCAGGTGGAGCATAGACGGCGATTTGTAGCGGTGGCTCAGTGCTCCAGAACTACTTTTTCGCGCTCCAGCCGTTCCATCATCTCCGCAAATCCCGGCGTGCCGTCGTCCCATTACTCGGTCTCGATCGGCGCGGCGTAGCTCATCGGCACCAGGCCGCGAGTCCAATCCGGGCGGATCAGGAAGTGGCGGGTCGTCGCCGGACAATAGCGGCAGTACATCCGGGTCCCGTTGGCGAATTGCGATTTGACGTAGATGGCGTCCCTTCGGCCCAGGTCACCCCGGCATGTTATACGAGCACCGTGGTCTCCACTGCCACCGCCACCGGGCCCAAGCCTCCTCTTCTTCCGTGGGATTGAAGTCCAGACGCTGAAGCGCGTCCTCGGGGCCTGAAGCACCTGTGGTGACTTCCATCTCGATCTGAAACAGCCGGATTCGCTGGACGATCTTCAGCACTGCTGGATCTCTTGGCCACTGACCGCTCGCCGACAGTCGTTGGAGCGCTCTGTTTATCATCCCCGGGCTGGCCTCGGAATGGACTTCCTCCAACGCCTCGAGTCGGCTGATAAGTTCACGCCTCACTACATTTCCTCTCGGTTCTTGACCGCTTCCTCCAGTTGCGTCAGGCGCTCCGCCATCTCCTCCTCGAGCTTACGAATGTCGTGAACTCGGCACTGCTGCTCGCACAGACGGCCAACTCTGCCCAGGCACCTGTCAATAATCGCCCACCAATCCGGCCCGGCACGTCCGCTAGCGACTGCGACGCCGATCGGATGGGGAGCCGCCATGATGGCGCGGCCGAGAATTACCCGTGCGAGAGATAGCTCCTGGGCCAGGTCGTCCACTGAGCGAAGCTCCTCGACTACCGGCAGTTCCTCGCTCGTGTAGCCCCGGCTGTAAATCCCGTGTTTCCGGGAATTCTGCGCGGCGACGGACTTGCCCTTGGGAGTTAGAGGGCCGGTGGATCGGCCCCCGTGAAAGCGGCAACGCCCGTTGGTGCCTGCGGGGAGCTTACAGGGCTTGCTTGATCGATTTTTTGCTCCACATGTCTTGGACACCGAGTCGTCGGTTGTCATGGGGTCCGTTCCGCATAGGGCACAAAAAAAGCCCGGCTGATTCCAATCGCAGCACGCTTGTGCATGCAACAACTGGATAACCGGGTCGTAGGGCGGCTCTTGATGAGCCACCCGGCAGTCCATCATTATCTATCTATAGTTTACTGTGAGAGGCTGAATCCCGCAACCGGATCATAGTGCTGCCTCAGTCCCAAAGTTTCGTTTGACACACTGCTCAATCATTTCTATCTTGACCATTGCCGAATCGCCCCTACGCGACTTGGCAGCGCCAGCAGTTGCTACGGCGCCCAAAACCGAATAAAACCCCAGGGAATGCCCTGGACACCCTACGAGATACATCTGTGGGATGTCGAGGGCTTTTTTGTGTTTACACCCATGGGAGGCAAGTCGTGGCTGGCACCATATGACTGTGATTGATACCCTTTTTTTGCTATCCGCCTACAACAACAAATGGAGGTCAAATCGGATGCGAAGAGCTTCGCCCCTCAAACTGGAGATCTTACGACTCGGATTCGTTCAGGCTGACGTTGCCCAAGCTGCTGGCATGAGCGAGACGCGCTTGTCGCGGATCGTTAACGGTCGATCGAAGCTGAGGGAGTACGAACGCAAGCACCTGGCGCAGGCACTGGGGATTGCCAGAGAAGACCTGCCAGTATAGGCACAAGAGCCGGAGATCGCGAGCGTTACCCATTACGACCAGGGAAGGAGAGAACGTGGAGGTCGCAGAAGGGAATTTGGAGCGGAAACATGGCGCATAGACCGCGACGCCGAATGATCGATCCGGGGATATGGGAAAACGACTGCCTCGCGGAGATGGATCCGGCTACGGTGTTGCTGTTTGTCGGGTGCATCTCGCTTGCCGATGACGACGGCCGCCTGAAAGGCGCGCCGCGCAGGCTGTTGACCCGGATTCACGAGCAAAGACAGGGCATAACTGAGGCCGATATCGAAGCGCAGTTAGTGGAGCTGGAAATGGCCGGGGTCATCCATCGGTACGACGTAAGTGGCAAACAATACATACGGTTACCCAACTGGGAGAAGCACCAGTCTAATACGGCTTAACCTTTACAAAGAATCCGAATTTCCCAAGTGCGACAATGACTGCTGCACCATGTGCGACATCGATCGTTACACAGATGGTCGCACCAAGAGTCACCCCAAGAGAAGTAAAGAGAAGAGAAGTAAAGAGAAGAAAGGGAGCACGTCCCTCGATGAATACAAGAAAACCGCCCGAGCGAGCGATGCATCCCATCGATAAAGCCATCTTGGACGAGAGGATGAGTGCCCTCAGGGGCCACCGAGAGGCCGACGAGAAGGCTATTCTGGCGGGGTTCAATGAGGGAGAGGTCGAGCAGTGGCGCAAAGAGAATGAGCGCAAGGACGCCGCCAGAGACGAGGAGGAGCAGCGCAGGACGGCAGAGAGGGTTGGCCGGCGGATCCAGGCTCAACTCGCTGGATGTCACATTCCTCCCAAGTTCAGCGGAGCCAGCTTCGGACACGCTGCATCCAGTTCACAATCCAAAGGCCTTCAAGGCGTGCCAGCGGTTGGCAGAGGAGGGTAGGTACGACGGCCGCATGGGGCTCATCCTGACCGGAGCTCCAGGCAACGGCAAGACTTCGTTGGCCATCGCGTCGCTGCGACGTTTCGTCGAGAGGACCGAGGGGGAAGACCCGGCCAGCTTCTGGAACGTCAACCACAGCCTTCAGACAATACGTCAGAGCTTCGACGAAGACCGCCGACAGGAGGGATCGTCCATCCTAGACGTTTGCCGTGCTTCCTTCATAGTACTTGACGACTTCGACAAGGTCGGGCGTGTAACCGCGTGGGTCGAGGAGCAGTTCTACGCCCTGATCAATGGGTTGTACGTTGAGGAAAGAAGGGTCATTGTCACAACGAATCTGAGCGCTCGTAGGCTACTCGAAATGCTCGACGATTCCCTCGCCTCGCGTCTAATGGAAATGTGCACGGAGGTGGCGATGGCGCCACACGACTATAGGGCGGCGTCATGACTGCCTTTTCACCATTCCGTGAACTGGCTGTGGGTCACATAGCACGCCGGAGGGGAATTGTCTGTGGCCACTTGGTGCTCGCAGGGAAGCGAAACGCAAGCGCCTCAGGGAAACGAGGAGGATACATGCATGTGCAAGGCGTGCTGGCGTGAGCGGGTGAGAAGATGGGGAAACAGTGGACCCTACTGCCTCTCGCCGCCTCTTACGAGTCGGTCTGGCGATACGCCTGTGGCTGCCGAACCGCCCAGCGCCACGACAACGACAAGGCCATCGCGGACGGCCTGAAGGGAATTTTCTGTCGGACGACTTGCAGGTGATCCAGGCACTTCCACCTGGCGGACCATGATGCCCGGAGCGGTTGAAGTCCCATCGCGTCATAGTTCGCGTTCACCACGCAGCTCACTGTCTGCAACCACGGGGAGGTATCAGTGACCAAGATTGCAGTGTTCATCGCCAACATCATAGCAGAGCTCATCTTCACCGAGAGAGCACCGAGTTGGCTACGAGAAGGATGCGACACGATCCAGGACGCATACAAGAGGAATGTCGACTGTTACGCCTTGGCTGCTGCGTTCGACGACCCGCCACCGGACATGCGTGATCTGCCATTCGCTCCATCGCGTTGGCGCAAATCGTCCGGCGACGAACTGCATGACGCGGAAATTTCTCTGCTGCAGGATTGCTCTCTGGACACAAGCGATGCTGATGCTCGATTCTGAGCTCGAGTGAGTTCGGACGCAGGTCCATCCCTGGGATCAATAGCTCATCCATAGCCGTGGCCGTTAAACACCACCGAACTCGATCACGGGGCGTAGGGCCGTCGAACTGACCCGAGGATCGGGGATCAAGGTTTTCTGCACCGAATGCATGGGGGGGGAGTCCGCGCGACTGTACGGCACATTCATGCCCCCTTTATCCCTTCCGAGGGAAGTCCCTGTTGGCGTACGGCGAGGAGGACAAGGTGCGGTAATCACTATAACAGCTATTCGCCAAGGGCGCGGATCGCGTGATCCTCGGTAGCGGCCAGCAGACCTCGCGAAGCAAGACGGGCGGACCCATCGCAACGCAGCTAACTCACACGGAGGTAATTATGACGAGCAAGATCAAGTTGTACAGAGCGAGTTCCCTTCACGACCGGCTGGTCTATGATGGAGCCCTGTTCGATCAGGTCTGCGTCCATTGGTCGGTATCTGGGCGTCGCCATCCGGCTTTCCCGTATCGGCGGCTGATTACTGACTACGATGGACTGTCGAAGCGGGGCAGGCGCAACACAGAGGATCTGATAGATGGGTTCTTTTCGGAGAATGAACTGAGTCAGCTCCGCGAGTACGTGCTCCGCTGTCATGGCCCCCTCGTTGAATCATCCGAGATCGACCTGCCGATACATGCCTCTGAAGACATGCTGGGGATGCCAGGAAGGCCTGGCGACGGCGTGTGGCGGCTCTACGACGAAGACGAGTATTCGTTGCCAGTGACTGTGAGCGGAGACTTCCATGTTGACACCAATAGCCCCTCGGCCTTTGAAGTCACTGGCGACCAGGTGGAGCTCGGTACTTCGTACCTGAGAAGCGCCGCAAAACACCTGGATCTGCAAGCTGAGCGTTCCGACGAACAGCGTTTGGCGGCAGTGGCTCGGAAGCTCGGAGAATCAGGATTGGTCGTGACCGATCTGGCTGCGCAGACCAACGACGACGACGACTTTTTTTCTGTTCTGGGACAATGTAGGAGCAGGCCAATGAAGACTTGCACAGCCTGGCGAGGGGGACACCATGGCCATTGGCAAGATCCTCGCCGTCTGAGACGCCGAGCCAAGAGCGGGAGTGGGGTCGGGCTGTGAGCGGTAGGAATAACGATCCGTGCCGGTCAGCCAACACGCGATCAGGAAAAGGAGAGGCGTAGGTAGGAGATGAGCACTTCGGGCGACATCCGCGAAGACCGGCAACCACTCGAAGCACCGGTGCCACGCCTGGCTCTACGCATTGGCGAGGCCGCCGCCGCCCTTATCTATCTCGCGCAGCAAGATGTATGGCCTGATAAAACGGGGGAAGGTGCGGACAGTTCTGGTCGGCGACGTGATGAGAATCCGAGTCAGCGACCTGGAAAACTATCTTACCGAAAAATAAATCAGAGAAAATTCGGACGATTGGGTCATAATTGGGACACGGGCCGATTTTGGGCACAAAAATGGGGGTCACGAAAACCGATCGCGACCCCTATTTCTCACTGTGGTGGGGGGAGCAGGACTCGAACCTGCGAAGGCTAAGCCAGTAGATTTACAGTCTACCCCGTTTGACCGCTTCGGTATCCCCCCGAATTTCTTTCTTTTTCAACTCGAAAGATGCCTGCAGAGCCCTGAAAACAAGCCTATTAAGATAGCGTACGGGAGAGCACTGTCAAGACGGCTTCGCCAGGTGCGTCAATCCGCTCGGCGGTAGTCGCCGAGGTCCTCCCAGGAAGGCCTGCTCAGGCCATCGCGGTCCCACACGACTTCTCCCCGTCGGAGGGTGAGGCGGCACTCCAGTCGCTGCGATCCGTTCATCCGGGCTCGTCCGGAATCGACGAATCCAAAGTTGCCGTCCTGCAGTTCCAGCACAGCGATATCCGCCTCCGCCCCGGCGCTGAGGTGGCCCAACTCGGACCGGCGGATGACTTCGGCAGGCTTCTGCGTGGAGCGATAGATCACCTCTCCCAGCGGCATGCCCAGGGCGAGGAACTTGGACATCGTCGCCGTCATGGTGGCGTTGGGGATCATGCGGCTCGACTTGTGCAGGTCGGTACTTATGGTGTCGGGTGGAAATCCCTGATCCATGGCCGCCACGGCGATGCGAAACCAGAAGCTGCCGGCGCCATGACCGGTATCGAAGAGGATGCCTCGCTCGCGGGCGTCCCGCACGTAGCCGTTTACTTTCTTGTCATCGTCGAGGAGGGGGATATGGGCGGCGTACAGGTGGGTGTGCATGTCCCCCGGACTCATGCGGTTCAGGAGCTCTTCGTACGAGCGCGTTGGCTTGGGGGCAAAATCGATCATGGCGATGGTATCGCTGAGCCGAGCCGCCTCGATCGCCCCGCCTGCCGATTCCCATCCCGGTCCGCCGAAGTGGGCGGCCTTGGAGCCGACGATGTGGTCGGGATGGCGTCGGATTACATCGGCGCAGGGCACCGGGTCCATCTCTTCCACATCCTGTTCGGGAGCGCCAATCATGCCCGCCCCGACGATGTTGATAAAGGCCAACACCCGAGTCTGCGAGGGTTGGATGATGGAGTCCAGGAAGTCGTCGAAGTCGCGCCACCCGGCCCCGCCCGTATCGACGACGGTGGTGACGCCGTCGGGCAGACAGTGCTGATCCGGGAAGAGCCATCCTTGATACCCGCCATAGGCGTGAAGATGGATGTCGAGAAGACCGGGCGTGACCAGGAGTCCCGCCACGTCCACGACCTTGGTCTGCTTAGAGTTGGGGATGTTGGGAGCGACCGAGTCGATACGGCCATCCTTCACCGCCACATCCGCTATTCCGTCAATATCGTTCTTGGGGTCAATCACGTGACCGCCCTTGAGCACCAGATCGAATTCAGCCATGAACAGCTCATGTCCTCTCGTCTTACGTGTGATGAGGTTCGTCCAGTCTGATCGCGATGGTGAATATAGCTGCGACGGCGAGGGGGGGGAAGACCGACCGGCGCTCTTAGGGGGTGCTGACTCGATCGGTGAGTCATGCGCCGGAGGCGAGAAGGACTTCGTCCTTCTCTCCCGGGGATGCAGAGATAGGGAGTACCGCTCCGTTCGGTGGGTCCTGCGTCCGGGGGATCTGGGCATCGTCTTTCTCTTCTGTGATGCCGACCCTCATGGTGCAGTCAGGTACCAGGTGGAGTGTCCGAGATCGTGTCGAAGGACTCTTGCGATTGAATCAGGTTTGCCCTCCGCGACGCGCTTGTGCAGATTTGTGGGCAATGGAGTTACGTGTGTGCACTGCACTACTTCCGATATCCGAGACTCACGTTTTGCAAGGAGTAGATGAATCATGGCCCGTACGGTTCACGTTGCCATAACCGGCGCCGCCGGGCAGATAGGGTATTCCCTGCTGCCGCGGCTCGCCTCTGGCGCTGTCTTTGGACCCGATACTAGAGTGTCACTGAACCTTCTGGAGATCACCCCGGCGCTGTCGGCGCTCGACGGCGTGGTCATGGAGCTCGATGACTGCGCCTTTCCCCTGCTCGACGACATCGTCGCTACCGACAAGCCCGACGTCGCCTTCGACGGGGTGAACTGGGCCCTGCTGGTCGGGGCGAAACCTCGGAGCAAGGGGATGGAGCGAGGAGATCTCATCCGCGAGAACGGTCCGATCTTCGTGGGGCAGGGGAAGGCTCTGGCGAAAGCGGCCGACGATGTCCGCGTCCTCGTGGTCGGCAATCCCGCCAATACCAACTGTCTCATCGCCATGACCCATGCGGCCAGAGCAGGGGTGCCGGGCGAGCGCTTTGCCGCTATGATGCGGCTCGATCAAAATCGGGCCATGGCGCAGCTGGCCTCGAAGGCCGGGGTAGAAGTGGGCGCGGTCACCAACATGGCAATCTGGGGCAATCACAGCGCCACCCAGTATCCGGATGCCGAGAACGCGCGCATCAATCAGAAGCCTTGCGCGGACGTGATCGGTCACGTCTCGTGGCTGCAGAAGGAGTTCATACAGGTCGTCCAGCAGCGCGGCGCCGCGGTCATTGAGGCCCGCGGACAATCCTCGGCGGCATCGGCTGCCAACGCCGCTATCGATCACGTGATCAGCATGGAGACTGCGACCACGGGCGATGACTGGTTCTCCGCGGGCGTGCTGTCCGACGGCAGCTATGGCATCGACGCGGGCTTGATTTTCTCCTTCCCGCTTCGCAGCGACGGCAAAGGGGGCCGATCCATCGTTGAGGGCCTGGAGCTGAGCGACTTCGCCAAGGTCAAGATCGACGCCACCACGTCCGAGCTCAAGGAGGAGAAGGCGGTGGTAGCGGATCTCCTGTGAGGATCCCGGCGGAGCGAAAGGCAGGGGACCGATGGCAGGTGAATATGAAGGGGTCCAGGCCAGGTATTACGACGAGTACTTTTCCGGTGTTCCCGGTGATGTCGAGTTCTACCTCGAGGTAGCGGCGAAGTCGGGGAGGGAGGGCGTGCTGGAGCTGGGATCTGGCACGGGGAGAATCCTTCTGCCGCTGGCGGCAGCGGGAATACCAGTTGTGGGGCTCGAGCGGTCGGAGGAGATGCTGCAGCTGGCCCGGCGCAACCTGAAAGCCGTTCAAGCGGAATTCCATCAACGCGTGGAACTCGTACAGGGGGACATGCGGGAGTTCTCGCTTGGCCGGATGTTCCCCCTCATCATCGCCCCCTACCGGACGTTTCAGCACCTCCTCAACCCGGCGGATCAGAGAGCGGCACTCCGGTGCATCCGCGAGCACCTCGAGCCTGGTGGGATATTCGTCTTCAACGTCTTCGATCCGCTGCAGGATCTGGCGGCTCGCGCCTGGAGCGACGACACAGAATTGAGGAAGGATCTGGATTTCGACGACCCGGAGACGGGGGAGCTGATCGAAGTCTGGTACCGCCGAGGCTACGACCTCGTCCAACAGCTCCTCCAGCAGGAGCTGGTCTTCCGCCGCCCGGCCAAGAGCGGCGGGGAGATCAGCTCAGTTCCGAGCCGCCTGGTCCTGCGTTACGCCGGCAGGTTTGAAATGGAGCACCTTCTCGCGGGCTGCGATCTGCGGGTGAAGCACCTGTACGGGGGATTCAGAGGTGAACCCTACCCGGGCTATGGGGAGCAGGTCTGGATCGTTGAGCGGCCGCTCAACGCCTGAGCCGCGCCTGGGTGAGTGAGTGAGTGGGGGGGCGGATCGAACGGCGGGCCCGTTGCGGTCACCGCCCGGTTTGCCCGGCCCGGTTCAACGCCCTTGCCCCGACACCCAGGACTCCGAGGAGACCCTCTGAATCCCGATGGTCGAACTCGCCGACATCCTCCATGGATGACGTGTCCTCGTTATACAGTGAGTGAGGGACCATGGCGGCGGATCTGAAGGAGACATTTCCCTTGTACAGATCGACGGTAATCGTCCCGGTGGCAAGCTGATTGAGATGCTCGACGAATTTCCAGCAGGCTTGGGTGGCCGTGTCGAACCAGTAGCCCTGATAGATCTGCTCGGCGATGATGGTCGACATCTGATCGTATATCCGGCGCGTTCTGCGATCGAGGACCAGTTGCAGAAGATAGGCGTAGCAGGATCCCAGCAACTCCAGCCCCGGAGCCTCGTAAACCCCCCTGGATTTGATGCCGACGAAGCGGTTCTCTACCGCGTGCAGGCCAATGCCGATGCCGTGTCGGCCGCCGATTTCGTTGCCTCGGGAGATCGCCTCGAATGGGTTCACCGAATGGCCATCGAGTCGAACGGGGACTCCCTGCTCGAAGCGGACCTCAATCGCCTGTGATTGATCGGGTGCCCCGGTTGGAAAGACACCCATCTCCGCAGTCACCCTGGAAGTCGGGGTAGCCAGCGATTCCAGTTCGCCGGCCTCATGGGTCAAGCCGAGGATGTTGGAGTCGGTCGAATAGGGGGCCTCGTGAGTGGCGCGAATCGGCAGGTTGTGGGAGTTGCAGTAATCGATCATCTCCTTGCGGCCCCCGAATGCGGCCAGAAACACCGGGTCTCGCCACGGGGCGTAGACGCGGATATCGGGGTCGAGCATCTGGGCAGCCAGCTGGAAACGAACCTGGTCGTTACCCCTCCCCGTGGCTCCATGTCCGAGGACGGTGACGCCTCGGTCTCGCATCTGGGGAACCATCCCCGCCACGACGACGTGGCGGGCGATGCCCGTCGTGTTCCAGTACCCTCCTTCGTAACGCGCCATGGCCTGAATCAGCTGAATCCCAGCCACAGCTATATCACCCTTGAGGTCTGCGACGATCATTTCCTGAGCGCCGCAGGCCAACATGCGCGCGCGAACGTCCTCCATCCGCTCTTCGTCGGGTTGTCCCAGGTCGGCGGTATAGGCAACCACCTGCACTCCCCGCTGGCTCAGCCAATGGGTGATAGTACAACTGTCCAGGCCACCCGAGACAGCCATCATGACCTCGGTGCCCCCCAATTCGTCAACTGTCATCGTTCTTTTTCTCCCATCCGAACATGATCCCCCACGCGCTCACATGCAAATCGCCGGACGAGCTCGCTGGATCGTTTAGCATTCACTTTCCCTACCGTTAAATATAGAGAATATTTATTCAATAACAATGGATAATTATTCCTTTGTAGCTGGTGGTTCTGGAAGCGGTACACACCATCGTCGGTGGAAGTCATCCCGGACTGGGGCGTCCATCGTTGCCGGCCGACACCACCGCTGCGTGCGCTGCGAGATCACCACTTGCGCACGCGTTGCTCGAGGCATGAGTAGCCACCCGGACAGAGTGCGCTCCAGTAGGGCTTGCGTGGGCCGCGTGTTTGTAGAGCTGTCAAGCCCTATTCTTGACAGCTCTTGGGCCCTTCGGTATTCTTCCTTGCCGGCTGTGGGCGGTATGAAGCCGTGCTTGGCGTTTTCGTTACTTTCATATTTACAATGGGATACGACTGTTTCCGAGATGATCATCGACGCTCATAATCACCCCAATTGGCACGGGCATGATGCCGGCAAGATGCTGGCTAATATGGATGAGCAGGGAATCGATCAGATGTGGCTGTTCAGTTGGGAAGTGCCTCTGGACGAGTACGACCCCTCCTATCACCGGGTTCTGCCGCCCACGGGAGACGGCATTCCCCTGGAGGATGTTCTGGCGGTTGGCAAGTCGGCTCCCGACCGCTTCGTCATGGGGTACATGCCACACCCGAAGCGCCCGGACGCCATCGATCGCTTGAAGGCGGCGGTGGAGATTCACGGCGTGCGACTGGCCAGCGAGCTGAAAGTTCGTCTTCCTTTTGACGACCCCGACGCCATCCGACTTTACCAGTTCTGTGGTGAGCAGCGGTTGCCGATCACCATTCACCTCGATTATCCTATCGATCACGGCAGGGGAGTCTACCCACGACCGAACTACTGGTATGGGGGCAGCATCGAATCCCTGGAGAGATCGATATCGGAGTGTCCCGAGACAGTCTTTATCGGACACGCGCCGGGCTTCTGGGCTCACATCTCGAAGGATGATCGGTATGATAAGGAATCTTATCCCAAGGGACCGGTCCTGCCGGGGGGCCGGGTCGCCGAGCTTCTGCGCACCCACAAGAACTTACTTGCCGATCTTTCCGCCGGTTCGGCGCTGACCGCGATTTCGAGAGACCGGGAGTTCGGCCGGCAGTTTCTCATCGAGTTCCAGGACAAACTCCTGTTCGGCAGGGACTACTTCGATACAAGGCTGATGGATTACCTCCAAGATCTGAAGCTTCCCCCTGAGGCGTTCGACAAGATCACCTGCGCGAATGCGCAACGCGTTCTCGACTCCTACCTCGACTGAACGACCCATTCCGGCATGCATTTTCCAGAGGGTGGTAGATCATAGAGGCGGCTCTAGAGTCGATGGGGCTGGGGGCGGCGATTGCGGCGATGACCATCTCCTTCGCTGTTCTGGTCCGCAGCGCGGATTGGTTGGTGGAGGGAGCGGTCGGTGTTGCTCAGCATCTGAAGGTGTCGCCGATGCTCATCGGCATCGTCATCGTCAGCATGGGTACGACTGCGCCGGAGCTGGCGGTGTCGATCTCGGCCGCTCTGGGGGGGCAGCCCGAGATCGCTCTGGGGAACGCGGTGGGATCGGTCATCTACGACGATGGCATCGCCCTGCCGCTCGTGGCTCTGTTCTCACCAGTGGTGATCACCATAGACCGGTTCGTTTTCCGCTACACGGCCGTGTTTCTCATCGCCGTCGATCTTTTCGCCTACTGGCTGTGCGCGGATGGCGTCCTCTCTCAGGGCGAGGGGATGCTGCTGGTCCTGGGATTCGGTGGCTACCTCGCCTACACCTACCGGGTCCGGAGCAGGAGTAGCGCCGAAGGCACTGAAACCCAGGTGGAGCAATCGGATGAGCCGCCCAAGGCGTGGGGACGCATATCGTTCCTTTTTCTCCTGGGCTTGACGGGAGTACTGGTCAGTAGTGAGTTGATTGTTGTCTCCGCGCCGATACTGGCCAGGGCGGCGGGCGTATCGAACACGATTATCGGACTGCTCGTCATCGCTTTTGGCACCTCCGTTCCCGAGATCGCCACCTGCGTAGCGGCGGCGCGCCGACGTCAGGGAAGCTTGGCGGTGGGCAACATACTCGGGGCGGACATCCTGAATATCTGCTGGATAGCCGGGGCGTCCGCCATGGTAAACGACCTGGTAGTGGCACAGAGCGATATCCACTTCATGTTTCCCTCGATGATTATCATCGTCGGCGTCATGCTGGCGTTGCTCCGACTCAACTACCGTTTTGAGAAGTGGAAGGGGGGAGTTCTTCTCCTTCTGTGTGTTGTGTATCTAATCGCGCTGTGGTCCAAGAACCCGGGTTCTGTATAACCAGCAGCTTGAGGTGTCGCCGATCGGTTTGGCAATACCAAGAAGCCAATACCAAGAAGCCATAACTGAGGAGTACAACCTTATGGACTTAGGATTGAAAGGGAAGATCGCCCTTGTCAGCGGTGCCAGTCGAGGGATCGGCAACCGCATCGCTCTCGCTCTGGCCGAGGAGGGCGCCAAACTGTGTATCTGCGCGCGGAACCAGGAGGGTTTGGAGAAGTCGAAAACGGAGATAGCCGCACTCGGCACCGAGGTGGAGGCAGTGGTGGCGGACCTCTCTGAGGCCAGCGCGGGTGAGCGCTTCGTCGACGCAGCGGTCAGTCGCTTCGGAGGAATCGACATCCTCGTCAACAACGTCGGTGGATCCGTGTGGACGCCGTTCGCGGACATTGCCGACGACGAGTGGACCAAGGTTTTTGAGCTCAGTTTTTTTTCCGCTGTTCGCGTGGCGCGGGCGGTGCTTTCGCCCATGGAAGAGAGGGGAGGTGGGAGCATCGTCAACATCTCCTCCATTTTCGGGCGGGAGTCGGGTGGGCCCGTATCCTATAACGCCGCCAAAGCGGCAATGATCAGCATGACCGCCAACCTGGCGATAGAGGCGGCCCCCAGGAATATCCGCGTCAATTCCGTGGCCCCCGGCTCCATTCTTTTTCCCGGCGGTAGCTGGGAGAGGCGGCAGCGGGAGGACCCCGAGAAAATTGCTCAGTTCGTCAAGGACAGTATCCCCAGCGGCCGCTTCGGCAAGCCGGAGGAGGTGGCTGCGGTGGTTGCTTTTCTGGCGTCGGACAAGGCCAGTTGGGTTACGGGAAGCTGCATAAACGTCGATGGAGGTCAGTCAAAGTCTAACATATGAGCTCACCTTGCCGGTGGCCGACCGCCATCGGGGTCGTCCTCTTGCTCTCCCTGGATACCGGATGGAGTCAGACGCGGACAGCACCGCGACTGGACTTTCTCAACGACCGGCTGCCTATTGCCGATTCAGATCTGTTCGATGAGAGTTCCTATATAGAGAGCGGTGTGGGCCTGAGCTTCGGGGTGGACAAGCGGCTGACCTATCTCGCCGGTGAGTACCAGGAGGCGGCACGGCAGTTCGAACAAGGCGTGTCGATGTTCAAATACAAAGCCGAGATATGGGTATACCTGGCTCGAGCTTATTTCTACATGAAGGCGCCGGACCGGGCGCGGCTGGCTCTGGAGCGCGCCCAGGTTCTCATGCCGGATCTAACCGATCGGCTCTGGCAACCCCTGGTGGAGAGCCTGCTGGCGGAGATCCGCAAACGCGCCAACAACCAGCAGATACAGGTGTATTTTTACTCACCCGGACAGGAGGACTTCCTCTCGCTGTTCCGACTGTACCTCTTCCTGGAGGACTACAATAGCGCGACTGGAGTCCTCAAGTCGGCCGCTGGGAGAGATGAGGCCTACCTGCAGGGCGACGATAACCACCGTGCCTCGGAGGTAACCGTCTCTCTCGGCCGGGAGATCGACCGTCTCGTCATCCTGACCTCGGTGGCACCGGACGTGCAGGAGGAGGTCCGGATCCAGGAGCGGGTCGATCTGTTTGAGGCGCTTAAGAAGGAGCTCGAGTCGCTGTTGCCACAGACGGTGAAGGCTGTCCCGTGAGCGCCACGCGCCAGCTGGATCAGGGGCGGGGGAGATCTTCCGCCCGAGCAGCTTCGCCCCGCCGAATGGAGCTCGTCGATACGCAGGCCTGGACTCGGGTCTGGACTCGGGTCTGGACTCGGGTCTGGACTCGGGTCTG
>Ga0310122_10001343_pt1 | contig 15764 bp, 15 predicted proteins | sample CB6_Bottom_1051__FD_203503 | JGI IMG/M metagenome (GOLD analysis project Ga0310122, IMG submission 203503) | Marine microbial communities from Western Arctic Ocean, Canada - CB6_Bottom_1051 | ecosystem: Environmental > Aquatic > Marine > Oceanic | place: Canada: Western Arctic Ocean | collected...
AGATACGCGGTGAAACCGACCGCCACACCCAGAATGATCAGCACACCGCCGACGAGGACGACGCATTCGCTAAAGGCCTTGTGCAGCCCCCGACCGAGTGAGAAGTCGCGGTGAATCAGTCCCTGGATCACCGCCGCGTAGAGCGCGGTGAACGCGGCGGTCTCAACCAGGGTGGCGAAACCGCTGAACAGCACACCCAGTATCACGAAAGGAATGCTGAGCTCCCACTTGGCGACCCAGAGTGCCGCGCGAAGCTCCGACCACCCGAACGGGTGACGGCCGGCGCCTGTGACCCGGCCTTCACGAACGCCCCACGCCGCCACCAGGACGACCAGCAGGATGCCTGGGACGATACCGGCCACGAACAGGTCGTCGGGCGCGACCTGCGCCACGATCGCATACAGGATGAGCGGCATCGCCGGCGGGAACAACAGCCCGAGCGACCCCGAGGCTGTCAGCAACCCCAGCGAAAAGCGCTCGCGATAGCCGTCGCGGAGCAGCGCTGGAAACAGCAACCCGCCGAGCGCGAGAATCGTGACACCCGAGCCGCCGGTGAACACGGTGAAGAACGCGCACAACACCACGCAGACGATGGCGGTGCCGCCAGGAATCCAGCCGACACCCGCTCGGAACACACGTAACAATCGCTCGGAGGCTTTGCCCTCTGCCAGGATAAACCCCGCCAGCGTGAACAACGGGATGGCCGGCAAGTGGGGCTGAATCGTGAGACCGTAGGTCTCGATAGGCACGAAGACCGGAAAGTCGCCGTCGCCCATGTAGAGCAACACCGCGGCGCCGCCCAGAACGGTGAAGATCGGCGCGCCGACGACCGCCGCCACCAGCACCAGCCCGATCAGCGGCCAGATCGACACCGCCCCAAGAATGCCTTCCGTGAGCCCGAGCCAGAGCCCGACCACGATACCGACGGCCGCGAGACCCCGGCCCGCCCAGGCGGGAGATGCCCGCCAGACCAGCCGGAGCGCGATCGCGGCAAACGACACCGGCAGCACCAGCTGGGCGATCCAGACCGGGAACCCGGCGGCGAACGTGGTGCCGTCCTCCATGTCGAGCCGTACGAGATCGTAGGCCCCGATCGCGAGAATCGCCGAGACCGCTGCGCCGACGAACGCCGCAAAGATCTCGGCGACGTGGCGACTCCGCCCCGCCGGGATGAAGGTCGCGGTGGCCAGCGCAATCAGCTTCCCCTCGCGCGCGGCCAGCGCCGCGCCCAGAAAGCCAACCCAGAGGGTGAGATGCTGAACGAAGGAAATCGAGCCGGGAATCCCACCGGAGAACACCGGTCGGACGACGATCTCGGCCAGCGGCAGAAGGACCATCGCCGCCAGGGCCAGATTGGCGACGAGCTCCTCACCGCCGCGCAACACCCGGACCACCGGGGTCCGGCCGCCGGTTGCCTCGACGGGTGCACTGTCAGTCATGTGGCGTCAGGACGCATGTGGGCGTCCGTCAGGGGCTGGTACTCAGCGAAGCGCGGAGCGCTCGACGCTACCGCGACGCGCTGCGCTCGGAACACCACCCTCGCCGTTGGTGCGTGCAACGACCTTGACGGTGTCACCCGCCGGCTTGATCCGCTCGGGGGTGAGGGACACCGCCACGTTGTCGGCCCGGAAGCTATTCCGCGCGCGCAACGCCTCGTCGTACACACCAGCCGGAATCATGGTGCCCCGCCACGAAGCGGTCAGCCCGTCCGCGATCCTCCGCAGCGACGCCTTCTCCGCGTCGTCGAGCTCGACCACCGTGAGCCCGCGCTGTTGCATCGTCTCGATCGCATCGCGTTCCTGTGCTGACACGTCGCGCCGCAGATTCTGTTCGAGCCGTTTGGCGGAGGCGCGCAGCGTCCGCTGGTCCTCGGCGCTCACGCGGTCCCAGGTGCGCTCGGTCACCACAGTGATCCCGAGGACCGGCGCCAGCGGCACATCGAGCATGAACGGCGTCTCGTCGTACCACTGGAACAGCAGGGCGACAAACGGCGGGCTCGGGTGGGCATTGATGAGGTTGGTGCTGAGCCCAAGCAGCACATCGGTGGTCGCCAGCGGCATCGGGTCGAACCCGTTCTCCTTGTACCACTGCAGCATCCTGTCGTCGCCCTCCGTCGTGTAAAGCTTGGTCCGCTTCAGGTCCTCCAGATTCTCGACCCGGTTCTTGGTGAAGAAGTGCGCCCAGCCGAGGTGCCCCCAGTTCAGTAATACGAGACCCCGATCGGCCAACACTCGCTCAAAGGTCGGCGTCAGCTTCTCCAACACATGGAACACTTCGTCGTCCGACTCGAAGAAAAACGGGATAGACAGCACGTTGAAGGCGTCGTCAAGCTTGCCAGGCAACCCGAGCACCGCCGCGTCTGGCCTCCCGCGTCTGAGTCGCCGGACCAGTGTCCCCTCGTCGGTGAAGCCGCCCTGCACGCGCAGCGTGACGCGACCGTCGGTGACCCGTTGCCAGTCGGCCGCCATGCGCTTGAGCGACTGGTCCCAGATCGAGTTGGCCGGCGCGATGGATCCGAGCGTCATCTTGGTCGTGCGCTGGCCGAACAGCACGACCGGCGCCAGCATCAGTGCAACCACGATGGTCAAGCGTCGCGACTTCATGGAAGTGTCTCCTGTGTTCCCGCGGGGTCAAAAAACAGATCGTCTACGTGGTCGAGTAACATCTGGGCCCGTTTCTGGTTGACCAGATTCAACAGCCGCATGCTCGTGTCCTCGTCCGGGTCAATCGCCAGCGCCTGCTCGAGCAACCGCGTGAACTCGGCGCGGTCTTCCGCTGGCACCGACACCCCGGCGGCGAACGCCACGAATGGCGCCGCGTCGAGGCCGTCCGACAGGTCGACCGCCCGCTCGAGGTGCTCGCGGGCCCGTTCCGGCGACCCGCCCAACTCCGGCGGCAATGCCTCAATCGTGATGATGGCACTGTGGAGGGAACCACGCTCGTAGTCCTCGTCGAGTTCGAGCGCACGCTCCAGCAACACCCGCACCGCCGGCAGATCGGCCAAAAGCTCTGGCGTCATGGCGTTCGAGATCGCCAGTCCCCAAGCCGTGCTCAAGAGAAAGAGCACCTCTACGTCGTCGATATCGGTCTCGGCAACCGCGACCACCGGATCCTGCCGCAGCCGCTCCGTGATCCCGTCGTACTTCAGCTCGAGACTCCGGAGGCAATAGTCACGCGCCCGGACATAGAATCGCCAGGTCCGATCCCGCAGCTGCAACGCCAAATCGTAGTCGTCCCACTCGGCCAGATCCGCATCGATCTGGATAAAGGCGTTGGCATACAAGGTGAACCCGGTGCACGCGAAGACGAGTGCTTCGTTCTGACGCGGCGAGGTGTCCAGAATCGACTCGATCGTCTTGAGCAGAAACGGCAACGCGGCGCGCACGAGCTCCGGGTCCTCTTCGGAGCGGTATACGGCGGGGTTCGCCAGCGTCGGTACGATGGCGTTGACCGCCATCGACCGCAGCGAGCAGCCGCCGGAGAGCATGGCGGTACCGACCATGAGGACGAGCGTCGCGCCAAGTCGAGTGCGCTGGAAGTGGTGCATGCGTGAATAGGCCTGACGCGCCGTGGCAGCCGACGCGAATTTCCACAAAGCCAGATCTCCAATGATAACAGCGTTTGAGTGGTGACCCGGAAGACAGGAGAGGGCTGCCATGGGCTGATCACCCGAGTTTTCCGCCAAGGGCTACACGCGACTCCAGGGCCCGCCACGAAAGCCCTTGGAGTCAGAAACCGAAAGAGAACGAGACGCCACGGGTCTCTCCGGCCACAATCGGCGACACCGCTATCCTCCTCGTGGCGTGGACGGGCGCGGCGTAGACGACCTGCGAGCTCCTGACGAGGGCATCAAGTGCGACCCCGGTGCCGCTCCCGATGCCACCGTAGAACGCGACAACGATCGGGATCACCCCCGCTGGCAGATCCGCGGATGCCGCGCCGACGGCTGCGAGCGCCCCACCAATGGCGGATCCCCACAACGCGCCATTCGCGAGCGAGTCCTAGCGGCGCTGGCTGATCCGCCTCACCTCCTCTTCCCGAAGGTTGTGACGAACCCCATCGACCACCAGCCCAAGGGAAGACGACGCCAGCTCGGCAATCCGCCCGGCAACCTCCTGCCCGGCCTCATCTGTCACGGTGATGGTGTCCCCTGCGCCAACCAGCACCCGGAGCTGCTCGAACGAGCTGGGTATGTCCTGGGCCGCTCGACCGCGGTGAGCAATACGCATACGGTGAGCGTTGGACGCGTTCTGGCACCCATCATCGTCTGAATCCTCCGCAGCAGCCGGAAATAAGGCCAGCAGAGCGACGGCCGGCTGCCATGGGGTGGTCTACAGCGTTTCAGTCCGAGGGTTACACGAAGAAGGACTCGCGGCGACTCGTGGAGACCCAACCGCACTGTCTGCAGAACGATCATGCGGCAGCAAGCGAACCCGTACAGGCCGCCGTTCCGGCAAGACCAGCGGTCAGCGGCCGACCGCCGACCACAGATGCCGGATCTCTGCCTCGGTGTCTTCAGGTGACGTCACCGTTTGCGCGATCTCCTGACGGAGGATGTCCCGGTAGCGACGGCGCAGACGGTGCACAGCGACCTTGACCGCGCCGGCCGACATGTCCAGCGCACGACCCACGCTGGCATAGGATTCGTCCGCCGAGCCACCGCCGAGAAAGACCTTCAGCCGGTCGAACACCGCTTCCTTGTCAGCCGTGACGAACTCTGCTCGCAGCCTCCCGAGCACATTGTCGAGTAGCGTGAGCGCCCAGCGCCGGTCGAACACCTTCTCCGGCGTGGAGTCGTCCGGCGGCTCGAGCTGATAGCGCCCCTCGGCATTCTCCAGCTCGAGCGACTGGTGCGGTACACCCCCGCCCCGCTTTCTGGCGCGCTCCTTGTCCCACTCGTTGGTCACGTAGTGTTTCAGCGAGGTAAGCAGGAACGACCGGAACCGGCCGCGGTCAGGGTCGGCCCGCTCGACCGTCCCCTTTTCGAGAATCTGCTGGAAGAACCCCTGGGTAAGGTCCTGTGCGTCTTCGGCGCTCTGCCCCTGCCTGCGCAGATAGGCGTAGAGCGGATACCAGTAGGTCTCGCACAGCGTGGCGAGCGCCCGCTTCGCGCCCGCTGTGCTGTCGCCACGGGCGGCGAGCACCACGCTCCAGTGAGTCGTGTCGAAACGGGCACCCCCGCCACGTGCAGTCATCGATTCAGGGTCGAGGAACGTCGACGTTCTAGTGTAGTGCGGTCGCCGGGTCTGGGTGATCCCGCTGGCGCGGTTATTCGACTTTGACATAATATCCATATATGGATATGGATCGGTATGTCTGAGCGAATGACCAAGAAGACCACGATTCTCTTTCCGCCGAAACTCTACAAGCACCTGGAGCGGGTCGCGAGTCGACAGCATCGTTCGGTTGGCGATCTGGTTCGAGAAGCGGTGGCGGTGCAATACGGCACGGACGGGGCGGCTGCTCGTGTTCAAGCGATCGATACGCTCGCCCGCATCAACGCGCCAGTAGGGGAGCCCGAGGAGTTGGAGGCGGAGATTCAGAAAGGTGCGCTCGAACGGTGACGGTGTTCGTCGACTCGAATATCCCGATGTATGTCGCCGGGCGAGAGCACCCCTTCAAGACGCCGTGCACAGAGTTCATGCGAGCAGTGGCGCGCCGGACGATCGAGGCGGTCAGTGACGTTGAGGTCCTGCAGGAGATCCTGTATCGCTATCACGCCATCCAACAACCCGACGTCGGCTTTGCCGTCTTCGAGGCGGTCGTCGCCACGATCCCGCTGATACATCCGGTGTCGCTGGAGGATCTGCTGGCCTCGAAGGCGGTTCTGGCGCGTCACCCTAGTGTCCAGCCACGCGATGCGATTCACGCTGCGGTGATGCAACAGATCGGGATTCGGACTGTGGTGAGCTACGATCGCCACTTCGACCAGATCGAAACTGTCGCCCGCGTGACGCCGGATCAACTCCTCTGACACGGTACGCTGACCACCCTCATTGACACCGCCTGCGGGCGATCGCTCGCACGCAACACCATCCAAGATCCTGGCGATGGCCGAATTCGTGACGATCCGGCGGGGCTGGTTCCTCATGGGCAGTGACGAGGGCCAGGAGGCCGAGCGTCCGGTACATCGGGTGTGGGTCGACGCGTTCGAGATGGGCGTGTACCCGGTCACGCGCGCCGAGTACGCGCTGTTCCTGGAGGACACCGGGTACGAGCAACCGCGTGAGTGGAACAACCCGGTCTTTGGACAGCCAGACCAGCCGGTCGTGGGGGTCAGCTGGCATGACACGCAGGCGTACTGCGCGTGGCGGTCCCGTCGCAACACCGCGGTGCGTCTGCCGACCGAGGCCGAGTGGGAGCGGGCCGCGCGGGGCGGGCCGGACGGCCGACGATACCCATGGGGTGACAGAATCCCGAACTGGGTCCCAGGCGCTGGTCACGGCCCACTCGAGGGTCCGTGGGCAGTGACCCTGGGAATACCGAACCGGTTCGGACTCTACGGCATCGCCGCGAACATCCACGAGTGGTGCTCGAACTGGCACGACCGAAACTTCTACGCGACATCGCCGACTCTCAACCCCATCGGGCCGGAAGAGGGTCGCCGACGATCGTCCCGTGGCGGCGCATGGCGGCATACTGTGACGATGAACCGGACGGCCGCACGTAGCAGCCTGGACCCATCGTTCCGCTACACCGATTACGGGTTCCGTCTGGCTCGATCCGTCTAAGATAGTTAGTGAACAGAACGCTCAGGCTGCTCCCTCTCCCTCTGGGAGAGGGCCGGGTGAGGGCCAGGGCACCCGCGAAGATGGTCAGTGAACAGAACGCTCCGCTCGGAATGGACGAATTCCAGCTGGCGTCGAGAATCGCCGAGCGGGCACGCGCGGCAGGGGGCCGTGCGCTGTTTGTGGGCGGATGGGTGCGCGACCGGTTGCTGGGGCGCGACTCCAAGGACATCGACCTCGAAGTTTACGGCATCGAGGCGGACCGGCTGCGGGCCCTCCTCGAGGAAATCGGTCCGGTCAACACCGTCGGCGAGAGCTTCACGGTCTACAAGGTTGGCCCGGTCGACGTGGCCCTGCCGCGCACCGAATCGAAGCATGGTCGCGGTCACCGTGGGTTCGTGGTGACCGGCGACCCCCACCTGCCGGTGGACGAGGCGGCGCGACGTCGCGATTTCACCATCAACGCCATCGCCTGGGATCCGTTCCACGACGAGTATCTGGATCCGTGCAACGGCCGGGCCGACCTAGAGCGGCGGCTGCTGCGGGTTGTCGACCCAGCGACGTTCGGCGACGATAGCCTACGAGTACTTCGGGCGCTGCAGTTCGCGGCCCGCTTCGAGCTGCGTGTCGACGACGCCACCAAGCGCATCTGCCGTAACACAGCGCTGGACGACCTGCCGGCCGAACGGATCTGGGGCGAGATGGAGAAGCTTCTGCTCGAGGCCCAGCGCCCATCACGCGGGCTCGACCTAGCGCTCGAGCTGGGTGTCGTCGACCAGCTGTTCCCCGAGTTGGGGGCACTCGTTGGGTGCAAGCAGGAGCCCGAATGGCATCCCGAGGGGGATGTCTGGATCCACACGCTGCTGGTCGTCGACCAGGCACGGTCACGGCTCGACGATCTCGAGCGACCACAGCAGATCGCGGTCATGCTCGGCGCGGTCTGTCACGACCTCGGCAAACCGGCCACGACGGCGTTCATCGACGGGCGGATCCGCTCGCGAAACCACGAGGAGGCCGGGGTGGAGCCGACGCATGCCTTTCTGGACAGACTGAACGTCCACACCATGAACGGGTATGACGTACGTCACCAAGTGGTCGGGCTGGTGGCACAGCACCTGAAACCGGGCATGTGGCACAACAGCCCCGGCGAGGTGGGCGACGGCGCCTTCCGGCGGCTTGCAAAGAAAGTGGACCTGGAACTGCTGGCACGCGTGGCCACCTCGGACTGCCTGGGACGACACCCCGGCTCGTTCGACTGCTCGGCGATGGACTGGTTTCTTGATCGGGCCCGCGCGCTGGGTGTCGAGCACGGCGCTCCACCACCGCTGCTCCTTGGGCGTCACCTGCTGAAGCTCGGTCTGACGCCAGGACCTCGAATCGGCCTGATCCTGAAGGCGGTCTACGAGCAGCAGCTCGACGGCCACGTCGCGACGGTGGACGAGGCGACCGATGCGGCGCGCCGGATCATCGAAGACCAGCGGTAGAGGCCTTCACGCCCCTCCTGTCTCCTGCCTCCTCGGTGCGTCGCCGGCGTCGGCAACTAAGTACCGCTAAGGGCCCGCGGACCCTAAGGCAACCAGAGTGTCCAGCGCGATGTTCCCCCCGCTCAGCACGACGACCGTTGGGCCATCGCCGATGCCGGCTCCCTTTTCTTCTTCGTCCAGAATCGCGGCGAGGGTGGCCGCGCCACTGGCCTCGACGACGAGCTTCGCGCGCCGGAACAGCCAGAGCACAGCCCGGGCGATGGCATCGTCGGACACCGTCACGATCTCGTCGACAAACTGCCGCGCATGGTCGAAGGTCTGATCGCCTGGCCGGACCGGCATCAGCCCGTCCGCGATGCTCGTCACCCGGTCGAGCGACACCGGGTGACCGGCCGCCAACGACGCCCTCATCGCGGCGGCGCCGTCCGGTTCGACACCGACGACCCGCACGTCCGGCCGGCGCTGCTTGACCGCGGCCGCGATGCCGGAGATGAGCCCGCCGCCACCGACCGGCACCAGGACACACGCCACATCCGGACAATCACGCAGAATCTCGAGACCAACCGTCCCCTGACCGGCGATGATCCATGGGTGATCGAACGGCGGCACCATGGCTAGACCCCGATCGAGTGCCACGGCCTCTGCACGGGTCCTCCGGTCGGCCGAGGTCAAGCCTTCGAAGATGACCTCCGCACCGAGCTCGCGCGCGCCAGCTACCTTGATGGGGGGCGCGGTTGTCGGCATCACCACTACGGCCGGCACGCCGACGAGCCTGGCCGCCATCGCGACCGCCTGGCCGTGGTTCCCCGACGAATACGTGATGACCCCGCGCGAGCAGTCGTCCTCGGTCAGCTGTGTGATGAAGTTGTACGCGCCCCGGATCTTGAAAGCACCCGTAGCCTGCAGGTTCTCGCACTTGGCCCAGACCGTACGCGGCTCGAGTGGCAACTCGACCAGCGGCGTCTGACGAACGACGCCCTCAATACGTCGCGCAGCTTCCTCGATGGCCGACACCGGCACGATGGCACCCATGGCCTCGCATTGTACCGGCACGGCGCGCCGGTATACTGGTGGTCCTCGATGCTCGGCGACTCCTCGCGCGCGCGTGTCCCCACAACCCTGACGACCGGGGTGGCCCTGCTGCTGATAACCGCGGTCATCCCAGCGGCGGCTCAGGACCCCGGCCGTATCGGTCCATTTGTCATCGACATCCATGGCTCGTTCGTCAACGTCGGACAGGACGTTGACCTCGCCGTCAATCGGGGGCTCAGTCCGGACCAGCTCGCTGGATCGGGACTCGGCATCGATGTCGGCAGCCACGTCTACTTGTTCCGATATAGGGCGGTCACGTTCGGGGTGGGGGTCTCTGCGGTGTTCATGGAGACAAGCCGAACCCCGGGGCCGGACGACCCGGACCCGGAGGGCCCGACGGTCAACACACGGTTCAGAGCGCTCTCACCACAGCTGTCGTTCAACTTCGGAGACGGCGACGGGTGGAGCTACCTGAGTGGCGGACTCGGCACCTCACGGATGTCTGTCTTCGAGGAGCAAGAAACGGAACCCTCACAGCGTCGAGCCGGGACACTCAACTACGGCGGCGGCGCACGATGGTTCATCAAACCCTCACTGGCCTTCTCGTTCGATGTGCGGCTCTATGCGATCAGTCCCCTGGAGCAAACCAACACCGAACCGGGCTCGCCGCGGATGACCAGAGTAGCGATCAGCGTAGGAATTTCGACCAAGTAAGGCCCGCGACACAGGGCTCCAGCTTCTCCCTCTGGGAGAGGGCCGAGGGTGAGGGCCGGGCAGGCTCGCGACACACGGGATGTGGGACTAGTGGCCCCATCGGGCGCGCACTCACCCGTCGGCATGTCGACGCAGGAACTCGATGGTCCGGCGCCACGCCCGTACGGTGGCCGCTTGGTTAGCCCCGTCGCGACCCTCCTGGGCACGCAGAAACCCGTGGCCGGCGCCGGCGAAGATCTCCGTCTCGAAATGCTTTCCGTACCGGGACATGCCCTGTTCCGCCGTCGGGATGGTGGCATTCACCCGATCATCGTCACCGCCATACAGTCCAAGCACCGGCGCCCCGACGAGATGGTAGTCGGCCGTCTCGACCGGCGAACTACCGTAGTAGACGACGGCCGCCTGCAGATGCGGCTGCGTGACGGCGTAGGCAAAGCTGGTCGACCCCCCCCAGCAGAACCCGAGCGCCGCGATCGTGCCGGTGGTCGCGGGTAGGGTGACCGCGTAGTCGTACACCGCATCGAGCCGCGCGATCGCATCAGCCGGCTCGAGCGATCGGATGAGCCGGACCACCTGGTCACGGCTGGCCACCGAGGCGGTTCCGCCTCCACCCGGTCCCAACCCCGACAGTAGATCCGGCACCACGGCGACGAACCCGTTCTCGGCCAGTCGGTCCGCCACGGCGCGCACCCAGTCGGTCAGCCCGAAGATCTCGTGGATGACCAGCACCACCGGAGCCTCGGCCGGGTCTTCCGGTCGCACGATCCAGGTGACGATGGGTCGGTCGCTTCCCGGCAGTTCGACGTCCACCCATTCGCCACGACGGGGCGATGCGGCCAGCGTCGCAGCTGCCCCCGCTTCCGACGGGGGCGGATCGCTGATGCGTGTAGTGCGCGCGGCCGCAGTCTCGGCCCGGTCCACGGCCGGTGCTGTGCACCCGGCCGCCAGCACCAAGACGAATGCGGCGGTAACGCTGGCCGCGCCGGGCCGCACCCTGGCCGCGCGGATAGTATTGCAGTGGCTGGGGGGGTCCACGCTTGTCATTGTCGAGTGTCGAGTCGGGTCTGGATACGGGCCCAATACGTCTTCCATGATAATGCGTTCATGACGCGGGAAACGCTGCTTGACTTCTTCGACGAGCGGCTGCGGTCCAACGCCGAGTTCTGCCTGCACGACGACGGCTACCGGATCCGTCACTTCAGCTACGCCGATGTGCGTCAGGGGGCGGTCCGCTTTGCCGCGCGACTCGAGGCCGCCGGGGTCGGGAGTGGGGACAAAGTCCTGGTCTGGGCCGAGAACCGCCCGGAGTGGATCATGGCCTTCTGGGGCTGCCTACTCCGGGGTGCGGTTGTCGTGCCGATCGACTACCGGACATCGGCCGGATTCCTCCTCAAGGTCGGGCGGATGGTCGACGCCAGGGTCCTGCTCATCGGTGACGAGGTGGTCCCCCCGGCCGACCCCGGTCTCGACGTCTGGCGGCTCGCTGAGCTGAGCGAGACCGCCGATGACCGAGCCCCGGCCGTACACACGCCGGCCAAGGACGACGTCGCAGAGATCATCTTTACCTCAGGCGCCACCGCGGAGCCCAAAGGGGTTGTCATCACCCACCGGAACGTGCTGGCCAACATCGTCCCGGTCGAACGCGAGATCCTAAAATATCGAAAGTTCGGGCGGCCCTTCTACCCACTGCGGTTTCTCAACCTGCTGCCATTGAGCCATCTGTTCGGTCAATCACTGGCAACCTTCATTCCGCCGATGCTCGCCGGGGTCTGTGTGTTCATGCGGGGCTACAGTCCGTCGGCCATCGTGCACCAGATCCACAGCCGGCGAGTCTCGGTGCTGGTGTGTGTCCCGAAGATTCTGGACGTCTTGCGGGAGCACATCCTCCAGCTCGCTCCGGAGGTGGCCGAAGCACCGGATCAGAGCCCGCACGTGGCCCGTCGCTGGTGGCGCTACCGGCGCATCCACCGCCTGTTCGGCATGAAGTTCTGGTGCTTCGTTGTCGGCGCGGCGCCGCTCGACCCCGACCTCGAGGCGTTCTGGTCACGACTCGGGTTCCTGGTTGTCCAGGGCTACGGCCTGACCGAGACCGCGCCCATCGTGACACTGAATCATCCGTTCAAGACACGAAGGGGCTCGGTTGGAACGCCGATTGCCGGCGTCGAGATCAGGATCGCGGACGACGGCGAGATCCTGGTGAAGGGAGACAACGTATCCACCGGCTACTTCGGCGCCCCGGCCGACACCGCGACGGCATTCACGGACGGCTGGTTCCACACCGGTGACCTCGGTGCGCTCGACGAAGAGGGCCGGCTCCAGGTGCTCGGGCGGAAGAAAGAGGTCATCGTGACACCGGAAGGGCTCAACGTCTTCCCCGACGATGTCGAGCGGGTGGTGAACGAGGTGTCCGGTGTCGCCGAATCGGTCGTCGTGGGGCTCACACACAACGGCGAGGAGCGCGTCCATGCGGTCGTGGTGCTCGAGCAACCGACAGACCCCGCCCTCATCGCCCGGACGGCCAACCGCGGGCTGGCCGACCATCAGCGACTCCGGGGTGTGCTGGTCTGGCCAGGGGACCGGCTACCGCGCACCGAAGGCACACAGAAGCTCAAGCGCGCCGCGGTCAGGGCGTGGGCCGAGCAGGGCGGCCAAGTCGCACCGACGGAGGAGACGGGCGAACAGTCCGTCGTCACAATCGTGGAACGGGTGACCGGCGGCGCGGTCCACCGGGACACCCGGCTCGACGAGCTTGGTCTGACCTCACTCGAACGGGTCGAGCTGATGATGGTGCTCGAGAACGAGCTCGACGCCACCGTCGACGAGACGGCCGTCTCCGAAGCAGTCACCGTCGCGGACCTCGAAGCACTCGTTGCCTCACCGATGGCAACGCTTCAGCACCCGGACACATCGTTCCCCCTCCCCCGCTGGAGCCAGTCGCTGATGATGCGAGCGGTCCGCCGGACATCTCTGGGCCTTGGGTTACTCCCGTTGACGCGGCTGTTTGCGTGGATTCGCGTCAACGGTCTCGAGCACCTGGCCAAAGTCGAGGGGCCAGTGGTGTTTGTGGCCAACCATCAGAGCTTTATTGACCCCGCGGTCATTCTGGCGGCGTTGCCACGCCACAGGCGATACCGGGTGGTGACGGCGATGGCCAAGGATTTCTTTGCGCCCCACTTTCACCCCGAGGGACACACTCGCCGCGCACGATTCACCAACGGTCTGGCCTACTACCTGGCCACAGCCTTCTTCAACGCCTTCCCGCTCCCACAGCGAGAAGCCGGCGCTCGACATGCGTTACGGTATGCCGGAGAGTTGATCGGCGCTGGCAACTCGCTGGTCATTTTTCCGGAAGGCCGACGCACCGTCGGAGACGCGATCGCCCGGTTCCAGCCCGGAGCGGCGATGATCGCGGCACGCCTCGCCGTCCCGGTGGTCCCGGTGAGACTACGTGGGATCGACACCGTCCTCGGGGAAGGGCAGCGCGTGGCTCGCCCCGGCCGGGTGGAGGTCAGGTTCGGGCCGCATTTGAGGCTGAATGGCGGAGACCATGCGGCGCTGGCGGCCCAGCTTGAAGCCGCCGTGAAAGGGCTGTAGCGCCGCGCCGCTGACGGCGCCTTTGCAAACGCCGGGCCAATGTGCGAAACTCGGCGCGGAAAGGAGAACGGTTGGCAAAGGACGATCTAATCGACGTACAGGGCATCGTGACAGCGGTCCACAGCGGCGGGCTCTATCGCGTGGAGTGCGATGCGGGTCATGAGGTACTGGCCCAGTTGAGCGGTCGCATGCGACGGTTTCGCATCAAGGTCGTTCCCGGTGACCGGGTCACCGTGGGCGTCTCACCCTACGACCCGGTACGCGGCATCATCACCTTCCGAGCTCGATAACCAATATTTTGGATTCTGACACCACACGTGCACGCCCACGGCGGCGGTACCGCCGGGTCGGCCGCCCGAAAGGGCGACCAGCGTTCTCACCGAAGGACTTCGCGGAACCGTCGGCCGAGCTGGTCATGCCGGCGGCGGTCAGAGAGGCGGTGCCGGTCACGTTCGAATCGCTGGGTCTCGACCCAACGCTCATCCTCGGGGTGGAGGATCGCGGCTTCAGAGCCACGACTCCAATCCAGACCGCCGTCTACTCGATCGTCATGGACGGCCGCGACGTGATCGCCAGCGCTGAGACCGGTAGCGGCAAGACAGCCGCCTATCTCCTCCCGACGCTCAACCGCCTGCTGCAAGACCCACGGCCGGCCGGCGACGCGACGACCACTCGCCTCACGAGGGTGCTCGTCCTCGCGCCCACGCGCGAACTGGTCGTGCAAATCGAAGACGATCTCCAAGGACTCATCTATCACACCGGGCTCTTGAGCGCCGCGGTCTTCGGCGGGACGCCGATCGGTCCGCAGGCCCAGGCGCTCACCGCCGGCGTCGACGTTGTGGTCGCCACACCCGGCCGATTGCTGGACCATCTGCGAGGCGGGATCCCGGCATTCAGCGGAGTCGACACACTCATCCTCGATGAGGCGGACCGCATGCTGGACATGGGGTTCTGGCCGGACGTCAGACGCATCGTCGCTGCGCTGCCGGCGAAGACGAACGGAGCCGGACGTCAGACGCTGCTGTTCTCAGCCACCATCCCCGACTGGGTACTGAGCCCGCTGAAGGAGTTGTCCAACGACCCGGCCTACGTGCAGATCGGTCGGCGCGGCGCCCCAGCAAACGGTATCTCGCATGCCGTCGAGCGGATGCCGGCCTCCCGCAAGACCGCCTGGCTGACGTCGTTTCTGGTAAAGAACGCAGGGTCGGTGCTGGTCTTCGTCAACACCAAACGCGGTACCGAAAAACTCGCCCGCACGCTGTCGAGTGCCGGGCTCAAGGCGGCCGCGCTGCACGCCGACCGCTCCCAGAGTCTGCGACTGGAGGCCATCGGAGGATTCCGCAGCGGACGCTATCGTGTGCTGGTCGCGACCGATGTCGCAGCGCGCGGCCTCGACATCGACGGTATCAGTTGTGTCGTGAACTTCGAGGTCCCCCCCAACCGGGACACCTACGTGCACCGGGTCGGACGGACGGCGCGGCTCGACGCGACGGGCATGGCGCTGACACTGGCGGCACCGGATGAACTGCCGGCCGTCAAGGCGCTGCAAGCCTCGATCAATCTAGAGTTGCGCTAGCTGGACCGATGTTCGACGACGCAGACCGCCCATTCGAGCCCGACACGCCGTCGCTGCCACAGGGCGAAGCCGAGGCTGGCCCGGTGCAGGCCCAGACCGAAGACACCGGCCCGCCTGTCCAGACCGAACCAGAGGCAAGCCCGGCACAGATACGATTCCGGGCGTGTCGGTGGCATGCCGAGTTGGACGATCAGGCGTACTGCTCAAACCGGGACGTTCTGCCCTATGCCGGCAAAGGTGGCTTCGACCCCGAAGCCTGGTGCCCCGACTGCACGCTCTACAAGTTGCGCCGGACACCGAGGAAGCGGCCCCGTGTCGAGGACGACGACTACGGATACTGAGACGGGGCTGGACTGTTTCCTACACGGGGCTGCGCCCCGAACCCCACGCGGCCCGCAGTGGGGGGCCCCTTCATTACCTAGACGGGGCTGCGCCCGGACCCCACACGACCGCTACGCGGGGCCCCAAAGCCCCCCTCCGCGGCCGCGGGGCGCGCATTGTCGCGCGCCTGCACCGCTATTCGCTGAATTCCTTCGCCAGCTCCACCCACTCACCCTCCGGCGCCAGATCGCGGTAGGAGCGCCAGTGTGCCTTCGCCTCCGCCGAATGACCGATCTTCTCGAGCGTCACCGCGAG
>Ga0310122_10001344_pt1 | contig 15764 bp, 17 predicted proteins | sample CB6_Bottom_1051__FD_203503 | JGI IMG/M metagenome (GOLD analysis project Ga0310122, IMG submission 203503) | Marine microbial communities from Western Arctic Ocean, Canada - CB6_Bottom_1051 | ecosystem: Environmental > Aquatic > Marine > Oceanic | place: Canada: Western Arctic Ocean | collected...
TGATGATAATTTAACCCATAAGACTGTAGATTGGGGGAAAATTAATAAACCATTTCCATCAAAGAAATTTGATCAAATTTTTGAAAAAATGAAAAAATTTGAAAAAGCAAAAGAATTATTTGTATTTGATGGTTTTGTTGGAGCAGAAGCAAAAAGCAGACTACCAATTCGAATAATTACAGACCATGCTTGGCAAAGTTTATTTGTGAAAAATATGTTTATAAAGCCAACCTCTGAAGAGCTTGAATATCATGAGCCAAAGTTTACAGTTTTAAATATTAATGATTTTGAAGCTCGTCCAGAATTAGATGGAACAAGAACATCAACATTTATTCTTATAAACTTTAAAAGAAAGGTTGTTTTAATTGGGGGAACTAGATACGGCGGAGAAAACAAAAAATCTATATTTGGAATTTTAAATTATATTTTACCAGATAAAAATATCATGCCAATGCATTGTTCTGCTAATTTAGGATTAAATGGTGATACAGCTTTATTTTTTGGACTATCTGGAACAGGTAAAACGACATTATCTGCTGATCCTAAAAGAATGTTAATTGGTGATGATGAACATGGTTGGTCCCAAACAGGAATTTTTAATTTTGAAGGCGGTTGTTATGCAAAAACTATTAATTTAAATAAAAAAGCAGAACCTCAAATTTGGAACGCTGTTAGATCAGGTGCATTATTAGAAAATGTGATTCTTAATCCTAAAACTATGAATCCAGATTATGATGATGGTAGTTTGACCGAAAATACACGAGTTGCATATCCTTTAAATTTTATACCCGGTGCAGTAATACCAAGTGTCGGTGGGCATCCAAAAGCTATTATATTTTTAACTGCAGATGCGATGGGTGTTCTTCCACCTATAGCTAAATTAACAACTGATGGCGCTATGTATCATTTTATGTCCGGATATACCAGTAAGATTGCAGGAACAGAAAGAGGAATTATAGAACCAATAGCAACTTTTTCTTCTTGCTTCGGATCTGTATTTATGCCGAGACCGGCAGAGGTTTATGCTAAAATGCTGGGTGAAAGAATTTTAGAGCATGATACAAAAGTATATCTGGTTAATACTGGTTGGTCAGGGGGTCCTTATGGAATAGGGAAAAGATTTAAAATTGATTATACAAGAAAAATGGTTACAGCAATTCTTAATGACGGTTTAAAAAATATTAAGTTTGAACATAATAAAATATTTAATTTAGATATTCCAAAAAGCTATCCTGGCATTCCATCAAACATCTTAGATCCTAGAAAAACTTGGAAAAATAAAGAGAATTATGATAAAAGTGCAAAAAATTTATCAAAAATGTTTGTTGAAAATTTTAAAAAGTTTAAAGAGGTATCACAAAATATAAAAAAAGCAGGCCCAAAAGAGTAATTATTCTTCCCAAAGCTTTTCAAGATTATAAAAGTTACGAGTTTCTGGTTTAAATATATTTACTATAGTGGAATTTACATCTATTAATACCCATTCACTTTGTTCAATGCCTTCTATAATTGGAGTATAATTTAGAATATTTTTGACTTTCTTTCTCAAATTTTTTGCCATAGTACTTATATGTCTTTTAGATGTTCCTGATGCTATTATTATATAATCAGCAAAGAATGCCTTTTTTTCAATATTTATAATTTTTAAATCTAAAACTTTATCATCGTTTAATGATTCTTGAATAATTTGAAGAGTTTTAGATTCAAAATTTTTTTTTAATTTTTTTTTAATTATCATTTTTTTTTCTCAAAACTTTTGACTCAGAATAATTTAGTTTTCCATGAATATATATCCATGCTGGTGGGCGTGTAAAAGATAATTTTTTTAAAAAAGTTTCAGGATACCGACTTTTAATAAAAGTCTTTACAACTTTACTAGCTAAAGAAATATTTGAATAATTTGGTCTGTCAAAAATTGCTATAGGAATTAGATTAAAAATTTCCTTCCAATTATACCATGAATGGAAATTGTGTAAATTATCTGCCCCCATTAACCAAACAAAATTTATTTTTTTAAGAGTTTTAATTATTTTTTTTAGATTAATAATAGAACTTTTATTTTCTGTAAATTTTTTATTAGTTATAATTTTTATTTTTGAACTATTTAATATTAATAATTTTTTGATTTCATTAACTCTTGATGAAAAGTTATTTTTATTAATAAATTTTTTATCAGGATGTTGTCGGGCTACGAGCCACCACACTTCCTGTAAACATAACTTTTTTATTGCTTCATTGGTAATTTGTAAATGTCCTTTGTGAGGAGGATAAAATGAACCACCCAAAATTCCTATAGAAATTTTGTTTTTATTTTTTAGGATCTTACTTGCCCTTTACCTTTTACGATATATTTAAAAGTTGTTAATTGATCAGCTCCCACAGGGCCCCTTGCATGAAGTTTTCCAGTTGATATTCCAATTTCTGCACCCATTCCGAACTCTCCACCATCAGCAAATTGAGTTGATGTATTATGCATTACAATAGAACTTTCAACTCTTTCTAAAAATAATTTGGCATTTTTTTTATTTTCTGTGATTATCGCGTCAGTGTGATTAGATCCGAATGTATTTATATGATCTATTGCCTCATGGACATTCTTTACAACTTTTATGGAAATTATAGGAGCAAGATATTCCGTTTTCCAATCTTTATATTTTGCTTGAACTACTCTTTTATCTAATTTTTTAATAATCTTATCGCCTCTTACTTCGCAGTTTGCATTTATTAACAAATCAATTATTTGAGGTATTTGAGAATTAACAACTTTTTTTGATACTAATAATGTTTCTGTTGCTCCACAAATGCCCGTTCTTCTCATTTTAGCATTATAAACAATTTTTTTTGCCATTGATAAGTTTGATGCTTCATCAATATATGTGTGACAAATACCATCAAGATGTTTTAAAATAGGAATTTTGCTTTGTTTTGAAATTGCTTTTATTAGTGATTTTCCACCACGAGTAACAACTACATCTATATAATTATCCATTTTTAATAAATCGGAAACCAATTTTCTATTATTCGATGGTAATATTTGAACTAAATTTTCTGGCAATTTATATTTTTTAAGGCTTTGGTGAATACAAGATAATAATGCTTTTGACGAATTTAAGCTTTCTGATCCACATTTTAAAATTACTGCATTACCAGATTTTAAACATAAACCACTAGCATCTGTCGTCACATTTGGTCTTGATTCATAAATTATTAATAAAACTCCAATTGGAACGCTGACTTTATGTATTTCTAAACCATTCGGTCTTTTCCATTTATTTAAAATTTTACCTACAGGATCAGGCCATTTTGCAATTTCCATTAAACTTTGCGAAATTCCATTAATTCTATTTTTATCCAGAAACAACCTGTCGATTAAAGCATCGTTTAATCCCTTTGATTTTGCTATTTTTAAATCTATTTTATTTGCATTTTGAATTTGTTTAAAATTCTTTTTTATTTTGTTTGCAGCTAATTTTAATATATTGGATTTTAATTGTGAAGAAGTGACATTCAATATTTGTGACGCCTTGACTGATTCTTTGGCTATTTTTTTTGGTGTGTCCAATTTTTTTTTTACTTAAAATATAACATCATATATTTTTTTTTTATATCAGAAAAAAAGTTAATTATTTTTGGGGATGAAAAAATGTTCCTTCATTATTATAAAAAATTTTTTTTAAAGAATTTTTAGGTCGCCCATTTGCTATAATCATAGCACAGCCACTTTTTGTAGCTATTTTAGCAGCTATAATTTTTGTTATCATTCCACCTTTTGCAAAATAATTATTAGTAAAACTTGATGCTTTTAAAATATTTTTGTTAATTTTCTTTACTTCTTTAATAAGTTTTGCTTTTTTATTTTCTTTAGGATTTTTGTCATATAGACCGGCAACATCCGATAGCAATATTAGCAAATCTGCTTTTATAATTTCAGCGACTCTTGCTGAAAGTCTATCATTATCTCCAAATTTTATTTCATCTGTTGCAACAGTGTCATTTTCATTAATTATCGGAATAATCTTTGAATCTAAAAGTTTATTAAGAGTTTTTCTTGCATTATTTTTTTTCTCACTTTTAATTGTATCTTCTAAAGTCAATAAAACTTGTGAAATTTCAATTTTTTTTTTTTTAAAAGCTTTTTTATAAGTATTGATTAAATATATTTGACCAACTGCAGCAGCTGCCTGTTGTTCTTCTAAAGATAATTCTTTTTTTAATACTTTTATTTTTTTTCTTCCAATTGCAATTGCTCCACTTGAAACAATTAAAATTTTAATATTTTTTTTAAATAATATATTTAAATCCTCAATAAATGAATCAACCCAAGATTGCCTAATTGAACTTGTTTTATAATTTGCTATTAAGGATGAGCCTACCTTAACAACAACTTTTTTTATTTTATTTATTTCTATCATACCAAACATTGTAGTTTATTTAGTAATTCACCAACTCCATTACCAGTTAAACTAGAACATACAAAAATTTTCTTTTTATAAACTTTTTTTATTAATTTTTTTTTATATTCCAATTCTTTTTTATCAACAAGATCACATTTATTTAAACACACTATTTCTTTTTTTTTCTCAACTTTATTTTTATATTTTTTTAATTCATTTCTTATTGTTAGGTAATCTTTATCTATATAATCAACAGTTATATCGACTAAGTGTAATAATATTTTACATCTTTCTGTATGACTGAGAAAATTTAAACCAAGACCTTTACCTTTGTGTGCATTTCTAATAATACCTGGTATATCTGCAAAAATCATTTCTTTATTATTAGTGATATTAATAGCAATACTTGGCACTAATGTCGTAAATGAATAATTGCCAATTTTAGGTTTAGCTGAGGTAACTTTTTTTAAAAAAGAAGATTTTCCAGCATTTGGCAATCCTATGATTCCAATATCTGCAATTAATTTTAATTTTAAATATATCCATTGCTCTTCTCCTTTTTCACCTTTTGTAAATTTTTTTGGAGCTCTATTAGTTGAACTTTTAAAATTTGTATTTCCTAATCCGCCATTTCCTCCAAAAACAATTATTATTTTATCTCCATCTTTAGCTAAATCTTTAATTAATGTTTTTTTATCTTCTAGTAAAATTTCAGTTCCAGTTGGAACTGTAACAATAATATCAGTGCCATTTTTTCCTGTTTTATTTTTATTCATTCCACGACTACCGTTTTTTGCAATGACATGTTGTTTATATTTATAATCAATAAGAGTATTTAAATCATTTGTGCATTTAATAATGATATCTGCCCCTTTTCCTCCATTTCCTCCATTTGGCCCTCCAAACTCAATAAATTTTTCTCTTCTAAAACTTGCGCATCCTGAACCGCCATCTCCGCTTTTAACAAATATTTTAACTTCATCAAGAAATTTCATTTTTTAAATCTATCTTTAAAAAAATTAGAATAATTTAATAGGAGTTTATGATATGAATAAAATTTAATTTTGTTTCGGCACTACTGAAACATAAACTTTACTCTCTTTTTTCTTTTTGAAAACCACAGTACCTTTTTTCAATGCAAAAATAGTATGATCATTTCCAATGCCTACATTTTTACCAATATGGAATTTTGTGCCTCTTTGTCTTAAAATAATATTACCAGGAATCACTATTTGACCTCCAGATTTTTTTAAACCCAATCTTCTGCCAATGCTATCTCTTCCATTTCTTGAACTTCCTGCTGCTTTTTTATGTGCCATTTTTTTATGTTAAATAATATTTTTTTTCTTTATTTTTTTGTATTAGTTTTAGTACCAATTTTTAAAATTTTTAATACAGTAAAGTTTTGTCTATGACCTATTGTTTTTTTATAATTTTTTCTTCTTTTTTTTTTAAAAACTATAACTTTTTTTCCTTTTTTTTGTTCTAAAACTTTTGCTTTAACTGATATTCCTTTTAATAGAGGTGTTCCTATCTTTATTTCTTTTTTATCATTACTTAATAATAAAATTTCATTTAAATTAATTGAATCACCTTTTTTATTTGATAATTTTTCAACTAAAATAATATCATTTTCTTTAATCTTATATTGTTTTCCACCAGTTTTAACTATAGCAAACATAACAATTATATTTAAAAAAATTTACATTTTTACTAACTTGTGGAATATACAAGTACTTTTATCTATGTCAAGGTTTACATATTTAAATATACTTTTTCATGTTCTTTTATTGTTTTTTTTATATTAAATTTTCCTTTAATTAATTTATATCCAGCAAATCCATATTTTTTTCTAATTTGATTGTTTTTGTATAAAAATATTATTGCTTTAGCTAGTTGTTTCGGATCTTTTTTTGGAATAAGCAATCCGTTTTTTTTATTTTTTATAATCTCTTTACAACCTCCAACATTTGTAGAAATTACAGGAAGTTTTGCAGCAAAATACTCAAGTATGGCATTTGGAAAACCTTCTTCGCTAGAACATAAAATACCAATATGACTAGAATATAAAAAATTTTCGATATTTGTAGTTTCTAAAAATACAACATTTTTTTTTATTTTAAATTTTTTAGATAAATATAGTAAGTTTTTTTTTATTCCATCATCTCTTCCTATACAGTATAGTTTCCAATTGATTGGTAATTGGTTTTTTATCAAACTTAAAGATTTTAAAAGAATGTCATGACATTTGTAAGGAATTAAATTTGCGACAATAGAAATATTAAATTTGTTTTTTGTTTTTGCTCTTTTTATTGTTTTTATTTTTATTCCGTTATAGATTAATTTAATTTTTTTGTTTTCTACTTTTTCATCTTTGATTAGTTGATTTTTTATAGCAGAGGAATTTACTAAAATTTTATCTATTTTTTTGTGTAAAAACTTCTCTACTCTTTTACAAAAAAAATAATTTTTTTGGTAGGTATTTAATGATCTTCTACTCATTATTAATTTACAAGATGTTTTTGCAAGGATTGCTGCAAGCATTCCAAGAATGTAGGATTGGGGTAAAAAAAAATGAGTTATAGTTTTTGGATCTTCTTTAAAAATTTTATATAGGCTAAAAATATATTTTATAGGTAATAAAATTTTTAAAAAACTTTTTGATTTTATACATTTAATTTTAATATTTTTATTTAGTATTTTTGCAAGTTCACCTATGTTGGTAATTGTTATAATTTCAATATTCCAGTTTTTTTTATAAAGCCCATTTAAAATTTGAACTAATTGCTTTTCAGTCCCACCGACATTTAATGAACCAATTATAATTCTTATTTTTTTTTTAAAACTCATAAAGAAAATGTAAAATTCTTTCTAGTAATTGTTATGCCGAAGTAGTATAAAATAATTTTTTTAAAATTTATATAATGTTCGAAATAAACCTTTTTTTTATTATTACAATTTTATTATTCACAGGATTTATTTCAGGAATGCTTGCAGGTTTTCTTGGGTTAGGTGGCGGCATAGTTGTAGTTCCAGTTATATACCATTTGTTCAATTTTTTAGACTTTTCACAAAATATTTCTATGCATATGGCCATTGGTACATCACTTGCAACTATTATTCCAGCATCATTAAATTCGGCAATTTCACATAATAAAATGAATTCAGTAGATTTAAGTTTATTAAATAAATGGTGGATAACAATTTTGTTAGGCTCCTTATTTGGTGCAACTTTGGCAAATTTTGTTAATGGAAGTATTTTACTTTTACTTTTTGCTATTTTTTCTTTTTTTGTTGCAATACATATGTTTTATACAAAGAACTATTCAACAAAGACATATAATTATTTAAAATCTATACAAATTTTCATTAGTTTTTTGATTGGTTCGTTATCATCTATACTTGGAATTGGTGGTGGAACTTTAAGTGTTCCTTTATTAATTAGTTGTGGAAGGACTATAAAAAAAGCAGCCGGAACTTCATCTGGAATTGGTTTTTTGATTAGTGTTCCCGCTACTCTTGTTTTTTTAATTATTGGTTTTGGTGTTGAAAATAGACCAATATATTCATTAGGATATATTAGTATAATTCCTTTTATTTTAATAAGTATTGGAACACTGATTTCAGTCCCCTTAAGTGTTAAGATTATGCATAATTTAAATGAAATTATTATAAAAAGATTTTTTTGTATTCTCTTGCTTCTTTCATCATTGAAAATGCTAAATGATTTACCATTTTAAATTAAAGAAAAAAAATAAGTTGAAAAGAACGTCCTATCTAATAAATTAAATTCTATTATGTCAGATATTGTTATTGTTAGTGCTGCTAGAACTCCTGTTGGATCATTTAATGGTTCATTTTCCAATATAACTGCTGCAGATTTGGGCTCAATTGTAATTAAGGAAGTTTTAAATAGAGCTAAAATTAGAGGTGAAGATGTATCCGAGGTAATTATGGGACAAGTTTTAACAGCATCGTGCGGTCAAAATCCTGCAAGACAAGCATCTATTAAAGCTGGGGTTCCTCAAGAAATTACTGCTTTTACAATAAATCAAGTTTGTGGCTCAGGATTAAGAGCTGTTGCACTTGGTTTACAATCTATTATCAACAATGAAGCCGAAATTATTGTTGCTGGAGGTCAAGAAAATATGACACAAGCCCCTCATTGTTTCCACCTACGACAAGCTGGAATAATGGGAGATACAGAAATGATTGACAGCATGATCAAAGATGGCATATGGGATATTTTTAATGGATATCATATGGGTGTGACCGCAGAAAACGTTGCAGAAAAATGGCAAATAACTAGGGATCAACAAGATGAAATGGCTTTGAATTCACAACACAAAGCAGAAGAAGCGCAAAAAAATGGTAAATTTCAAAAAGAAATTGTTTCTGTTTCAGTCCAATTAAAAACAGGAACAGTTGTTGTTAGAGATGATGAATATCCTAGACATGGATGTACTTTAGAAAATCTAAAAAACTTAAAACCTGCTTTTAAAAAAGACGGAACCGTTACAGCCGGAAACGCCTCTGGGATAAATGATGGTGCAGCCGCAGTTGTACTGATGAAATTAGATAAAGCAGAAAAATTAGGCATAAAACCAATAGCAAAAATAGCATCATGGGCCACTGCCGGAGTCGATCCTGCAGTTATGGGAAGTGGACCAATACCTGCTAGTAAAAAAGCTCTTGATAAAGCAAAATGGAAACCATCTGATTTAGATTTAATTGAAGCTAATGAAGCTTTTGCAGCCCAAGCATGTGCTGTAAATAAAGAAATGGGCTGGGACCCTGAAAAGGTTAATGTAAATGGAGGCTCAATTGCAATCGGTCATCCAATTGGAGCTTCTGGAACTAGGATTTTAAATACTTTGTTGCACGAAATGGAAAAGAGAGAATCTAAAAAAGGACTAGCAACATTATGTATAGGTGGAGGAATGGGCATAGCAATGTGCGTGGAAAGAATATAATTTATGTCAAGAGTCGCATTAGTTACAGGTGGAACTAGAGGTATAGGCAAAGCTATATCACTCAGACTTAAAGAAGAAGGTTATACAGTTGCAGCAAGTTATGTTTCTAGAGATGAAGATGCACAAAAATTTACGAAACAAACGGGAGTGCATGTTTATAAATTTGATGTTGCAATTTATGACCAATGTAGAGAAAAAATAAAAGAAATAGAAAAAAATTTAGGCCCAGTAGAAATTTTAATTAATAATGCAGGAATTACCAGAGACAGTATGTTACATAAAATGGATATAAGACAATGGGGGGATGTAATAAGAACAAATTTAGATTCATGTTTTAATATGTCAAAATGTGTAATTGATAGTATGAGAGAAAAAGGGTTTGGAAGAATTATCAACATCAGTTCTGTTAATGGACAAGTAGGCCAAGCTGGTCAAACAAACTATTCTGCAACAAAAGCGGGAATGATTGGTTTTTCAAAATCTCTAGCATTAGAAACTGCAAATAAAGGAATTACGGTTAATTGCGTCGCTCCAGGTTATGTGGATACTGAAATGATCCAAGCTGTTCCTAAAGAAATTTTAGATAAAATTATTAAAAACAAAATTCCATTAGGAAGACTAGGAAAACCAGAGGAAATTGCAGAAGCTGTTTTATACTTAGCTAAAGATGAATCTGTTTTTATTACAGGAACAACATTGAATGTAAATGGTGGTCAATATAACGTTCCTTAAAAACTATCTTTTCTTTTTCTAATTTCTCCAAAAATTTCTTCAGAAGATGCAATATCTATACCAAGGTTTTTTTTTATATTATTATTGTCTGCTCTTAGAAACGGATTGGTTTCAATTTCTTTTTCTACAGATGTCGGGACAGTGAAAGAATTTTCATTAATTATTTTATTTATTTCCTGAGATCTTTTTATTAATTTGTTATTATTTTTTTCGATAGTAAGCGCAAAATCTGCATTACTTTTTGTATATTCATGGCCACAATATATTAGAGTTTCTTTTGGTAAATTTCTAATTTTTAAAAGTGAATTCCACATTATTTCAGGCGTACCTTCAAATAATCTTCCACATCCTAATACAAAAAGAGTATCCCCTGTAAAAACAATATTTTCCTTATCAAACCAGTAAATTATATGTCCAGCTGTGTGTCCAGGAGTTTCAATAATTTTAGCTTTATAATCTTCCAACTCTACAGTGTCATTTTCTTTTAAAACTATATCTATGCCAGGAATTTGATTTTTTTCTTTCTCTGGTCCAAAAACTTTACATTTATATTTTTTTTTTAATTCTAAATTTCCACCCGTATGATCACTATGATAGTGAGTATTTAAAATATTTTTTAAATAAAGTTTATTTTTTTCAAGATAAGGCATTATTTCTTCAGGACTGGCAGGATCAATTGCCGAGCAAGATCTTTTACTTTTATCAATGATTAAGTAAGAATAATTATCAGATAAAATTGGAATTGTTATTACTTTCATGGAATAAGATTATATTATTTTTTTAAAACAAAAAGTCCTGATAAAGAAAAAAAATTATTAAAAAATTTTTTTATAAAATTAGTTATTTTCTTTCCGTTTTTATCAAGATAAAAATTTTGTTCAATTTTAATTGAATTTTTATTACATAATTGTTTAAAATCTTTAATGGTACATAAGTGAATATTTGGTGTTGTATACCAAGTATGTGGAAGAGATTTTAATTGAGGCATAACCCCTTTAAATAAAAGTTTTAATCTTACCAACCATGTGCCAAAATTTGGAAAAGATACTATGGCACGTTTACTAATCCTAGTTAATTCATTCAAAACTTTCTCTGGCGAACGTGTTGCTTGTAAAGTTTGACTTAAAATTACAAAATCAAATGATTTTGACGGATATGAGATTAGATCTTTATCTGCATCTCCTTGAACAACAGATAAGCCATGTTTTACACAAATATTTACGTTTTTTTGGCTTATTTCTAAACCTCGTCCATCAATTTTTTTTCCTTTATTTAAAAATTTTAATAATTCACCATTCTCACACCCAATGTCAAGAATTCTTGAATTATCTTTTATTACATTTTTTATAATTTCAAAATCTAATCTGTTCATTTTATTTTTATTAATTAAAAACCTATTTTATTTGCAGTTGCTTTTAGAAATCCTCTTACAGTTCCATTAAATTCTTTTTCATCTAATAGAAACGCGTCATGTCCTTTGTCAGTTTGAATCTCAACAAAGCTTACATTAGCTCCAACAGCATTTAAAGAATCAACAATCTCTTTACTGTACTTGGTTGGATATACCCAATCACTCGTAAATGATATTACACAGAATTTTACTGGTGTATTTTTAAAAATATTTTTTAAACCATCTTTTTTTTGGCTGGGTAAATCAAAATAATCCATAGCTCTTGTTATGTATAAATAACTATTTGCATCAAATCTATCTACAAAAGTTTGACCTTGATACTTTAAATAACTTTCTACCTGAAAATCTGTTTTAAATCCGTAAGTCAAGGATAATTTGTTTTGTAAATTTCTTCCAAATTTTCTTTGAAATGCTTCTTCAGATAGATAAGTTATGTGTGCCAACATTCTAGCAACAGATAAACCTTTTTCAGGTCTTTTTTTTTTATTAATGTAATTGCCATTGCACCAATTAGGATCACTCATAATAGCTTGTCTACCAACTTCATGAAAAGCTATATTTTGAGCAGAGTGTCTGAACGACGTTGCAATAGGTATAGCTGAAATAACAATTTCCGGGTAATTTGCTGCCCATTGTAACGCTTGAAAACCTCCAGCTGATCCTCCAATAACACACAAAAGTTTTTTTATACCTAGTTCATCAATTAACATTTTTTGAGCATTAACCATATCTCTTATAGTTATTACTGGAAAAGACATGTTAAAAACCCTTTTTGTTTTTGGATTTATTTCTTTAGGACCGGAACTACCTAAACAACCACCTAGAATATTAGAACATATAACAAAGAATTTATTTGTATCTATTGGTAAATTTGGCCCAATAGCTTTTGACCACCAACCAGGTCTTTTTGTTATAGGATTTTGGCCAGCTGCATATTGGTCTCCACTGAGTGCATGACAAATTAAAATTGTATTATTTTTACTTTTATTTAATTTTCCGTATGTTTGATAAAATATTTTAAAATTTTTTAAATTTTTACCATTGTCCAGCTTTAATGGCTTTTTAATACCTAGTAGTGCAAATTTTTTTGAATTTTTTATTTTATTTTTCATAAAAAAAAAACCACCTATGAATGAAGCATGGTGGTAAAAAAAAAAGGTGCTTTAGCAGTTTTTGCCCGCAAGCTACATTTCAAATCGGCAATTCATATGTAACATTTTTGAAGGAAAATTCAAGTTTATTTAAAAGTTGTATTTTTTACTCTTATAATTAATTTTAGTTAATCATGAGTAATTTTTTAAAAATTAAAAAAAATATTAATAGCGTAGTTAAGTATGAAGCTGGAATATCTAAATTAGCAGATCGTAATAAAATAATTAAATTGTCCTCAAACGAAGGTGCTTTTGGTACAAGTCCAAAAATAAAAAAAAAAATAAAAGAATTTGAGAATAAAATATTTAGATACCCTGATCCTGAAAGTAATAAATTAAAAGAAGAAATATCTAAAAAATATAAATTAAATAAAAATAACATTATTTGTGGTAACGGATCTGATGAAATTTTAGCTACAATTGCAAAAATTTTTTCTGGTCCAGGAGATGAAATTCTTTATTCTGAATACGGATTTTTAATGTATCCAATAGCATCACAATTAGCTGGTGCAAAAGGAATAAAAGTAAAAGATATTAATTATAGAAATTCACTTGAAAATTTTACTAAAGCTATTACAAAAAAAACTAAAATTATATTTATTGCTAATCCAAATAATCCAACTGGAACATATTTAAGTAAAAATGAATTAAATGAATTTATTCTAAAGCTACCAAAAAGAATTCTATTAGTGATTGATGCTGCTTATGCTGAATATGTCAGAAAAAAAGATTATACATCTGGAGAAAATTTAGTTAGAAAAAATAAGAATGTAATTATGACTAGAACGTTTTCTAAAATATATGGCTTAGCTGGACAAAGGCTTGGCTGGGCATATTGTTCAAAATATGTAGCTGATATTTTTAATAAAGTAAGACTACCTTTCAATATAAATATGGTTGCAATTGAAGCAGGTGTAATTGCAATGAAAGATAAGAATTTTTATGTAAAATCTGTCAAACATAACTCTTATTATTTAAATTGGTTAGCAAAAGAGATAATTAAATTAGAGTTAATTCCGATACCTAGTGTTGCAAATTTTATTTTAGTTAAGTTTCCTAGTAAGGGAAAATTTTCGGCAAAAAATGTTAATAATTACCTTTTATCTAAAGGTATAATTTTAAGAAGTGTGGATAGTTATGGTCTTAAGGATTTTTTAAGAATTTCCATAGGTAAGAAAAACGAATTAACAAAACTTATAAAGTTTTTAAAAATCTACTTTAAAAAAAAATTATAAACTCTATCTCATCCTAAATGAATTTGTTTAAACAAACAACGCTAATAGGAATTGGTTTAATTGGATCTTCAATAGCAAGAGCTTTGAAAGAAAAGCGTCTTAGTAAGAAAATTTGCATATTTTCTAGGACAAAAAAAACAATTAATAAAGCTAAAAAATTAAAATTAGGTAACTTTTATACAAATGATTTAGAAAAAAGTGTTAAAAATAGTGATTTAATTATTATTTGTACACCGCTTTCTACATACAAAACAATTTTAGAAAGAATTTCCGATTCAATAATGCCTGGTGCAATTCTAAGTGATGTTGGGTCAGTAAAATCAAATGTTGTAAAAATTTTTTCTAAAATTCAAAATAAAAATTTTCATATTATTCCTGCTCACCCTATAGCTGGAACAGAAAAATCAGGACCAGAAGCAGGATTTGCAGAATTGTTTGAGAACCGATGGTGTGTTTTAACGCCTATCAGAAGAAATGACAAAGAATCCTTAAATAAAATAAAAAAATTATGGATTAATTTAGGTTCAAAAATTTATATTATGAAACCCGAAAACCATGATAGAATTTTAGCTTTAACATCTCACATGCCTCATTTAATTTCTTATTCTATTGTTTCTTCAGTCTTAAATGTTAATTCTAAAGAGAAATCACAAGTAATAAAATTCTCAGCTGGTGGTTTTAGAGATTTTACAAGAATTGCATCATCGGATGCTATTATGTGGAGGGATATTTTTTTGTCTAATAAAAAAAATTTATTAAAAACTATAAAAGAATTTGAAAAATCTCTTAATTTAATTAAAAGTTACATTAAAACAAATAAATTAGAAAAACTTTACGATATTTTTATAAAAACGAAAAGAATAAGAAAATTAATCAAAAAAGAACAACAAAATTAATTTTTTTTCTATAAAATATTTTTTAATTTTTTTCTAAATTTTCCTGGTTTAAGACCTGGTTTAATAGGTTTTAAGAACTCAACAATTATCTTACCAGGGCGTTTTAAAAACCTTTTCCTTCCCCAATAATTTCCTGAATTTAGTTTTATAGGAATTACTTTTATATTTAAATGTTTATATAAAGAAACAACCCCCGACTGAATTTCATTTTTTGTATTGTGTTGCGTCCTAGTTCCATGAGGAAATATTAATATAGATCTTTTTTCCGAAATTGCTTTTTTTGTTAAAAAAATAATTCTTTTTAAATTTTTTGTACCTTTACTTCTATCAATTATTATCATACCTAATTTATATAGATGCCATCCAAAAACTGGAATAAATAATAAACTTTTTTTATGAAAAATTATGCAATCCCCTATTATATGTGGAAGTATAATTGTATCCCATGCAGATTGATGTTGTGAAGCATATAAAATTTTTGAATTTAAATTTAAATTTTTTATACCTTTAATTTCATAATTTAGATTAATTGTTAATTTAAGAATTTTGTTTGTTATATTTGCCCAAAGTAACCATATTTTTACATCAAATTTTCTGTTAAAAAAAAACACAGGAAAAGAAAAAAAACCTATAAAAAATGTCCACAAATAAAAAAAAAAATAAAAAAAAACTGATCTAATAAAAATTTTCATTTTTATATTAAAAAATTATAAATTACGTTTAATATACAATAATTATATAATTTTTCTGATATAACATCTAAATGATAATTTCATGTCCTAAATGTTCTACAAAGTACTCTGTAGATTTAAAAAAACTAAAAAAAGGAGGAACAAAACTCAAATGTTTTAGTTGTAATCACATATGGTTTTATAATTACAAACTAGAACAAAATATAAAAAATAAAAGAAATAAATTAAATAAACAAGAAAATATTATAAATAATACATTGGACCAAACGAATGAGAAGTT
>Ga0310122_10001345_pt1 | contig 15763 bp, 7 predicted proteins | sample CB6_Bottom_1051__FD_203503 | JGI IMG/M metagenome (GOLD analysis project Ga0310122, IMG submission 203503) | Marine microbial communities from Western Arctic Ocean, Canada - CB6_Bottom_1051 | ecosystem: Environmental > Aquatic > Marine > Oceanic | place: Canada: Western Arctic Ocean | collected...
TAATGAACCCAAGCGGCTTCGTGGTCGGCCCCAACTCGCAGTTCAGTCAAGTGGGCGAGTTGACGTTGTTCGCCGGAAACGCGATTGAGTTCGCCGGCGGAGCGAGGCTCGATTTGGAGACCGCCGCTGATGCGCTTCCCGAAACCGAGCCGGTTGGCTTCATCACCGACACGCGCGGCGATGTGCAGGTCATCGGCGCGACGCTTGGCCAAGGCGGCTTCGGCCTGTCGATCATCGGCGGCGATGTGAGTTTCCGCAGCGGCGGTGCGGCGCTCACCGGCGGCGGTGGTGATGTCAGTATCGATGCTACCGCGTTGACCCTGTCCGGCGGGAGTGTCATCGGCACCGTCAGGCCCGAAGGGCAAGCCGGCGGGGAGATTCGGATTGATGCCGGCACAGTCAGTTTGGAAGGCGGAAACATCCGCACCGTGGCCGCCGGTGGCCACGGCGGCGAAGTGCTCATCAGCGGCGGGTCATTTCACGCAAATGGCGGTTCAGTGCAGTCGGTTTCATTTGGCAGCGAACCGGCCGGCGCGGTCACCATCGCAATGGACGACACGATCAGCGGCGTGATGGATTCCTTCGTCGATGCAGCGTCGTATGGCGACGGCGGCCTGTCGCCGGTCACGCTCAAAGCGGCGAGCGTGGTGTTGGACGGGCCGGACTACGACCGCGCCAGCGGCGTGAAAATGATCGCGTACCAAGGCCCTACCTCGACGATCTCCATCGAAGGCAACACGATCGCTGCGCCGATGGGACGCCTCATCAACGAAGCCCGCGATGATGCGGCATTGGCAGTCGGTGAAGGGTACGGCTCGATTTCTTTGAGCGGCGACACTCTCAGCCTCGGCTTGGCCAGCGAGGGTGAAGTGCAAAAAACCGTCTCGACCGACTTGAGTTTTTACACCCACTCGAAGAACGCCGGGCAGACCGGCAACATCAGCGTCGTTGCCGCGAACGACCTAACGCTCGGCGGCATCTCGATCGTGCAGGAAGGTTTGCTGTTAGCCGGGAAAGGATTTGTGGAATCCGGACCGGTTGGCCGTGGCGGCGATATTTTGTTCCAGGGGAAGAACGTGATCGGGCAGGCGGTGCCGGATCCCGTACTATGGTTTGACGCCCACTACACCGGTAACCTCACGTTTGCTGCCGAGGATCAACTGACGCTTGGCCTGGCTCGCTACATTTACGTGAACTCCGATCCGTCTGAAACACATTCGCTAACGTTCAAGGGCCGGAATATCAGCATTGGGCTTGAGGAGCAATTCAACGACAAACGCTGGGGCACGAGTTTCCTGCTGGTGCACGAGGACATCGTTGAATATACGGCTCCGAACCTCGTGATGAGGGCGAACGAAACGATCACGTTTCACCCGGGATTCCAGACCAACGACGACTTCGACACCGTCGGCCCGAACAAGGGCCTGCCGGGCGGCCACGGTGTCTCGGCGGTGGACATCCAAGCCAGGGACATTGTTTTCAATGCCTCCAAGCTGTCGCTGCACAGCAACTTCGAGCACCGCATCGTCGCCACCGGCAAGCTCAGCCTGACCAAGCATTCGCAGATTGAAATCAAGGATTCGGACACGGTAGCGCAGCCCGCCGTGCGCGGCATCACCATCCAAGCCGGGACGCTGGAGATGGACAACACGACCTATCTGCGCAGCGCGAGCGACACGCGGTTCGCCGCTGCCGATTGGCGGATCGAGGCCGACAAGTTGCAGCTCAGCGGCGCACGGATCTTTTCCGAGAGCCTGGCCAGCGGCCAAGCGGGCGACATCGACCTGATCGCGGGCGTACTGATTCTGGACAACGGAGCCAAGGTGCAAAGCATCATGCGCGACGCCGGTTCCGCCGGCTCGATTACCGCCGGGGCGGACACCATCCGCCTGGCCAACGGCTCCACCATCGGGAGCGGCGTGCCGCTGCCGAGCACCGGCTACAACCCGGACAAACATCAGCCGGGCGCTTACGGCGACGCCGGTGACGTCACGCTTACGGCGCCAAGTATCCTGCTCGACGGCGGCAGCTCGGTCAGCAGCACGGCGCTCGACATCGGCCGCTCCGGCAACATCACGCTGACCGGCGACGACATCCGGCTCGAGGGCCGTGCCTACATTTCCAGCACCACCGACGCCACGCAGTTGGCCGGCCGGTACGGCATTTTCAATCCCGATTTTGAACAGGAAGTTATCCGCAACGGCAACATCACTCTCGCCGGTGGTAACGTGACTTTGACCGGCGGCAGTTTCCTCAAAAGCACCACGCGCATGCCGGACCGCTTGGCCGGGAATATTTCGATTACGGGCGATCAAGTGACCGTGGGCGATGGAAGTTCGGTCGTGAGCAATACCGAGCCGTCCGCCATGATCGACGCTTGGCGGCAGCACCTCGGCATCACGACCACGCCGGGTTTCGGCGACGCCGGTGCGGTGTCCATAGAGGCGGGCACGGTGACGATTACCGAAAAGAGCCGCGTGGCCAGCGACAGTTTCACCGACGGCGATGCCGGGAGCATTTCCATCAAGGCCGACACGCTGGAAGTTACCGACAACGCCCGCGTGTACGCCGGTGCGCTCAACGCCGGCAACGGCGGCGCAATTGAGATTGACGCCGGCCAACTGCGCTTGGCCACGCAGGGCGCGATCGTCGCCGACGTGCGCGACACCGGCGACGGCGGCACGGTGCATATCAAGGCCGGTGAATTGGTGATCGATCACGGCTCGGTTTACGGCAGCACCAGTGGCTCGGGCGTCGGGAGCCGTGTGCGCGTCGAGGCCGGCGAGTTGCGCTTGGCCAACGGCGGGCGGATCGAGAGTGCGGCGTTCGGGCTTGGCCAAGCGGGCGAGCTCGACATCGCCGCCGACACCGTGACCATCAGCGGGCAGGGCGAGTGGTTCGATCCGAAAGACGTCGATGCCGAGCCAAGCGGCGAGTTGGCCCGCAGCGGATTCGTCACCAGCACGGTGGCCAAGGGCGACGCCGGGACGATCCATTTGAACACGCCCGACCTCGATCTCGACGGCGGCCTCATTGGCAGCGCCAGCACCGGCGAAGGGGCGGCTGGCAGCATCAATCTCGGCATCGGCGAGACGATGTTGCTGCAAAACGACGGCCAAGTCTCGGTGCGCTCGGCGTTGTCCAACGGCGGCGACATCACGATTCAAACCGGCGGCCACGTGCTGGTGGACAACAGCGAATTGAGCGCCTCGGCCAAGCTCGACGGCGGCAGCGTGCGGCTTTACGGCGAGGGTAATTTCTTCTTCCGCGACGGCCGGATCACCGCTGAGGCGGGGCAGGACGGCGGCAACATTTTCGTCGAGGCGCCGGACACGCTGGTGTTGCAGCGCGCCCGTCTTTCGGCCAACGCCATTCACGGTCACGGCGGTTATATTTTGATCACCGCAGACGGATTCCTGCCGTCGATCGAGACGAGCATCACTGCGTCGTCCGAGTTTGGCGTGCAGGGCACGGTGGAAATTCGCACGCCGGACACCGACGTCGGCAGCGGCCTCGTGGTGTTGCCGGAAACGTTGGTCAGCAAAAACATCAACCTCGCCGAGCGCTGCGCGCTGCGCTTGGCCGGCGACGTCAGCAGCTTCTTCCTCAACGGCCAGGGCGGCATCCCGGTCTGGGCTTCGCACAGTTACCTGCCGACCCTCATCATCCCCGAACCACTCGACGGGAACAGGCCGGGTGAAAGGAGCGATGAACAATGAAATTTGATTTTAATTCCATGGAGAGAGCTTTTCGGATATTGAGCGTTTTCTCCCTCACCCCGGCCCTCTCCCGCTGGGAGAGGGAGGAACGGGGAGCACACGCGCCTCACGTGTGGATTCTGGCTCCCCGCCGAAATCTCTGTCTCGCATTGGCCCTGGTTGTGTTCGTGCCGATGGTGGTTTCGCAGGAGGGCGTGCTGCCGCCGCTCAAGGATTTGGGGATCGTGGACGCCGTACCGGCGGAGGTCGTGCTCAAAGGAATTGAGTTCGACGGCAACACGGTTTTCTCCGACGCCGAGTTGCTGGAATTGGTCAGCAATCGCGTCGGCAAAAAAGTGAGCATCGAAGAACTGGAGGCGGTGCGAAAAACAATTTCAAAACATTACATTGACCATCGCTACGTTAACTCCGGCGCGGTGATCGAAGATCAGGATTTGGCCGGGGGCGTTTTGAAAATCCGGGTCGTCGAAGGCTGGCTGGATGTCGTGAATGTGATGAACAAAGAAGGCTGGCTGCGAACCGGTTATCTTCGCAAGCGGATTCACCGTGAAGTTGGTAAGCCACTCAATCTGGACGACCTCAAGCTGGCGCTGGAGTTGATCCGGCGCGACGACAAGATTCGCAAAATCAACACCGCGCTTGTGCCGGGCGACGAATTGGGCCGGAGCCACCTTGACATGATCGTCACGGAAAAGAAGGTGTTCGATGTGGGCGTCGGGATCAGCAACCGGCGTCCGCCGAGTGTCGGGGCGGAGGAGGCCGAGGTGTTTTTCGGCACAAAAAACCTGACCAGCCTCGGCGACACGTTGCGCGCGAACTACACGTTCACGCAGGAGGGAATGAGGGAGGTGGACTTCGGGGATGCCGGCAATTACTCGGTGTTTTACAGCCTACCACTGACGCGATGGGACACCACGCTGGAACTGGGCCTGACGCAGAGCGACTACGCCATCCTCGAGGAGCCGTTCGACGCGCTCGACATCCAGAGCGACACGCGCATGTACACCGTGGCGTTGCGGCAACCGATCTACCGTGACTTTCAGCACGAGTTCAGCGTGACGCTCAAGGGCGAGCACCGGCGCAGCGAGGTGCTGGTGTCCGGCGAGCGTTTCTCGATCTCGCCCGGCTCGGTGGACGGGCAGACCCGCATCACCGCGCTGCGTATCAGTCCGGAGTATGTTTACCGATCGCAGGAGCGGGTGATCGCAGCTCGCACGACGTTTAGCTTCGGGTTGGACGAGCTTGATCCAATCATGACGACGGACTTTGACCGGAAATATTTCACATGGATGACGCAGGCCTCGTGGGTGGAGTCGGTTTCCAAAAACGACACGTTGTTGATCGTGAAGTTGTTACACCAGTACACCGACCAAAGCGTGGTTTCGATGGAGCAGTTCAGCTTGGGCGGCATGAACACCATCCGCGGCTACCGAGAAAACCAGTTGATCCGGGACAACGCGGTGGTTCTCTCGCCGGAACTTCGCATCCCGGTTTACAAGGATCGCTACGGCAAGGCGCTGGTGTACTTGATTCCGTTTTTCGATTACGGCACCGCTTGGAACACCGACGGGCCGAAGAACCGCGAGACGATTTACAGCGCCGGGCTGGGCGTCACGTACAACCCGACCGACTACATCAACATGGCCGTGTACTGGGGGCATGCGTTCAAGGATTTCAACATCCCCAACGACGACGACCTGCAGGATTACGGCATCCATTTTCAACTCCGGATCGGCACTGATTTTTGGGATCCGACCCACTACATCGGCCCGCTGAAATGACGATGAAGATTCAAACCGCAAACCACGCACACTCGTTGCTCATCGGCTTGGCCTTGGTTGGCGGGTTGCTGTTGCCCGCGCTTGGCCAAGCGGCGGACTCAAAGAGCGCGGACGTCTCCGGTCTGCTCAATCAGGCAGCCGCGTACCAGGCCAAGGGGCAGGTGAATCTGGCGGAGGGCACACTCAAACAAGCGCTTGGCCAAGCGCAGGCCGTCGGCGACAAACGCACCGAAGCACTCGTCAAAAACAACCTCGCTAGCCTCTGGATTTTGGCCAGCCGCAAATACCGAGACCCCACCGAGGAGCCGGATATTTACCTGCTCGAGGCGCTGAAAATAGCCGAGGAAATTGAAGACAAGCCGCTCGAGTCGAGCATCCGCGCCAACCTCGGCAACCTGCTCGTTGGCTGGGGCAACTACGAGGATGCCGTTTGGAATTTCAAGCAGGCTGTCGGGCAGGCCGACAAGGACGGCAACGATGAGTTGGCCGCCCGGTGCCGCATCGGCATGGCCACGGCGGCGGCGTTTCATGGCTCGATGAGCATGGCGGCCGAACTCGCCGGAGCCGCCGAGGCGAACATCGCCAAATCGAACGAACACGACAAGGCGTTGCTGCACATCAAGCTGGGCGATGTTTACAGCCGGATGATGGACAACGCCGCCGACCGCGAACAGCGCGGCGTGTACTTGGCCAAGGGCGGCGAGCAATATCACAAATCCGTACTCGCAGCGCGCAAGGCCGGCGACGAGCCGAGCCAAGCGTATGCGATCGGTTTTCTCGCCGGGCTGTACGAGACGGAAGGGCGCTACGCCGAGGCGCTGCAGTTGAGTCGCGCTGCGTTGCGCTTGGCCCAGAAACACGAGTTGCCCGACGCCGTGTACCAGTGGCAATGGCTCGTCGGCCGGTTGCACAATCAGCTCGGCGACCGCGACCGGGCGATCGACGCGTACAAGACAGCCGTCGATAACCTGACGTCGATTCGCGGCGACTTGGCCATCGTTTACGGTAACGACAACAGCCCGACCACCTTCCGCGACTCGGTGGGGCCGGTGTACTATGAGTTGGCCGATCTGCTTTTGAAAAAAGCGGACGAAGTGGAGGGCGACGAGGCGCGGACCGCGTTGCTCGTCGAGGCGCGCGCGACGGTCGAGGCTCTCAAGAGCGCTGAGTTGTCCGACTACTTTCAGGATGACTGTGCGAACATGGTCAACGTCGGGGCCAAGAGCGTCGGGGAGATGTCCCCGACGGCGGCGATTGTGTACATCATCCCGCTGGAGAGCCGGCTGGAGTTGCTTGTCGAGACCAAGTCCGGCTTGAAGAAGGTGACGGTGGATGTGCCAAGCCGTCGTCTGATGGATCAGGCACGCCTGTTTCGCCATCATGTCGAGCGGCGCACGACTTACTTTTTCAAAGGTCACGGCGAGGCGCTGTACGCGTGGATCATTGAGCCGATCAAAAAAATCCTGGAAGCCGACGACGTGGACACGCTGGTTTTTGTGCCGGACGGCGCGCTGCGCAACGTGCCGATGGCGGCGCTCTTCGACGGCGAAAAATATCTGCTCGAACAATACGCCGTGGCCGTCGCGCCGGGGTTGAGTTTGATCGAGTCGCAGGAGGCGACCTCGCCGAACTCACGTTTTTTGTTCAGCGGCTTGGCGGCGGAACGCCACGGTTTCCCCGGATTGCCGGCGGTTGTGCAGGAGGCGGAACTGATTTCAAAGAGTTTTTCTCCGACGGTGTTGATGGATGGCACGTTCCTCAAGGACGATCTCGAGAATACCTTCCTGCGTAACGACTATCGTTACGTGCACATCGCGTCGCATGGGCAGTTCAGCGGCCGGGCGGACAGTACATTTGTTCTGACTTACGACGGGTTCCTCACGCTCGATGATCTCGAAAACCTCATCCGGCCGAGCAGCTATCGGGGTGCGCCGGTGGAGTTGCTCACGCTAAGCGCGTGCCAGACAGCGGCCGGCGATGACAAGGCCGCGCTTGGCTTGGCCGGCGTGGCGATCAAGGCCGGTTGCCGGGCGGCCCTGGCCACCTTGTGGTTTGTGAGCGACCAGGCCTCGGCGTTGATGGTGGACGAGTTTTATCGCGCCTTGGCCAAGCCGGGCACGAGCAAGGCCAAGGCGTTGCAGCACGCGCAGACGGTTCTTCGCAACGACCCCCGCTTCCGGCATCCCCGCTACTGGGCACCGTACCTCATGATCGGCAACTGGCTGTGAGATGTTCAGTAACGGAGCGACGGTGGTGCAATTAATTCTCCCGACACAACGACAATGATTCAAGAGTGGCTGGCAAAACTCAAAAAGCGAATGTCCAAAAGGGCGTTTTGGGTGGAGGTGCTCGTGGCGCTGGCGGTGGGCGGCAGCACCTTCTGGGCAATCAAGGAGATCCGGGCCAACGGCTATCTCATGACGCAGGAACTAAACCACCACGACTTCCTGCACCTGCGGCAAACGCCGGACTATGGCATCAACATGGTGACTCATACCAACATCGTCATCATTGGTGCTGACGAACGGGACATCCAGCGATTCGGTTGGCCGCTGGAGGACGATTTGGTTGCGAAGATTCTCGAAAAAATCGCCTCATACGAACCGGCGGTTATTTCACTGGATTTGTACCGGGACATGCCGGTGCCCAAGCGGGGTGACTTGGTTCACCACCTGAACCGCGTGCTTACCAACAACGCAAACATCATCACGATTTCAGAAATAAACTTGGACGAACCGGACTTAACCATCAAGGCTCCGTTGGTGTTGAGGGGTGATTCCACCCGCGTGGGTGAGAACTCTTTCCCGACAGATCCCGACCGGATGATTCGCCGTGGCATGCTGTATTTTTATTCAGATGCCGGGCTTCATCCGTCATTGGCCACGCTGATGGCCAGTCGGTTCATGGGCAAAAACTGGTGGGAGTTGCTTGTGCAAGCGCCGGGGCCGATTTTGAAAATCCAGTTGCCGTTGCAAAACATCGGCCTGACCAACGGCCAGCAGGTCGCCATGGTGGTGATGCAGAAGACCACACGCAACGACGAGTCCGAGTTGGACACGACGGGCATCATCAATTTCACGGCTTCCGACAATCCGTTGCAATACACCACGAACGGCATCGTCATCCCATCGACCAACATTATCGAGTTGTCAGATTCCGGCGGCATTAGCGACGCCAACGGCGACATCGATTCAGTCAAGGTGACTGCTTCGGACGGAACGTTGACCATCGACACCACGGTCAAAGGCATGGCACTCCCTCCCGGCGACTGGCATCCGGAACTCACCGGCACACAATACGAGTTCAGTTGGTTGATTGATGCGGACAACGATCCGTCCACCGGGATGAAGGCTGAGGGTGTTGATGGCTTGGGGGCTGATATCATCGCCCGGATTGTTTACACGGTTGGCGGCAAGGAAGTGGGTACTGTGTTTCGCCCCGGCGCCGGCGAAGGGGCGACGAACGAGGTGTTGATGGCAGACTTCCCGTTTGGCTCAGTCACTGAAGACCAATCCGACCTCAAAATCGGCAAGTCGTTGTTCAGCAGTTTCGATGGTGACCGGGGCCCGTATTCCGGCACGGACGCCGGGGGGTTCACGTTCCGTCTGGATTATCGCGGCGCGAGGGGGGATCAATATCCCCGCTACACCTTGCGCGCCCTGATGGGGCCGGAAGACGCCGAGGAAGGTTCTGCCTCGCCGTGTTGCTTCGCTGAAAAATGCCAATGCTATGTCGGCAGGGACGACATCAAGGGCAAGGTGGTTTTTTTCGGTGCGGTTGCCAGCAGTTTGAAGGATTATTTTCCCATGCCGCATGATGATCGCGAGCGGTTGCTTGCGACTCACGCCATGGCCACGGATCAATTGTTGCGCTCCTACTACAACGGCGCCGAGGCCACCCGGTATTGGACGCGCAATGGAGAGACGCTGTGGATCGCGTTTTGGAGTTTCATGGGGGTGCTGCTCGGGTTTTCGGTGCGCGATAACCCTGGCCCGCGTCTTTTGGTTTTAGTGCCGGTCATGTTAACCGGTCTGCTGGTTTACACATGGTGGCAGTTTTTCAGCAATCAACTTTGGCTGCCGCTCATCCCGCCGGCCTTGGCCATGTTCGGTTCAGCCGTGTTGATGGTGTTTTACCTGTTCCTCACCGAGGGTCGGGAGAAAAAAGTCATCAGCGGCATGTTCTCCACCATGGTCAGCCCCGAGGTGCTCAAGTATATGCAGGAGGAGTCCGGTTCGCTCAAGCTGGCCGGCGAAAGCCGCGAGGCGACGATGTTCTTCTCCGACGTCGCCGGCTTCACGACCATTTCCGAGAAACTCAACGCCGAGCAGTTGGCCGCCGTGCTCAACGAGTACCTCACGCCAATGAGCGACATCATTATCAACTACGGCGGCTACATCGACAAGTACGAGGGCGACGCCATCATGGCCGATTACGGCGTGCCGATTTGGGGCGATGAGGATCCGCACTCACACGCTTGGAAATGTTGCTGGGCCGCCATCGAGCAGCAGGAAAAACTCCTGCCATTGAGCGTCGAGTTGAAGGAAAAATACGACGTCGTAATCGGGGCGCGCATGGGAATCAACACCGGCATCGTCTCCGCCGGCAACATGGGTTCCACTCAAAAAATGCAGTACACCGTGATGGGCGACGCCGTGAATCAGGCCGCCCGATTCGAGCCGGCCTGCAAAATTTTCACCATCCTGATCATGATTGGCCAAAGCACCTACGACATGGCCAAGGACAAGATCGAGGTGCGCAAACTTGGGCTGCTCGTGGCCAAGGGCAAGAAACAGGCGGTCGGCGTCTACGAGCTTTTGGCCAAGAAGGGCGACCTCGACGAGACCATGGCCAAGCTCGTCGCCAAGTTCGAGTCGACGTGGGAGACCTATGCCAAGCGTGGCTTTGCCGAGGCCAAGCGCGGTTTCGAGGACTGCCTCAAGATCGTCCCCGATGACGGCCCCAGTTTGGCCTACATCGAGCAGTGCGATCACTTTGCCGAGAACCGACCGCCGGAAGACTGGGTCGGCGAGTGGATTCAGTTGACCAAGTAGCTGACGCACTCCCGCATTGAACTGATCGCTAACGGGCGGCAACATGCGGCCCGTTATTCAATGCGAATCAGCGACTTCAGAATTCACTCGATCGCCATGGCCGACCCGCCGCTGCGCAGCAGTTACGGGCTGCATCAGCCGTACGCATTGCGAAACGTCATCGAGTTGATCAGCGACAACGGCGTCACCGGCATCGCCGAAACGTACGGAGGCGAACAACCGGCAAACGCGCTCGAGGCGATTCGCGGACAGCTCATCGGCGCGTGTCCGTACCGCTTGACCGGCGACCTCTCGCCGATGGTCGAAGGCGGCGCCAGCGGCTTGGAGCGATCTCAAACTTACAGCGTTCCCGGTGAAAACCCACTCGACGCCGACGCCCGCACCTACTCCGCGATCGAGACAGCCTGCCTCGACCTGATCGGCAAAACTGTCGGCAAGCCGGTCTGTGATCTCATCGGCGGGCGTGTCCGGGACAAGGTGCCGTTCTCCGCGTACCCGTTTTACAAGCACGCTGGCGGCGGCGGCGAGGGCGACGATTTGCGTGACGACGAATACGGCGAAGCCCTCTCGCCGGAGTCGCTCGTCAAACAGGTGCAGCAGATGCGGGCCGAGTACGGTTTCGGTTCCATCAAATTCAAGGGTGGCGTGCTCGACCCCGAAGTTGAAATCGAGACGTTGCGCCAACTCCGCCAAGCGCTTGGCCAAGCGGTGCCGTTGCGGATCGATCCCAACTGCGCTTGGTCGGTCGATACCTCCGTCAAAGTCGGGCAGGCTTTGGCCGGTGAACTCTCCGATGGCGGTTACCTCGAAGACCCGTGCGTCGGGCTCGACGGCATGGGTGAAGTCCGGAAACGCCTCTTGGCCGACGGCATCGAGACGCCGCTCGCCAGCAATGTCGCCGTGACATCGTTCGGCGACATCCCGGAAGCGGTGCGCCGCGACGCCGTGCAGGTGGTGCTGTGCGATCACCATTACTGGGGCGGCATGCGGCAGGTGCAGCAACTCGCCCGCGTCTGCAAGACGTTCGGCATCGGCTTGTCGATGCACTCGAACAGCCACCTCGGCGTTTCGCTGATGGCGATGGCGCACGTCGCGTCGGCGACAACGCATCTCACCTACGCCTGCGACACGCATTATCCGTGGCAATCGGAGATCGACGAAATCGTCGAGGGCGGCCGGGTGCCGATCGTCGATGGCTGCGTCGAGATTCCTGACAAACCGGGCTTGGGTGTGACGCTCGACACCGATCAACTCGAGCGCGGCAAGGAGCGTTTCCGCAACTGCCCGTACCGCAAACGCGACGACGAAGCCGAGATGCAAAAACACATCGACCCAAACTGGACCCGACAACTCCCACGCTGGTAAACTCAATTTCAAAATGAATCCACAGGAACTTTGCACGAAACTTGAGGGAGTCATCGGCTTCCCGGTGACGCCGTTCAACGCCGCCCACTCACTCGACATCGACGGGCATCGAAAAAATGTCCGCTACATGCTCGAGCAGCCGATGTGCGCGTTGGTCGCCGCCGGTGGCACCGGTGAGTTGTACTCGCTCACGCCGGAGGAAATCCGCCAAGTCGTCGAGGCCACAATCGAGGAGACGGCCGGGCGCGTGCCGGTGATCGCCGGGGTTGGGTTTGCCGGCGGCTTGGCCAAGCGCTTGGCCGGGCAGGCAGCCGACTGCGGTGCCGACGGCGTGTTGGCCTTTCCGCCGTACTATCCGAACGCCGAGATGGACGGGCTCGTCGATTACTACTCCGGCATCGCCGAGGCGAGCGGCTTGGGCGTGTTGATTTACAGCCGCGACTGGGCAAACTACACCCCGGCACAGGCCGAGCGCTTGGCCGAAATCCCCAACGTCGTCGCGTGGAAGGACGGCACGGCGGACATTCGCCGCTACCAAATGATCCGCGAACGACTCGGCGACAGGCTGCATTGGATCGGCGGTGCGGGCGACGACATGGTACCCGGCTACTACGCAATCGGCATCCGCGCCTACACGTCCAGCATCTCGGCGGTGGCGCCCAAGTTGTCGATCAAGCTTCACGAACTCGGCGCTGCCGGTGACTCGGCAGCACTCAACCAATTGATCAACGATCACGTCGTCCCACTATACGCGTTGAGAACCAAGCGGAAGGGCTACGAGGTTTCGGCAATGAAGGCCATGCTCGAAATGCTGGGCCTCAGCGGCGGCCCCGTGCGTCCGCCATTGGTTGAGGTGACCGAGTCGGAGCGCGCCGAGTTGCAGTCGATTGTTGACGGTTGGTGCAACGCCGGATTTTTAGATGTTTGATTCCTCCGCCGAATGACCGCCGCGATACTTGCCACTTTTTTGTTCTCGCTCTCCGCCGTGTCGGGCAAGCGGTTGTCGCACCATCTCTCCGGCGTGGAGATCAACTTTTGGCGATTCCTGCTGTCGGCATTTTTGCTGGGTGCCTACGCGCACACGTTCGGCCCGGGCCTCGGCGGCGGTGCGCTGGGGATGTTTTTCATCAGTGGGATCGTTGGATTTGGCGTGGGAGATTACGGGCTGTTCAGGGCATACCCAATCCTTGGTTCGCGGCTGACGATGGTGATGACGCAATGCCTTGCTGCGCCGATTGCGGCGACGATCGAGTGGCTTTGGCTCGGCAATGAGTTGTCATTTGGGCAGGTGCTGGCTGGCACGGCGATCTTGGCGGGTGTCGGTTTGGCCTTGGCCCCCAGCGAAACGTCTCAAGTTGACAAGAAACACTGGAAGGCCGGAATCATGTGGGGCCTGATGTCCGCCTTTGGTCAGGGCTTCGGCGCGGTCTTGAGCCGAAAGGCGGGATCACTGGTCGCCGATGGAGTGACAGTGGACGGTCTCACGGCGGCGTATCAGCGCGTCCTCGGTGGTCTGACCGTGATGGCGATCCTGCTGTTGATGCGTAAACTCAAAATCCGGAACGGCGGGTCGATCCAAACCGAGATCTCGCTGACTCCTGCCAGCTTGAAGTGGATCATCGCGTTGATTGTGCTCAACGCGCTTTGCGGGCCTACGCTTGGGGTGGGCGCATACCAGTGGGCGCTGAATGTAGATGATTTACCGGCGGGAATCGTGTTGTCCGTCGTTGCTCTCTCGCCGCTGGTGATCATTCCGTTCGCGATGAAGTTCGAGGGGGAGCGTCCGTCGGTGCGCTCGGTTCTCGGCTCGGTGGTTGCTGTGATCGGCGTGATCATCATGACGAGCCAAGTGGCGCCATGATCGAGTCTTCGTCCGTCAAGGCTCAGCGAATTCTGGTCATCCGTGGCGGAGCGATCGGCGATTTCATTTTGACGCTTCCGGTTTTAGCGGCCTTGCGCGATCGTTTTCCGCAGGCCGAAATCGAGGTGCTCGGCTATCCGCGCGTCGCCTCGCTGGCACTGTCGGGTGGCTTGGCCAAGGCGGTGCACGCGCTCGAGTCGCCCGGGTTGGCGATGTTTTTTGCAAAGAACGGATCGTTCGACCCGGAGTGGCGCGATTTCTTCGGCCAGTTTGCCATTGTCATTTCGTATCTGTTCGATCCCGACAAAATTTTTGAAACCAACGTCAAATCGTGCGGTCCGAGCCAGTTCATCGCCGCACAACATCGTCCGGACGAAGCCAAGCCGATTCATGCCAGCGACGTGTTCCTCAAGCCGCTGGAGCAGTTGACAATTTTCAACAGCGACCCCGTGGCGCGGCTCGAATTGCCCGGTTTGGCCAAGCGCGAAAACTGCCTCGCACTGCATCCCGGCAGCGGCAGCGAAAACAAAAACTGGCCCGAACAAAACTGGCGCGAGTTGGTCGCACACTTGACTGAGCACTCACCGCTGAACTTGATGCTCGTCGGCGGCGAAGCGGAGGGTGATCGACTGCAACGCTTGGCCAAGGGGATCTCGCCGGATCGCATTGAAATTGCTCAACACATCCCGCTGCCGGAATTGGCACCCCGCTTGGCCCAGTGCGCTGGGTACGTCGGCCACGACACCGGTGTGACGCACCTCGCATCAGCGCTTGGCTTGCCTGTGCTCGTTCTCTGGGGTTCAAGCCACGAGGTAGTTTGGCGACCTCTCGGCGAAAAAGTCCGCGTGCTAAATCAGCACATCGAACTCGCCGCACTACCCATCGAGACAGTGATAGAAGGCATCAACGCTCTTGAGTTGGAGCAGCTTTAGTTTGCCGCCTGCAGGCTGTGCGACACGATTTGGTTGGCTCTGTCGGTTTCGATCAGCGCGAAGGTTGCCGGTGCGCCGACGGTGAAGTTTTCCGGCAGCCCCATGAATCGCGCCGGGGTGGTGCTGAATTTTTTCCACGCGTCCTGCCAGTCGCCGTCGAGCATCTCGGCGGCGCGGCGGACGCCCTTGATCGGCGTGAGCGCGGAGCCGGCAAGGTTCGGCGTGCCGGGCAGGCGGACGATTTGCTCCGGGCCGACTTCGAGTTCCAAATGGCCAAGGCGGTATGTGCCGGGGGGCGCTCCGGCGGCGGCCATGGCGTCGGTGGTGTAGTAAATGGAATCGGGATCGACGAGCCGGTGAATCAACCGGAACAGCGCGGGCGACACATGCCAGCGGTCGGGGATGAGGCCGCAGGTCAGGCCGGGGGTGTCGAGCGCACGCCACAGGATGTTGTCGGCGCGGTCGAGCGTGGCCGGGCAGCCGTTGCCGAGATGGGTGAATCCGGCCGGGCCGGCGGCGGTCACCCGTCGAAGAATGTGCCCCGGGGCATTGGTGTGGCCGATGGAGACGCGAATGCCAAGTTCGCGTGCCGTGGCAAAGCCCTTCAGTCCGCCGTTGACCTCGGGAGCCATCGTGAGGAGCAGGGGGTCGTCGCCGGTGAGGTTGCGCAACTCGGCGATACGCTCCGGCGTCGGCCGGAGCATTTTGTCGGCGGGATGCGCGCCGCAGTAGCCTGTCCCGGCGGAGAGGAACGGCCCCTCGATGTGCCAGCCGGCGATCGCCCGGCCAAGCGCCGGGTGGGCGTCGCGGAGTTGTTTGGCCCTGGCCAAGCGGCGGGTCATCGCCTCCCAGTCGTCGGTGACGAGGGTGAAAAGAATCTGCCCGCAGCACGCTTGGCCAAGCTGTTCGACGGCGTGGAGCAGATCGGCTTCCGAGAGGTCGTCCTGCTGAAAATCGATCCCGGCGTAGCCGTTGACCTGTATGTCGAGCAACGGCGGGCCGATCCACTTGGCCTCGGCGGGAGGCTCGTCGGTGGGGGTGATTTCGGTGA
>Ga0310122_10001346_pt1 | contig 15757 bp, 11 predicted proteins | sample CB6_Bottom_1051__FD_203503 | JGI IMG/M metagenome (GOLD analysis project Ga0310122, IMG submission 203503) | Marine microbial communities from Western Arctic Ocean, Canada - CB6_Bottom_1051 | ecosystem: Environmental > Aquatic > Marine > Oceanic | place: Canada: Western Arctic Ocean | collected...
CCATCGCCAACGCCGTAGGCGGCCCGGCAATGTCGGTCCCCCTCTGGTGGGACGACGACACCGGCCTGCCGGTCGGTAGCCACTTCTCGGCCGCCCCCGGGTCCGACGAGACCCTCTACGGCCTGGCCTTCGCCCTCGAGGAGGCCCAGCCGTGGGCCCAGCGGTGGGCCCCCACCTCGGCGCGGTTCCTCTAGTCCACGGCGTCGTGGCCTCCTCGGTCGATGCCCAGGGCCTGGCGCAGGAAGTCCAACTGCACGAGGAGGAGGTTCTCGGCCACCTCCTCCCGGGGGGTCATGTGCGTGACCCCCGAGAGTGGCAGGACGCTGTGCGGCCTCCCCGCCTCCAGCAATGCCCGTGAGAGGACCAGGGTGTGGGCAACCACCACGTTGTCGTCGGCCAGGCCGTGGATGAGCAGCAACGGCCTGGCGAGCGACGCCGCATCCACGCACAGGCCGGTCCGCTCGTAGGCCTCGGGGTAGGCATCGGGGTGGCCCAGGTAACGCTCGGTGTAGTGGGTGTCGTAGAGGCGCCAGTCCGTGACCGGAGCCCCGGCCACGGCGGCGTGGAACACGTCGGGTCGCCGCAGCACGGCCAGGGCCGCCAGATACCCGCCGAAGGACCAGCCGCGGATGGCCACCCTCCCCAGGTCGAGGCGGTCGTCGTCTGCCGCCAGGGCGTGCAGGGCGTCGACCTGGTCCTCGAGCACCGGCCCGGCCAGGTCACCCCACACGTCCCGTTCCCATGCCGGACCACGACCAGGCGTGCCACGACCGTCGGCGACGACGACGGCGAAGCCCTGGTCTGCGAACCACTGTGAGGCCAGGAACTGCCCACGGGCCCGCTGCACGCGCTGGGCGTGGGGCCCGCCGTACGGATCGAGCAGCACCGGAAGGTGCGATCCGTCGTGGCCGGCCGGGAAGAGCACCGCTGCCCTGATCCCACGCCCACCGAGCACGTGGAACGCCGGCGTCGGCGACACCAGCGGCTCCTCGGCATGCGAGGTGACCGGATGGCCGGAAACCGTCAGCGACGTTCCGTCCATGTCGGCCACGGACACCGCAATCACACCGCCTCCGACGACCGCCGATCGCACGCCGCCCCCACCGGACACGGTCCCGACCGAGCCGTCGCGTCCCACCCGTACGACATCCACGTCCACCGGGTCCGACGACGCCCGTACCAGGACCCCACCACCGTCGATTCCGACCACAGACCGGACCTGGAGGCCGTCGGGTGACAACGGCTCACCGTCAAGCACCAGCCGTCGGGTGTCACCGCGGTCCTCGACAGTGAGCAACGATCCGTCCCACCACCGGGGCGCTCCGGGCACCAGCCCGACCCAGTGGTCGTCGGAAATCCGATACCGCTCGGTGGCGGCGCCCGTCGCCTGGTCGACGGTCAGCACGGCGAGCGTGCGCTGGTCGCGGGTCTGCGCTACGAGCGTCAACGGCTCACCCGCCACCCACCGCACCCCTGCCAGGTACTCGAACTCGCCCTCCCCGCCGCCACGCCAGTCAACGTCGACGGCGGTGCCGTCCATGGCGATCAGGGCGAGGCCCACCTCGGCGTTGGCCGACCCGGCAGCCGGATAGCGGATCGCACGCGGCGGGGCTGCCTGGTCGACAGGCGACGAGATCCACCACTCGGCAACCGCAGTCACGTCGACGCGGGCAGCCAGGACATGCCCACCGTCAGGCGACCACCAGTGCCCCCGGGTGCGGCCCATCTCCTCGGCAGCCACGAACTCGGCCGATCCCCACGAGACCGTGTCGGTCGCGCCCCCTATGAGGGGGTGGTCGCCCGCCGGTCCCGTGGTCCGGATGCCCCCACCGGAGACATAGGCCACCGAGGTTCCGCCCGGGGCGATCCGCGGGTCGAAGGCGCTGCCCGTCGACGACAACTCCGCCACCCGACCCGACCCGGCAACATCGGCGAGGAACACCCGGCCGTCCAGCACGAAGCAGACACGCGACAGGTCGGGCAGTGCGTCGTATGCGACGATTCCGGCACCGACCTCCCGTGTGCGCTCACGACGCGCCTGCTCGGCTGCAGGCACCTCACCCGGATCTCCGGACACGAGCGAGGAGGGGTCGGCGACCAACCGCTCGGCGCCACTCACCGGATCCAACGACCAGAGGACGTTGACAGGGTCGTCGCCGGCGCCCGAGCGGAGGAACAGCACCCTGCTCCCGTCGTCGGCCACCGAGACGGTCCGCGGCTCCCCGCAGGTGAACCGGCGGGTGCGAGCCTGCTGGCGCGGGAACGAGTCAGGCGCGGCAGGCAGACGGGTCATCGCACCGACACTAGGTGTACCCGGCGGTAACCGACCCATCCCCGGAGATTCCACCTGCCGGGCTTGTCGGATGCAGGGCCGCGCTGCGACGATCACCACCACCGCAGCCCTCGTCCCGGGAGAAAGCCCACCATGCAGCTCGGCCTTGTCTGGGGTTACTGGGGTGCCGGACCGCCGGAGAACCTGGTGTCGCTGACCCAGGAGGCGGAACGGCTCGGCTACGACACGGTCTGGAGCGCCGAGTCATGGGGCTCGGACGCCTTCTCTCCCCTCGTCTACCTGGCGGCCCACACAGAGCGGATAAGGCTGGGTACGGGCATCGTCCAGATGGCGGCACGCACGCCGACCGCCACGGCCATGCACGCAGTCACCCTGGACCACCTCTCCGACGGCCGGCTGATCCTGGGTCTCGGCGTGTCGGGGCCACAGGTGGTCGAAGGCTGGTACGGGCAACCGTCGAAGCGGCCACTGGCCCGGACAAGGGAGTACGTCGAGGTGCTGCGCTCGGCGTTCGCCCGTGAGACCCACCTCTCCCACGACGGCGACTTCTACCAGCACCCGTACACGGGCGAGGGCTCCGAGGGCCTCGGCAAGCCGCTCAAGATCATGACGCACCCCCTGCGGGCCGACATACCCATCTTCATCGGAGCCGAGGGGCCGAAGAACGTGGCACAGACCTGTGCGATCGCGGACGGCTGGCTGCCGCTCTACTACTCCCCCTACAGGCAGGAGGTTTACGCAGACGACATCGCCGACCGGCCCGACGGGTTCGAGATCGCCGTGTACGTCACGCTCCAGGTCACCGACGACGTCGAGGCCGGATTGGCTCCGGTCAGGGCCAGCATCGCCCTCTACATAGGCGGCATGGGGGCGAAGGGACAGAACTACCACACACGCCTCATGGCACGGATGGGGTTCGAGGAAGAGGCCCTGCGAATCCAGGACCTGTTCCTGGAGGGCAGGCGCGAGGAGGCGGTGGCCGCCGTGCCCGCCGGGTTCGCCGACGAGATCAGCTTGGTGGGTCCACCCGAGCGGATTCGCGACCGCCTCCAGGCATGGGAGGACAGCCCGGTCACGATGCTCAACGTCGCCACCCGCAGCCCTGACGACCTTAGGCAGGTCGCCGAGATCGTCCTGGGCTGAACCCCGACCGGGAGGCCATCGGGATGACTGCGCAGGCTTCATGAGTGCCCCGGCCACGGTGACTAGAGTGCGCCGCGTGCCAGGGGGAGAGCAGGTCATGGTTCGTGCAGCGGTGAGCCGCGCCGTGGGGGCACCGGCATCCATCGAGGATGCACCTGGCGCCGCCCCACCGTGACGAGGTGCGGGTCGCCGTGGCGGCGTGCGCCGTGTGCCACTCGGACCTGATGTTCATGGACGGCGGCTGGGCGACCGCCTTCCCCGTGGTGCTTGGCCACGAGGCCGCGGGCCAGGTCGTCGAGGTGGGCACCGGAGTCCACGACGTCACGGTCGGTGACCGGGTCGTGGTGTCGCTCATCCGGACCTGCGGCGAGTGCCTGGCCTGCCGCCGCGGCCACGACGTCGCCTGCACCGGCAACGCCGAGGTCGACCGGAGGAGCCCGCTGACGGACCTAGCCGGCAGCCCCGTGGCACAGGGTCTGGGAACGGGTGCGTTCGCCGAACAGGTGGTCGTCCACCGCTCGCAGGTCGTGCCGATCCCCACCGGGGTGCCGGCCGAGGCGGCTGCCCTGCTCGGCTGCGGGGTGCTGACCGGGGTCGGAGCCGTGACCAACACGGCCCGGGTCGACCACGGCGATGCCGTGGTCGTCATCGGGTGCGGTGGGGTAGGCCTCAGCGCGGTGCAGGGAGCACGGATGGCGGGTGCCGATCCGATCCTGGCCATCGACCCGTTGGAGGCGAAGCAGGAGGCGGCGCTCCGACTGGGTGCCACCCACGCAGTCGAGCCCGGCGACGGCAACGCCGCCATCCTTGAGCGGGCGACCGGCGGGCGCCTAGCAGACCACGTGTTCGTCACCACGGCCGCCCCGGGGGCGTTCGTCGGTGTCACCGGACTGCTGGCCCCCATGGGGTCGCTGGTGCTCGTCGGCATGCCGGCCCACGGTGTCACCGTGGACATCGATCCGACAGCGTTGGCAGCGGCCAACCAGGCGATCCTGGGCTGCAAGATGGGAACCGCCCGCCTGGCGGTCGACGTTCCCCGCCTCGTCGACCATTACCTCGGGGGCCGACTGGACCTGAACGGCATGGTCACCACCACCCACAGCCTGGACGACATCGACAGCGCATTCGACGAGGCTCGCAGCGGCGAGGTAATACGCACCGTCATCGTCTTCGACAACACCGACCTCGGAGCCACGGGAGACACGCCATGAAGGTCAGCGAGGTCGAGACCTTCGTTGTCGGCAACCCGCCGCCGCGCCACGGGGGCCGCTACTTCATCTTCGTGACGCTGACCACCGACGGCGGGGTGAAGGGCGTGGGCGAGGCCTACGTGGCGACGGTCGGCCCCCACATCGTCGCCGAAATGATCGAGGACGTCGCCGACCGCTTCCTCGTGGGCGAGAGCCCGTTCAACGTCGAGGCGTTCTGGCGCCGTGCGCTTGGCAGCGGCTACTCCCTGCGCCCCGATCCCACCCTGTGCGGTGTGATAAGCGCTCTGGAGATCGCCTGCTGGGACATCATCGGCAAGGAGGCCGGCCGCCCCGTCTACGACCTGCTGGGCGGGCGTGTCCACGAGGGACTGCGCTCCTACACCTACCTCTACCCGCAGGACGGGGATGCCTACGCACCCAAGGGCGGCGCCAACCTCTACACCGATCCGGACCTGGCGGCCGAGGCGGCCGTCCGTGAGGTCGAGCGCGGCTTCACCGCGGTGAAGTTCGACCCGGCCGGGCCCTACACGGTCTTCGACGGCCGCCAACCGTCGCTCGAGCGCCTCGACCTGTCCGAGCGCTACACGGCGGCCATCCGGGACGCGGTCGGGAACCGGGCGGACCTGCTGTTCGGCACCCACGGGCAGTTCACCCCGTCGGGCGCCCTGCGCCTGGCCCGCCGGCTGGAGGCCTACGACCCCCTCTGGTTCGAGGAACCGGTCCCGCCCGACGACCTCGAGGGCATGGCCAGGGTGGCGGCCGGGACGACCATCCCGATCGCCACCGGCGAACGGCTCACGACGGTCTCGGAGTTCGCCGCCGTGCTCAGGGCAGGTGCGGCCTCCATCCTGCAGCCTGACCTCGGGCGCAGCGGCGGGATCCTCCAGGGCAAGAAGATCGCCTCGGTCGCCGAGGTGCACCAGGCGCTGCTGGCACCCCACTGCTACTGCGGTCCCGTGGTGGCGGCAGCCAACATCGCCCTGGCGACCTGCTCGCCGAACTTCCTGATCCTGGAGTCGATCGACACGTGGGGCGGGTTCCACGCCGACCTCCTGGAGACCCCGATCAGGTGGGAGGACGGCATGGTCATCCCCTCCGACCGACCCGGGCTGGGCGTGGTGCTGGACGAGGAGGTGGCGAGGGCGCACCCCTACGAGGGCGACGAGTTGCACCTCACACCGGCTCTGGAGCCCCAGCCGACGTCGGAGGACCTGCCGTGAGTCCGACCCCGTGACCAGGCGCGGCAGAAGCGCCGAGGGCGGCGGTCGACCACGAGTGAGGGACCGGGTCTCCGAGCAGCCGCCGTTCGAGCAACCGCGTATGCGGTTCGACCCCATAAGGGCCGTGTCGGACGACGAGCTGGAGTCCATCCACCAGGCCTCGCTACGGGTCCTAGCCGAGACAGGCATCGACTTCCTGGACGGGACGGCCCGCAGGCAGCTGGCCGACGCCGGTGCCGATGTCGACGACAACAGGGTCCGCTTCGACCCCGAGCTGGTACAGGCGCTGGTGGCCACCGCCCCGGCGAAGTTCACGATGCACGGCATCAACCCCGAGCGCGACCTGATCCTAGGTGGGGACCTCATGACCATCACGTCCGTGGCCAGCCCCCCGTTCGTGACCGGCCTGGGCCGGGACCGTCGGGACGGCAACCGTGAGGACTACAGGAACCTGGTCAAGCTGGGCCACGTCCTGAACATCATCCACACCGTCGCCGGCTACCCCGTCGAGCCCATGGACCTGCACCCGTCGGTCCGCCACCTCCACGCCACCCACGACATGCTCACCCTTTCGGACAAGCCCCCGTTCGTCTACAGCCTCAGCCGGCAGCGCAACATCGACGCCATCGAGATGACCCGCATCGCCAGGGGGGTCGACAAGGCCACCATCAACGAGGAACCGTCGATCTTCTCTGTCATCAACGCCAGCACCCCGCTGCGCTACGACACGGTGATGCTGCACGGCATCCAGGAGATGTCGGCGAGCAACCAGATCATCGTCATCACCCCGTTCACGCTGGCGGGCGCCATGGCCCCGATAACCGTCGCCGGTGCGCTGGTCCTGCAGAACGCCGAGGCCCTGGCCGGAATCGCATACACGCAGGTGGTGCGGCCGGGCGCCCCCGTCATCTACGGAGGCTTCACCTCCAACGTGGACATGCGTTCGGGCGCTCCCGCGTTCGGCACACCCGAGTACTGGAAGGCGTGCCTGGTGGGCGGCCAGTTGGCCCGGCGCTACGAGCTGCCGTACCGGTCGTCCAACGTCAACGCATCCAACAGCGTCGACGCCCAGTCGGCCTACGAGAGCGTCTTCTCCCTGTGGGGCGCCGTCATGGGCGGTGTCAACCTGCTCCTGCACGGCGCCGGCTGGCTCGAGGGCGGTCTGCTCACCTCATACGAGAAGATGGTCATAGACGCCGACACGCTGAACATGGTGGCGGCGATGCTGAAGCCGATCATCGTGGACGACGCCTCGCTGGCGGTCGAGGCCATAGCCGAGGTGGGGCCGGCAGGCCACTTCTTCGGAACGGCCCACACCCAGGAGCGCTACACCACCGAGCACTTCCAACCCATGGTGTCGGACTGGCGCAACTACGAGAGCTGGGACGAGGGCGGGCGGGTCGAGGCCCACCAGCGTGCCGAGAAACTGGCCCGGCAGTTGATCGACGCCCACGAAGAGCCACCCATGGACCCGGCCCGGCGGGCCGAACTGGACGACTTCGTGGCACGCCGGGTCGCCGAGGGCGGCGTCGAGACCGACTACTGAGACAGGTGCAGGCTACTGAGACAGATGCAGGCCAGCAGGGGGTCGATCCGGTGAAGGAACAGACACAGGTGGTGGTGATCGGCGGCGGCGTCGTCGGTTGCAGCGTGCTGTACCACCTCACCAGTGCCGGCTGGACCGACGTGGTCCTCGTCGAGCGGAAGGAGCTCACGGCGGGCTCCACCTGGCACGCCGCCGGCGGCATGCACACAATCAACGGCGACCCCAACGTGGCCGCGCTGCAGCGCTACACCATCGAGCTCTACAGGGAGTTGGAGGAGATCTCGGGCCAGCCCTGTGGCATCCACCTGACCGGCGAGTTGATGCTGGCCGAGTCGGAGGAACGCATGGACTGGCTCCGGATGGTCCACGCCCGCAGCAGGTACCTGGGCATGGACACCGAGCTCATATCGGTGGCCGAGGCCAAGGAGCACCTCCCCTACATGGAGGAGAAGTTCTTCGTGGGCGCCATGTTCGATCCCGTGGGCGGACATGTCGACCCCTCCGGCGTCACCCACGCCTATGCGGCGTCGGCCCGGTTGGCCGGCGCAGAGATCTACCGCAACACATGGGCCGAGGACATAGTGCAGCAGGCCGACGGCACCTGGGACGTGGTGACCGGGCAGGGCACGATCAACGCCGAACACATCGTGAACTGCGGCGGCCTCTGGGCCCGCGAGGTCGGACGCATGTGCGGGATCGAACTGCCGATCCTGGCCATGGAGCACCAGTACCTGGTGACCGAGGAGATCCCCGAGCTGAGGTCGTGGCTGGACGCCACCGACGGCCACGGCCGCGGTGCCGTCGACTTCGGAGGCGAGATATACCTCCGTGCCGAGGCGGGCGGCCTGCTGCTCGGCACCTACGAACAGGCCTGCGTGCCCTGGCAGACCACGCAGACGCCCTGGGACTTCGGCTCAGAGCTGCTCGAACCCGACCTGGACAGGATCGCCCCCTCCCTGGAGGTCGGCTTCGCCCACTTCCCAATCTTCAACGACGTCGGCATCAAGAACGTGGTCAACGGCCCGTTCACCTTCGCGCCCGACGGCAACCCCCTGATAGGACCGATCCGCGGCCAGCGCGGCCACTGGGTGGCATGCGGCGTCATGGCCGGGCTGAGCCAGGGGGGCGGGGTCGGGCTGGCCATGGCCAACTGGATGACCAGCGGCGACCCGGGCTTCGACATCTGGGGCATGGACGTGGCCCGCTTCGGCGACTGGACCACCCCGGTCTACACGCGCTCCAAGGTGAGGGAGAACTACAGCCGACGGTTCCGGATCTCGTTCCCCAACGAGGAGCTGCCCGCCGGGCGTCCACTGCACACCTCGCCGATCCACGGTCGGCTGACAGCGGCGAACGCCGTGTGGGGCGCTTCGTACGGCCTCGAGACGGCGCTGTGGTTCCAGAGACCCGGCGGGGAGCCGGTCGAGGACGTCACGTTCCGGCGCTCCAACGCCTTCGACGTCGTGGCCGAGGAGGTCATGGCCGTGCGCGAGGGCGTCGGGATGATCGAGACGACCGGGTTCGCGAAGCACGAGTTCGCCGGCCCCGGTGCCCGAGCGGCCCTGGAACGGATCATGGCGAACCGCATACCCGCAGAGGGTCGGATGGCGCTCACCCCGATGCTGAACAACCAGGGGATGCTCATCGGCGACTTCACCGTGGCATCGCTTCCGACCGTCGCCGGACACGACGAGCGGTTCCTGGTGTTCGGGTCGGGAGTCGCCACGGGCTACCACCAACGCTGGTTCGCGCAGAACCTGCCCGCCGACGGGCCCGCAGGGGAGCGCGTCTCGTGCCGGTCGCTCGACCACGAGCTGGCCGGCCTGTCGATCGCCGGACCTGCGGCCCGTGACCTGCTGGACTCCGTCACCGACGGGGACGTCTCAGGCGAAGCCCTCCGGTTCCTCGACATCTCGCCCATGGCCATCGGAATGGTCCCGGCACTCGTGGGCCGCATCACCTTCACGGGTGACCTGGGCTACGAGATCTGGGTACCGGCATCCCTGCAGGCGCAGTTGTTCGACCTGCTCATCGACGCCGGCGCCGGCTTCGACCTACGCCTCTTCGGCCTGCGTGCACTCGACAGCATGCGGTTCGACAAGAACTTCGGCGGCTGGGCCACCGAGTACAGGCCCATCTACACGCCGTGGGAGGCCGGCATGGGACGCTTCGTGAAACTCGACAAGGGCGAGTTCATCGGCCGGGAGGCCGCGGCATCGGCTGCTGAGGCAGGTCCGAAACGCCTGCTCACCGCCTTCACCGTCGCCGTCGACGGCGCCGATGTGATGGGCGACGAGCCCATCTGGCACGACGGCGAGGTCGTGGGCTGGGCCACCTCGGGCGGCTACGCCCACTGGTCGAGGGCGTCGTGCGCCCTCGGGTACGTGCCGACCGACCTGGTCGGAGCCGACGACGGCTTCGAGATCGAGGTCGTGGGAGTACGTCGGGCGGCCACCCGCCTCACCGAGCCCCTGTTCGACCCGACCGGCGCACGAATGCGCTCCTGACCCGGAGGAGACCACCATGGGAGCACAGGAGCGACCGCGCAGGGATAACGGCGATCCGCTCGTCGAGCGGGCGGCGACCGTGGGAAGCCGCGTGCTCATGGGCCCCGGCGAGCCGGCCGTCTCCGAGTGGGCCGCCGCCGGGCTGACCCTCCCCGACCTCGACGCCATGCAGCACTACCGGCTGTCCCGCATCCGGGAGCGACTGGCCTCCGAGGACGTGGCCGGGGCCCTGTTGTTCGACCCCCTGAACCTCATGTACGCGACCAACTCGCCGAACATGCAGATCTGGTTCACCCACAACCTGGACCGGTGGGTGTTCGTCGCCACCGACGGTCCGATGGTCCTCTTCGACTACCCCGCCTGCGAGTTCCTCTCCGCCCACAATCCGCTCATCGACGAGGTTCGGCCCACGACGTGCTTCACCTACTTCATCGCCGGTACTCGGGTGGACGAGCAGGCTTCCGCCTTCGCGGCCGAGATCGCCGACCTGGTCAGGGAGCACGGTGGCGGTAACACCCGCCTGGCCGTCGACATGATCCCACCGGCAGGGTCCAACGCCCTGATCGACGCCGGCCTCACCCTCACCGACGGCATGGCGGTGATGGAACGGGCCCGAGCGGTGAAGGGCCCCGACGAGATCGCAGCGATGCGCTGTTCGGTGGAGGCGACACGGGTTGCCTGCGGGAAGATGTTCGAGGCGATGCGACCCGGCATGACAGAGCAGCAGGTCTGGGCGGTGCTCTGGGCAGAGATGCTGGCCCGGGGCGGCGAATGGATGGAATGCCGCCTGCTCGTGTCGGGACCGCGCACAAACCCCTGGTTCCAGGAATGCAGCAGCCGGGTCATCTTGAACGGCGACCTGGTGGCGTTCGACACAGACCTGGTCGGGTCCTACGGGATGATGACGGACATCTCCCGCACCTGGATGTGCGGCGATGCCGCACCCACCCCCCAGCAGCGCCACGTCCACGACCTCGCCGTCGAACAGGTCACCCGCAACATCGACCTGCTGACACCCGGGCGCAGCTTCAGGGAACTGACCATGACCTCGTGGACCCCTCCCGTGGACGAGTACCGGCACTACTCCTGCCTGTCCCACGGCGTCGGCCAGTGCGACGAATGGCCTGACATCAAGTTTCCCGAGGCCTGGGAGGCTGGTGGCTACGACGGCGTCCTCGAGCCGGGCATGGTCATGACGGTCGAGTCGTACGTCGGGGCATACGCAGGCGGAGAGGGGGTCAAGCTGGAGAACCAGGTCCTGATCACGCAGAACGGCCCCGAGAACCTCTCGCCCTGGTCCCTCGACCTGGACTCCTTCCACGTCCTCTGAGGCGACCACCACACAGGATCCGGCCGATTGGGGATCCCGACAGGCCGCCCGCTACCCTCCAGCGGTCCGTTACACAAGCCTGGAGAACCAGATGATCAAGTTGTGCGAAGGCCGTGTCGCCATCGTCACCGGAGCCGGTCGGGGCATCGGCCGTGAACACGCACTGATGCTGGCCGAACAGGGCGCGAAGGTCGTTGTCAACGACCTCGGGGGCGACGAGGCAGGCGGAGGCGCCGACCTGACACCTGCCCAGGAGGTAGTCAGCGAGATCGAGGCCATGGGAGGCGAAGCCGTCGTCAACGGCGGAAACGTGGCTGACTTCGCCGCCGCCGGCGACATGGTCCAGCAGGCCATCGACACCTGGGGACGCCTCGACATCGTCATCAACAACGCCGGCATCCTCCGCGACCGCATGGTCTTCTCCATGTCGGAAGACGACTGGGACTCGGTGATCGCCGTGCACCTGAAGGGCACATTCGCCCCCGCCCACCACGCCGCGGCGTACTGGCGCAACCATGTCAAGGGGGGTGGAGAGCCGTTCGGCCGCATCATCAACACGACCTCACCGTCGGGCATCTACGGCAACGTCGGCCAGACCAACTACGGAGCCGCCAAGGCCGGCATCGCCGCCTTCTCGGTGATCGCCGCCCAGGAGCTGGTGCGCTACGGGGTAACGGTGAACTGCCTGGCCCCGACGGCCCTGTCACGCCTCACCGCCGGGCTGATGGGCGGAGAGGAGAACATCTCCGAGTCGGCCAAGGAGGCGATGTCGCCCCGCTGGATCGCCCTCATCGCCATCTGGTTGTGCAGCGAGGAGGCCCAGAACGTGACCGGCAGGGTGTTCGACATCCGGGGCAAGCACCTGGGCATAGCCGAGGGCTGGCACCTGGGCCCGACCGCCGTGCAGCCGGACGAGCCTGGTGACCTGGGTGGTGTCGTGAACGGTCTCATGGAGGCCGCCCGGCTGAACGCCGACATGTCGGGCGGGGACCACGAAGGCCCGGGCTTCCCGAGCCAAGGCCTGTAGGCCTCCCTCCCTTCCCCAACCCCTTCACCCACGACCTGGGCCGTCGCAGGGCACCCGGACGCTCGCAACACTCTCGCTTACCGGATACCCGACACCGACCCACGCCTGAGGTCCGATCGACCACCTCTGCCGAGTTGCGCCGCCCGGACCATTCACACGGTGTGACAACCCCGGCCCGGCGGCGCAGCCGTTCAGACGGCCGGCTCAGACCGGGCGGTCGATAGTTCAGCGGCCCTCGAACCTGGCTTCCCGCTTCTCCATCCACGCAGCTCCCGCTTCCCTCACGTCACGGGTACCGAAGTTGACGCTCTGGGCCTGACCCTCGGCCTCGAGGGCCTGGCTCATCGACGTGTTGAGCCCGTTGTCGAGGAGGGCCTTGCTCATGGACAGGGCGAGCGGCGGCCCGGCAGCCAACCGCTCCACGACATCGTCCACGTGGGCGTCCAGGTCTCCCTCGGGGACTACACGGTTGACCAGGCCGATCCGGTCGGCCTCTGCAGCGTCGATCACCTCGGCCAGGAGCACCAGCTCCTTGGCGCGGTGCAGGCCCACCCGGCGCGGGAGCACCCAGGAGCCGCCGAAGTCGATCGTCAGGCCACGCCGGGCGAATATCTCCGAGAACCGCGCCGTGTCGGCGGCATAGACGAGATCACAGCCGAGCGCGATGTTCAGCCCCGCCCCGGCGGCGACGCCCCGCACCTTTGCGACCACGGGGTGTTGCAGTTCGTGGAATGCCTGCGCCGACTCCTTGATCCTGCGCATGTTCCGCAGATGCGCCGATGGAGCCTCTCCGGTGGAGCGCTCCACCTGTCCGGACACGTCGGCGCCTGAACAGAAGTTGCCGCCGGCACCGGTGATGACGACCACCCGGACCGAGGCGTCGCCGTTCAGTTGGCGACATATGCGGCCGAACTCGGCGAACATCTGCGTGGTCATCGCATTCATCACCCCAGGCCGGTTGAGGGTGATCGTGACGATCGCCCCGTCGCGGCCCACCAGGATGTCGTCGGTCCGGTCATCCGTGTCGCCCATGGCCGGACCCTAGCCCCGGCCTGTGCAGCGACCAGAAGGCGGCCGTCAGTAGTGTCGGCACGTGAACCTGGATCTGACCGACGATCAGGAGGCGATCCGCGAGGTGTTCGCAGGCTTCTTCGCCGCGGAGGCGGGACCCGACCAGGCGCGTGGAGCCGAACCCCTCGGATTCGACAGCGCGGCGTGGCAACGGCTACTCGAGACCGGAGCCCCGGGAATGGGCGTTCCCGAGGAGGCCGGCGGAGGTGGCGGCGGGCTCGCAGACCTTGCGGTCGTGGCCGAAGAGGCCGGCGCCCACATCGCCCCTGTTCCGATCATCGACCACATGGTCACTGCCCGGCTGCTGGCGCGTCTCGGCGCCCTGGACGACGATGTGCTGGCCGGCACCGTCGTGGCGGGCATCGCCCTCAGGCCCGCCGTCGACGCAGTAGCCATGACCGTGCCCACCGGAGCCGTCGCCGGACGACTGGTGGCCCTCGACGGCGACAGGCTTCTGATCGTGGGCGCCGCCGCTCCGGGTGTGGCCCTGGCCAACCACGGCTGCATGCCCCTGGCCCACCGACCGCTGGACGGCGGCACGATCCTGGCCACGGGCACCACCGCACTCGACGCCCATGCCCGCGCCGTAGACGAGTGGCGCACCCTCACCGCGGCGGCCCTCGTGGGCATTACCCGTACCGCAATCGACCTTGCTGTCGGATACGTCAGCGAACGACATCAGTTCGGCCGACCTATCGGCAGCTTCCAGGCCGTCCAACACGGCCTGGCAGACCTCCCCGGCCTCCTCGAGGGCGCCAGGCTGCTCACCGGGAAGGCGGCGTGGGCCGGCGACGACGATGATGACGGTGTCGTCGACCTGGGCGACAACGAGATCACCGAGTTCGCCACCCTCGCCGGCATGGCCCTGGTGTTCGCCGGTGAGGCATCCGCCCGTGCGACCGACCGCAGCCTCCACTTCCACGGGGGCTACGGGTTCAGCGAGGAGTACGACATCCAGTTGTTCTACCGGCGGGCAAGGGCCTGGTCGCTGGTGCTGGGTGACCCGGCAGGCGAATGCCGCCGGCTCGCCGACCGCCTGCTCGACGGTGACAGGCCCGACGGCGGACGGGCAGCCTGATGGACTTCTCCCTGGGCCCCCGGGCCACCCGGTTCCGCTCCGAGGTGAAGGCGTTCCTGGCCGAGCACCTGACCTCGGAGACGATCGCACGCATGCACGAGAGCGGCACGTTCAATGACCGGGACCTGAACGAGGCCCTGGCCCTGGCCGGCCTGCTGGAGGGAGCGGTGCCCGGCTACGGCGACCGCGATCCCATCGAGTTGTACGTGTTGTTCAACGAACTCGAGAAGGCCGGCGCGCCCTACGACGGCCTGGCGGTGTCCATGCTCGTAGCCGGGGTGGTGAACGCCGTCGGCACCGACTTCCACAGGACCGAGATGCTCGACAAGTTGCTGACCGGGCGATTCAACTGCTGCCTCGGCTACAGCGAACCGGACCACGGTTCCGACGTGGCGTCCATCACCACCCGGGCAGTGCGCGACGGCGACGGCTGGGTAGTCAACGGGCAGAAGATGTGGACCACCATGGCCCACGAGGCCGACTGGGTGCTGCTGCTCACCCGCACCAACCCCGACGTTCCAAGGCACCACGGGCTGACCATGTTCGTAGTGCCCATGGACACGCCGGGAATCGAGATCCATCCGGTTCCGACCATGGCGTCGGAGCGGACCAACGCCACCTTCTACGACGACGTACGGGTAGCCGACGAATGGCGACTCGGAGAGGTCGACGGTGGTTGGGCCGTCATGGGAGTGGCACTGGCGTTCGAGCGCGGCGTTATGGGCGGGACCAATCCGGCGGTGCCGCTGTTGCGACATGTGCGGGCCTGGGCCGAGACCGACGGATCTGACGGCAGTGGCCGCATGGTCGACGATCCCCTGTTCCGCGAACGGGTGGCCCGCACTGCAATCGTGAACCAGGTCTCACAGTTGTTGACCCTGCGGGCTGCGTGGATAGCCGCCGAGGGTGGGCTGCCCGGCCTGGAGGGATCGATGGCCAAGGTCTTCGCCAGCGAGGAGTACCAGCGGATCGTCGGCTGGTTCCAGCAGATGGCCGGCGCCGAGGGGCTGCTCGGCTTCCATGCCGACGGAGCGGCCGCAGACGGCTGGATCGACTACGACGCCCGCCATGCCCCGGTCACCACGATCTACGGCGGCACCTCGGAGATCAACCGCAACAACATCGCCGAAAGGCACCTGGGTCTACCAAGGAACCGCTGACCCGGACCCACCGCGACCACTACCTCTTCCGACCTCGACCGCTCTTCGTCCGTTCTTCCCACCGGTGTCCCTCCAGAAGGAGCGAGGACCGAGGGACGCGAGCCCACAGGTCAGTGACTGCTTCGGTCCGTGCGGAGCAGGCGTGGCAGGGCGAGCGGTGTCGGGTCGGGA
>Ga0310122_10001347_pt1 | contig 15748 bp, 16 predicted proteins | sample CB6_Bottom_1051__FD_203503 | JGI IMG/M metagenome (GOLD analysis project Ga0310122, IMG submission 203503) | Marine microbial communities from Western Arctic Ocean, Canada - CB6_Bottom_1051 | ecosystem: Environmental > Aquatic > Marine > Oceanic | place: Canada: Western Arctic Ocean | collected...
TTCTTCCTCAGCTTGGGGGGCCCCCCGCAGGGGTAAACCAGCAATAGCCCGTCAAGCCGAGAAGCCGATTGGGCGCACGATAAAGACATTGCAATTTGCCTTTTCTGCGTGATATCTCTTCACTTGCCTTTACCCTTGCAGGGCATGCGTGGTATTCAACTATTGCCTTCATGCCCGGAACGGGTAAAGATTAATGAAGAGGGCACCATACATGCCCCGAAAGGGGTACTGAGGGGCCGCTTTATTGCTTTTTTCGGTAGTAGCTCTCCCGCAAAATTTAATCTTTGTTATAGTCTGGGGGTAAACAGTTTTTACCAAAAGCCGATAAGTTATGAAGGTTGGGTCCAATTTGTCAAAACGATTAGAGACAACGGGCTCTAAGCAAACCGAGCGCCTTGAATTTTTATTGGGCGAGGGGCATCTCTAAAAATCGTTTTGGGCCAAGAGCGGCCCTTATAGAATAAGGGCCTGCGAATTGGCGCAGAGAAAATGTCCGAATAAATAGAGATTTCCTGAAATAATTCATAAAGAAAACCATGAAAAAACTCATCATGTTGATGATTTTAGGGGGGCTGGCTTTTGGAGGATGGCAGGCTAACCTTCGCTGGGAAGAGTTTAAACCCGTATTAGCGGAGTTGGAGGAAAGGCATCCGGAAAAATACGCGCAAATGGTTGCAGAGGCCAAGTCTTTTCATATTAAAGAAACCAAGCGGCTCTATCATGCAATTGAATCCATGACCCGAGAGGAAGTGATCAACCTGCGTTATGAAAAATGGCAGGAAAAACGACAAGCAGACAAAGAGTTCAACGAAAAATATTACGATGACGAATTGCTGAATCGCATTGAGGTGAAAAAAGCTCTGCTTAAAGACTACCAATCCCGCATGGATGAAATACGCAAGTTGAACGAACGCCAACCTGTGAAAGTCCGGTTTGAGCAATGGAAAAAAACCGAACCCTGGAAGCAAAAGCTCATCCTCCACGAAAAATGCGTGAAGTATGTAAAAATGGAAATAAAAGACAGGGAGGTTTTCCGGCGGGGCTTGGAGATTTCTAAAGTTTCAACCCTCATGGCTCGGCTTTCTAATAAACCGTTTCCCGTAGAATTGCTTTGCAACGATCTGGTACCTGTTGCAAAGTCTCCGCAGAAGATTCAAGAGGCAATCCAGCGTTTGAAAGCAACCTTGACTTTTAACTACTATATTCGGTTATTGGAGGAGGTGGGCATTCCCAAGAAAGAGATCTTCCTCTTCAACGATGAATTGAAAGGCAGGGCAAGGAATTTCACCGATTCCTGAATCCCAACACTTTTTTTATTACTCCGGGGCAACTGGGCAAGAGCTTGGTTGTGCCGAGATGCTTCGACAAGCTCAATATGACACCCCAAAACCCCCCGCAATCGTCATGCTGAGGCCCTCGAAGCATCTCGGAGTTATGCAAAGCTCTCCTTGTCAGGGGGGACATTAAAAGTATTACCCCGTGCGGGGCACGAGGGCTTAGGAACAATATCACGTGCGCTTGAGGGGTTGGCCTGCTTGACGGGCAATGCAGTACTGGCCCCACGCCTAGTGGTCAGGTTGTTTTTTGGGGTTGTTCTTTTTCCACGGGGTAGGTTTGTTTTAGATCTTCCGTCAATTGATCGAGGGCCGTTGCCAACTGTTTGATTTCGGTATTGGATTTGACTTCGGGAAGCTCGGTAGTTCCCCGCTCCTCCGCAAACCGTACCAGTTTTCTCAGCGGTTTTATAATCATGCTGACAGTATAGAATCCACCGATAATACAAACCAGAGTTCCGACAAGGGCTATTCCAATCATTTCATTTTTCAATTGCACGGCACTGCGAATGATCCGGTTCTTTAACAATTCAATTTGCTCGGGTGTTAAAGTCTGGGTATCCATGGTTCCCACAATCCTCTCTACCTGTCCCAGTTGGACATAGAGAAAGAACGCGGCATAGCCCAGGCAGGAAATGACAACGATATAGCCGGTCATCAACAGATTGATGATGCTCTTCTTTTCTCCCGGAAGCTCGTCCCTAAAAATGGAATTCCTCTTCATGATTTACTAGGCCTCTTGAATACTGAAAAGAACCGTTTTCCCAAAACAGGGTAAAGGGACGCTTTTCGGTATCGGTTCCAGGTTTTTTTTAATCTGTTAAAACGCTCGCTCGTTGAGGGATGGGTGCTCATAAATATTGAGTTTCCCCCTTCCTTGCTTTTTCCCAGTTTGCGAATAAAGTTTTGCAGTCCACCTGGAAAGTAGCCCATGCGGTAGGCGAATTCTCGCCCATACCGGTCTGCCTCAAACTCCAGGTTTTTGTCCAGGCCCTTGGTGAAAAGGACGTTGGATACTTCATCGATCAATTTGTCAAACAAGCCGGGGTTTTTATCCATCACCGTGAGTGTCAGGGCGCTGAGCCCTTGCAAACTGCGACTTCGCCCTAAAGTTTGCAGAGCATGCTTTTGGCTAATATGCGCGACTTCATGCGCCAGCACACCGGCTAACTGTGCCTCGTTTTCGATCATCCTTAACAATCCAATACTGACAAAGACGTAACCCCCGGGGGTCGCGAAAGCGTTGGGAGACTCAGTGTCTAAAATCGCAAAATGGTATTCGATATCAGGGCGATTGGAAACATCGGCAACAACCTGCCCCACCAGATTGATATAACGGAGCAATTTGGGGTCGTCGTAAACGCCTCCAAACCGACTAAACACTTCCACAGCCAGCCTTCCGCCTATGGCTTTTTCCTCCTTATAGGCAATGGGTTGAAGGGCCTGAAGGGTGTTCACGCTTTGTTTGAGAATCTTGGCGGTTTTTTTATCAAATACTCCCAGTGATTGGCCTAAACCGATCAACCCACCGTTGCCGGTGTTTTGTTGTGGTTTCGGGGGAGGAGATTTCGGTTCCTGTACCGTAATATCCAATTCCTCCTGTCGCGGTTTGGGCTGAGGCTGAGTGGATTTTTCCACATCCTTCAGGAACTGGTCCAGGTTGAAAGAATAGGAGGGGACTACCCATACCAAAAGCACTAAAACCCACAGGCAGAAAAAAGAAACCCCGAATATTTTTAAATTATTTTTGTGCATGACAGTTTTTTATTGGGAATACTCACCCAGTTTTCCTTTCTCAAGAAACCGGTCCAATTCTTCGGGCCGAACTTTAAAATCTTCCATATCTTTGACCGCCTGAATGCTTTCAGAGGTAGCCCCTTTTTTCCGGGCGTGCTGCTCTGAAATAGGACTCAAACCCCTTATGCTGGAACCGGAAGCGGATTCCCGGGCGGCCATTCTCTGGTTTCCTCCCAGGGCCCCCAGCACATCCCTTTCTCCCTGTCTTTCGGCCGGGGCTTTTTTGGAAAGCTTGAAGCGAAAAATCCAGCCGGTTTTCCCGACGGTGGAAACCTGAAAAAATTTACCGGATTTTTTCTTCACCTCCACCCGGGTTCCTTGCTTGAGCCGGCTCAATATTTTGGACCGTGCCGAAGCTTCGGCCTGTAGTTTAGTGGACGATTTTTTAACATACCAAGTCTCGGCTGTCGCCAAATAGGGCAGTAAAAGCATCGCCAATCCTAACAGCACCATTGAAAACTGAATAAAAAGGGATTTAGGCATGGAATGGTTTGTAACAAAGTTTACGGAATGTATCAAGCTTCTCCCAAACCGGGCTAAACGTCAACCTCAATCTCCGGCCAGCGGCCGGTGGCTACTGCAATAGCTTTCTCCTGCTAGCAAAGGGTTGACTCGGCTTGAAAAGTAGTTGCACTATTCCCTCCTATTTTTGGGAGGGGGCTGGCTTTAAATTACGCGCAAGGATGTTTGGTTGCTTGATGGGTTATTGCTCATTGGCCCCACGCCTAGTGGGGGTCGAATGCTTTTTTTAATCGAGACCAGTTGAAGGCCGATCCAGGATCGTATTTGCACTCGACTCCATTTTCGCCTTTTTGCACGTGGGCGTGGCCCAGGATGCCGGAAAATTTAGAATAGTCTTTTAATCTGTCGAGGGGGTGTCGTCTGGTTTTTTTGTCAAAGGGTACTTGCAGTTTAATTCTGGGGAGAAGCTGATTAATTCCGATGCAGAGTTTGATCAGGGCTTGATACTGGTCCTCGGTAAAATCCCACATGTGCACCACTCGGCCATTTATCTTTCTGCTGAAGTAACCTCTTTTACCGTAAGCGCGTGATGGGGTGGTTTGGAAGTTGGCTGTTTGGAGTTTTTTGCGGTAGGCTTCAGGCAATTCCAGCACCCATTTCCCTCTTTTAATTTGGTATTTATCCCGGTTGGTAGGGAGCCATTCGGATTCACGAGCCAGAGCTTCCCATGCAAGATTTGCCATTTCGACATGAATAGCCCTTTCGTTCCCTTGCCGATCATCTGCGGGTGCAGTATTGGTTTTCCAGTACAAGTCACAGGTCTGGTAAAGGGTACCATCGAGATCCAGATAAAAATGGCTACCCTTGAAGGTGCTTTCCGCCATCAACTGGTGGCAGTGGAGGGAGCTGTAGCACGTATCATAATGCAGAACGAACTGGTGGACGTGCTGAACCAGTTCTGCAAACGCTGATTTGGAATTCAGGATCTTATAGGATGAATCTTTTCTGGATGGTGCGTCATTGAGCTTGGGGTCGTGATGGAAACAATTAGACCGGCCTCTCTTATTAGGGCAAACAAACCCTTCATCTTCGTTCCATAAAACCACACGGGTTCCAATATCTAATTTTTGGCCGCAGGAAATTATATTTTGATTCATAATTTGATCTGATCAAAACAGAGTGATTAGGACCTGATAGGGGTTGGGGTTTTTAGATTTTATTTTCTGCAGTGCCTCCCCAATGAAGTTTTTTCCTTAGGGTTTGATAATAGTTTTTTCCGGGGGCCTGTATCAGCTTCACAGAGACACGGGCTTTTTCTGCTTTAAGGATGTCACCAGATTTCATTGCGTAACCCATCTTTCCATCGAGCGTTATTCCGACATCCTCGTCTTCATGGCGCTTGGTCAGTTGTACTTTGATCCTGGAGGTATCGGGAATGACAATGGGTCGGTTTGTCAGGGTAAAGGGACATATCGGACTCAACACCAAAGCATGCATGCTGGGATGAATGATGGGTCCTCCCGCCGAGAGGGAATAAGCGGTGGAACCTGTGGGTGTGGCGATTATCAATCCGTCCGCCCGGTATGATGTCATGGGTTGGTCGTTAACCTGTACTGTGAGATTTACGATTCTTGCTAGGGCGCTCTTGTTGATCACAATATCGTTCAATACATTAAAATCATGCAATTTAGTTTCATCGCGCCAGAGGGAGGCATTCAGCAACATGCGCTGTTCAATTTTGCATTCCCCGGTCAAAGCGCTTTGCAGGGTTGGGTAGAGGTCTTCCAAGGTGGTTTCGGTCAAAAATCCCAGGCTTCCGAGGTTGACTCCCAAAATAGGGACGCTGTGCGGGTGGGCGATGTGGGCCACATTTAACAAAGTTCCGTCTCCTCCAAGCACAATAAGCAGGTTGGAGCGGGGGGGGATTTCTTCTTGGGAGCAGAGTGCAGTCTCACCGATCAGCTCGGCCGTGTTCGGATCCATATACAGATTGCAATCCCGTGCCCGCAACCATTGGGCCAGATCGCTAACCACTTTTGGGTCGATGGAGGGATTTTGTTTACAAAATAACCCTATGTTTTTCACTGGTTCCTCTGCACTAAGATTAAGAAGCCAACTTGAAACCCGGGTATCAACCCCGCATTTAATTTAATAGGGATATAGCGGGGGAATAGTTTTGGGAAATTGGATTGGGCAAGGTTATTCCGGCATTACTCCCTAAGCGGTATCAAAGTCTGCCGAAGTCCTCCGGTTTAATTTTATCCAGCCAGTCTTTCCACTGCTTGTCATCATCTGTTTTGACTTTTCCCGGATCGGGGAGGTCCAGGCTTTTAGCAGCTTCAATCACTTTTTCTTCAACATAAATGGGAGCCTTGGTTCTCAGCGCCAGCGCTATGGCATCGGAGGGACGCGAGTCTATGGAAAGAGTAAGGTCTCCGCATACCAGGGAAATGATGGCATAAAAAGTATTGTCTTTTAATTCATTGACAAGGATATGGTTGACTTTTGCTTTCATATTTTGAATTAGGTTTTTTAGTAAATCATGTGTCATGGGGCGTGGCGTGGAGATTTTTTCTATTTCCAGAGCGATTGCATTGGCTTCAAAATAACCCACCCATATGGGCAGAGCCTTGGAACCGGTTGAATCTTTCAATATTATGATGGGCATGTTGGTAAGCGGATCCAGCGTAAGGCCCTCAACTTTCATTTCAACCATATCCATTACCTCAATAGTGGGTCACAAAATAATAAATTTATCAGGTTTTACGTAAGAAACCTGAAAAACAAGGCTGTCTAAAAAATATAAATAAACCCGCAAGGTTTGTCAATCACCGTATTGTGCACGGGAAATGTTCCAATGGTTTCCTGCATTTAGAGAGGGCTTACTTTTTTTCTTGCTGGGCTTTTTGCTCTTTCAGAAAATTTTGCAGAGTAAGGCGAACTTCATCAGGGATTTCGATTTGATTCAAGGTATCCCTACACAGTAGGGTTGTCGACTTATAAGTGTTTAAAAAAGCGATGCATGGAGGGCAATCCTGGAAATGTTCTTCAAGAGAATTCTTGGTTTCTTGCTCCAGGGACCCTTCAAAATAGTCGAACAGCAGGTCAATGCACTCTTTACAACAGATCATATTTCCCCCTTTGGAGAACTGTATTCCTCAAAATAGCCAGAAAGTTTTTTTCTCAAAAACAACCGCCCTCGGTGTAGCCTCGATTTTACCGCCGGAACGGTCAGGTCTAATATTTCGCTCACCTTTTCGGTTGAGAGGCCCTCTACATCCCGCAATAAGAAAACCACTTTTTCTTTTTCCGGCAGAAGATCAACGGCTTTTTTGATGACCTCCCGCGTTTCATTGGTAAACAATAAGGACTCGGTACTTCCCGACCAATCCTGAATTTTTTCCTGCTGGAACCCGGCCCCGTTGAAGGAGGGCAGTAATTCGTCAATGGAAATGTTAGGTTCCTTTTTCTTGTTCCTCAGCTTCATATAGCTGGCGTTCAAGGTAATGCGATAAACCCAGCTTGAAAATGCCGATTTGCCCTGAAACGTATTGATCTTCCTGAACAGTGTTAGGAGAACCTCCTGGGTCACATCCTGAGCATCCATTTGGTTGCGCACCAGGTTGAAACTGAGGGCATAAATTTTCTTTTGATACAGTTCAGCTATTTGGTCATAGGCCTCAAGATTACCCGCTTGAAGATCCCTGACGAGAGCTTCTTCTCTTTCTTTATCTTCTTTTTGCTGGGTAAAGGACATAAAAGAGCAAATCCAGTTTTATTTTCTGCTAGGAAAAGTCATGGGTTTCTTTTACAGGAACCTGCCGGGATTTGCCATGCCCCTTTTTAATCCAGTGACTTTAGGATGCTTTTAATTTCAAAGCGATTCGTCAAATAAAAGCGAATCATTGTAAAAAACACACATCCTTAGCAGGGGGGCAGGGGGTGGAAGGGTGACTTACTTGTTTTCCGATTCAGTGGTTGAGGCTACAGGGTTCTCTGCGGTTTGGGGTTCTACATTTTCCCCTTCGGTCACCTCTTTATCTCCTTCGGCCACCTCTTTTGCCGCATCAGTGGTTTCACCAATTTCTTCTGTTCCCTCTTCAGCTTCCTTCATAGACTTTTTGAAGTTCCGAATACTATTGCCAAAAGCACTCCCAATTTCCGGAAGCTTTCCAGCCCCAAAGATGATCATGATAATGACTAAAATGATCATTAACTCTGGAAAACCTATTCCCATCATGGCGAAAATCCCTTTATTTATTTGAGAAAATGCCGATTATAACACAAAGCCGAATCAAGACAAATACAAATAATTGCCTGGAATTCATACATTATTATGCTACAATTCGGCATTTGCTGGGTAAAGTAGTAGAGATTAATCCTTAGGAAACAATAACATATGAAAATTGTGCTGCGCGTCTTGCCTTGGCTTGCAATTTTATTAATGTTCAAGGTGGCGACTGCCGGAGCTACCACCTTTTCAGAAAGATTCGAAAAAGGTAATTCCGATTTTGGAGCCCAAGTGGGCTGGGGACATACAGTAGATATCCCTCCCGGGCCAAACCGTACGGACTTGGGATTTTTATTCTTTTTCCCCAATTGGCAATATAATTTGACAGGGTTGATTGCCAAGTCCTCCTGGTACCAAGGCGCTTGGTTCTATCATATGGAGGCCGGATTTGCCTTTGCCGATCGGGACGATAAATTTTTGGTAGGATGGTCACCGGTATTGGCCCAGTATAAATTCCTGGACCCTAAAAGAAATTGGGGCCCGAACGTTCTGGTGGGGGCGGGTTTTGCGATGACCAATTGGAAAGATGTTGCCGAACGGGAACTAGGAAGTGAGTTCCAGTTCACGCTTCATGGCGGGGTCGGGTTGGAATATTTCAAGGGAAAAGGTGCATACTCCATCAATTACCGGTATTTCCATGTTTCCAATGCCGCAATTCAGTTACCCAATATCGGACTCAACGCCCACCTATTCACCCTGGGCATGCGCTTCTAGCCTCGGCCGTCACTAGGCGTGGGGCCAATGTGCAATAGGCTGCTCGGCTTGACCTGCCCTTGCCAGTTATCAGCGGAGGCTCTCCGTTGGTCCTAGATAAACCCTTTGTTCGCTGTAAAAAGCTATGCCAGTTACCAGCGGAGGTTCTCCGCCTACTTCGGATATTCTCAGCCGTTTCTTTTTTGCCATTGAGCGTTTTGCTTATCGGCAGTCCCTGCTCGTCATTTCGGTAGCCCTGGTTTTAGCTATTCTCTCTTTGTGGGTGACCGCGAAAAAACTCACTTTTAAAACCGGGCGAGGCGATCTGGTAGCCAAGGGCCTGCCTTATGTCAAACAATATGAAAATTACCGCGAGCAATTTGAAGACCTGGAAGGCATGGTCGTGGTGGTGGAAGGGGAAAACCCTGCGGACATGGCAGGCTTTGCTGAAGCGCTGGCAATAAAACTGCAAGCCCAGTCTCATCTGTTTTCCCAGGTTGTTTTTAAAATCGATATCCGTTACTTCCGCTCACGGTTCCTGCTTTATCTCGATCAGGATGAGTTGGCAACATTGGCCCGCAAGCTGGATGACCATCAGGGTTTTCTGGAATCGCTGAACGGTGCACCCGGATTACACTCGCTTTTATCCAGCATCAATACTGAAATCAGTTCCGGTATGGTTGATTCTCTGTTGACCGATTTTTTGGGCGGGGACGATGAGGAAGAAAGCGGAGATGCCGGAGACCTCAACCTATTGGTCCGGCTTTTAGAAGAAATGACCCGGGCCCTGATGGGTGAAACCGGTTATCGTTCCCCCTGGCAGGCCTTATTTACAGGCGATGGCGATTCCCTGCGCGAAAAGGGGTACATGGTCTCTAAAAATGAAGACCTGCTTTTCACCTTGTTGGTTCCCAACAACGACAAAACCAGTTTTACCGGTTACAAGGACGCGGTGGCCCTAGCCCGCCAAGCCATAGCCGAAACACGGAAAGACTTCCCCGATATTAGGGTGGGGCTCACCGGGGAAGATGTGATATCCAGCGATGAAATGGTGACCACCCAGGCTGATGTTGAAACGGCCTCAAAAATTGCATTAACAGGGGTAGCCCTGCTGTTCATCATTGCTTACCGGGGAGTTGTCAAACCCCTTCTGGCTGTGTTCTGCCTTCTGCTTGCGTTGTGCTGGACCATGGGTTTCACTGCCTTGACCATTGGCCACCTGAATATTCTTTCCATAGTGTTTACCACCATCCTTATTGGATTGGGTATCGATTTCGGCATCCATATCCTCGAACGATATAAGGAAGAACGGCAGAGCGGCCACGAAATCCTGGAGGCCTTGCAAAAAACCGTGCAAGGAACAGGAAGGGGAAACTTTTCCGGTGCCATCACCACTGCTATGGCATTTGGTGCCATGGTACTGACCGACTTTATCGGTATTGTGGAACTGGGCTGGATCGCCGGATGGGGCATTCTTTTCTGCATGGTCGCCATGCTCCTGGTTCTTCCAGCCCTTATCACACTGGAAGAAAAATGGCGAAAGCCGCATTACGCACTGGCAAGATCTACGACCACCAAAAAAAGGCAGTGGATCGATAAACTGTTCGATCATTATTACCTCATAATCGGCCTGTGCACCTTTCTGGTTCTCATCGCTTCTTTGTCATTGAAAGATCTGCGTTTTGACTACAACCTCCTCGACCTGCAGGCCAAGGGTACCGAGGCAGTTCAATATGAAATGAAAATCCTTGAAAGTGCCGGGCGTTCCGCCTGGTCCGCCGCTATGCTGGCCGATTCCTTAGAAGAGGTCCAGGAAAAAGAGCTTCTACTCAAGGCCTTGCCCACCGTGGCCCGGTTTGAGAGCATCTCGGCGGTGATCCCGGAACATCAGGAGGAAAACTTGCGTTTCATCCGGGAAAACCTCGCGCCCCTTTTAAAAGAGCTGGAAGTGGAAGCGGAAGATGTTGTTTTTTCCTGGAAAGGGTTAAACAAAACCTTGAAACGCATCCAGTTCAAATTGCAGGGCCGGGAGGAAGGCGGGGATACCCTTGCCCCGGTGCAGGTGGCGGGAAACCGTCTGCGGAATTTTCGGGAACAAAGCCGGAAGGTGGAACCTGATCTAGCCGAAAAAAGACTGCGCGATTTTTCTGCATTGCTTTTCACCGATTACAGGGACCTTATAGATGAACTCAAGGCCAATGCTGAGGCCCAGCCAGTGCGACTGGAAGAAATTCCGCCAAAATTAAGAAAGCGTTACATTTCCAAAAAGGGCAAATACGTGATTCATATTTTCCCCAGCGTGGATATCTGGGATCAGGACGAACGCCGGAAATATTTAAGCGACCTTAGGTCGGTGGACCCCAATGTAACCGGCACCGCGGTGCATATGTTTGAATCCACACGGCTGATGACAGAAGGTTATGTCAAGGGTGGACTCTATGCCATGACCGCGATCATTTTTTATGTGTTTTTCATGTTCCGCAACGTGCGTACGGTTTTTTTCGTTCTGCTTCCGGTCCTGGCCGGGTCCATCTGGACGGTGGGTGTTATGGAACTGATCGGGTTGAAGCTGAATATGGCGAACCTTGTCATCCTGCCTCTCATTCTGGGAGTCGGAGTGGTCAATGGCATTCACATCACTCACCGTTACCGCGAGGAAGAAGATAAGCACGCCAGCGTCTTAGGGAAGAGCACCGGGCAGGCGGTCGTGCTGAGCTCTTTCACAACCATGATAGGATTCGGCAGTTTGATGGTGGCCGATCATAATGGTGTGTTCAGTCTTGGTTTGGTGCTGACCATAGGTGTGTTCAACTGCCTGATCGCTTCGATTACTTTTCTTCCGGCACTTCTAAAACTCAGTACCGTCAAAGGCTGGCGCGTCTAGCGGCTGCGGGCAATAGGGCGGTGGTATTCTTCTTCAAAATGCAAATGAGCATGGCTGTTGTAAAAAAGAAACGAGCTAGAAATTAATTCTTGCATCGAGAGCTTGAAAATAGTCGAGATTAATAAGGGGCTTTAAAATGGTGAGTTCCTCAACCACATATTTATTTCTTGATGAATCCGGGGACCACTCTCTTTATAAGATTGATCCCCAATACCCTTTATTTGTTCTCGGCGGAGCATTGATAACTAAAAAAGATCACCAGATTGCAAAAGATCAATGGAGCTAGATGAAAAAACAATTGTTTGGTTCCGAAAAAATCATTGTTCACACGGCTGACCTGACAAGAAACCGCAATGGGTTTGAACAAATGAAAAATAAAGCGTTTCGTGAGAAAGTCTATAGGGTGCTGAATACGACAATGAAAGATTTATCCTATCAAGCTCTTGGATGTGTAATACGAAAGGATGAGCATTTAAATAGGTACGGTATGGCGGCGCTGGATCCTTATCATTTGTCGCTCAACATTTTAGTAGAGCGGACATACTTTGCAATGGGCCGAACAGGGGAATTGCATATAGTGGCGGAAAGCCGCGATTCTACCTTGGATAGAATGTTGGAAATCGCGTTTCTGGAAATCAAGGTTAGTGGGACATTATTCTTATCTGCTTCGGAAATCAACAAACTGGGAATCGAATTGCATATCCGGAATAAAAAACAGGATATTGCGGGGTTGCAAATGGCGGATTTATTAGTATCGCCAATGGGGCGTTATGTTTTAGGGAAACAGATGCATGCTGACTGGGAAGTCATCAGGTCAAAATTGTATCGGTACCGGGGGAAATGGGAAGGGGCGGGACTGGTGGTGTTTCCCAAATAAAAAGAGGGCCGAGACCCGCTACGCAGTTCCCAGCCCACATTTAGAGTATGCATTTAAGAGGGTACATTTGTCAACAAAAACTCGCAAAGTGCATAGTTCGTGGAGTGACCCTATTGAGTTAAACGTATCGTGTGGTGTTCTTTCATTTGTCCGCATGCCCTCCTAATAGGGGTACTGGCTCCATGCTGAGGGGTGTGGTAGAATCGCATAATCTGCCTGAGGCGAAAACTTTCAATATCTTCGATTAGCTGGAGTTTGCAACCTTCGCGGGCTTATTGGCATCTTAGTAAAGGTCCCGATACTTAATAGATGGGTTTGGATATGGCGGTTCAGTTCACAAAAATGAGTGGCAGTGGCAACGATTTTATCATCATCGATAATCGGGTGCCGGTTATGGATGACGACAAAAAGCGCGATTTTGTCCGGCGTGTGTGTGACCGCAGAATGTCCATCGGTGCCGATGGGGTGATCTTTGTTGAAAATTCAGAAAAAGCTGACATCAAATGGGACTTTTATAACGATGATGGTTCCACCCCCGATATGTGCGGCAATGGGGGGCGTTGTGTGGCGCGTTATGCTGTGGAAAAAAAGATTGCACCTGCAGAGCTAACTCTTGAAACCCTGGCTGGAATCATTGGCGCGAAAGTAGATGCTGCAAACGTGAGAATTAAACTCACTTCACCGGAGAACTTGCAGCAGGATATCGCGGTCACCCTGAATGGGGCGCAATACCAGATAGATTGTCTCAACACCGGGGTGCCGCACGCGATCATTTATTCCGATAATATCGAGGATGTGAATGTGAAGGAGGCGGGTCACGGCATCCGTTTCCATAAGGCGTTTGCCCCGGCCGGGACCAATGTGAATTTTGTGCAGAAGGTCGGTGACCGGGCACTTAAAATACGTACCTACGAACGGGGAGTGGAAGACGAAACCCTGGCCTGCGGAACCGGAGTGGTTGCCTCGGCCCTGTTATCTTGCTACAAAAATCTGGTCCAGCCTCCTGTTGAAGTGGAGACCCGGGGCGGGGACATTTTGAAAGTAGATTTTGAATTGCCTAACGGTGAGGGAGGCTTGGTGACTGACGTTTATTTGGAAGGACCCACCCGTATTGCTTTTGAAGGCCAGTTGGGGGAATATTAACCGGTGAGAATATCAGGTTCCCATGTTTGAAGGATCGTTTGTTGCCATTGTGACTCCGTTCAAAAACGGAAAAATAGATGCCCCGGCCCTGCGTGGGCTGATCGAGTTTCATATAGAAAATGGAACAAACGGAATTGTACCCTGCGGCACGACGGGTGAGTCGGCCACCTTAAACCAAGCTGAGCACGAAGAGGTGGTCCGCATCACCGTTGAAACCTGCAAAGGCCGGATTCCCGTTCTGGCGGGTACGGGGTCCAACTCCACCCATGAAGCAGTGGAGTTGACCCAGAGCGCTCAGAAAATAGGCGCAGATGGGGCATTGTTGCTCACTCCCTATTACAACAAGCCGACTCAAGAAGGGTTGTACCAGCATTTCTCCACTGTAGCGAAAGAGACCGACCTGCCCATTATGCTTTATAACGTTCCGAGTCGCACTGCCGTCAATATGAAACCAGGCACTGTTGCACGTTTGAGTTCTATCAAGAATATTGTTGGCATCAAAGAGGCTTCCGGCTCCCTGGTGCAGGTCAGTGAGATCATTGACTCCTGCGGGCCGGAATTTTCAGTGATCTCTGGCGAGGACGCGTTGACGTGGCCGATTCTTGCTATTGGCGGCAAAGGGGTAATCTCAGTGACTGCCAACCTTGTTCCCAGCAAGTTTGCCAAGCTGTGCCAAACCGCACGGGAAGGGGATATAGAAACGGCAAAAGCTCTGCACTATGAGTTGTTGAAGCTGAACGATATTATGTTTATCGAGACCAACCCCATTCCTGTTAAAGCCGCCTTGGCACTCATGGGCCGGATCGAAAATGAGTTTCGTCTTCCACTTTGTCCACCTACTGAGGAAAATCTGGCGCAATTAAGCACGGTGCTTAAGGCCTATTCTTTGGTGTGACTCTCTAGTGGGGGAAGCAAAAAGCGATAGCTCATTGCGTCGAGAAACCGATTGGGCGTAAAATAAATAAAGGTAACGGAGGAGGAACGTTGACCAAGATTCTTGTAATAGGCATTGCCGGACGTATGGGAAAGACCATTGCCGGATGTATTGAAGATACGGAGGGGGTGGAACTGGGCGGAGGTACCGAGCAGGCCGGAAGTCCAAACCTGGGGAAAGACGTGGGCGAAATTATCGGAATCGATAAAAAAGGCATAGCGGTCTCCGATGATCTGGGCATTGCCCTTGAGAACTGCGATGTTGTGATCGATTTCACCACCCCCGAATCGAGCCTGCAAACCTTGAATATTTCTGCCGGAAAGGGGAAGCCCGTGGTAGTGGGCACGACTGGATTTTCCCCAGATCAACGCAAAGAGATTGAGCAAAGCGGCCAAAAAATTCCCTGTGTGGTGGCGCCCAATATGAGCATAGGGGTCAATGTTTTGTTTAAGTTGGTTGCGGAAGCGGCACGGGTATTGGGTGACGCGTATGATGTGGAAATTGTAGAAGCCCATCACAGATTCAAAAAAGACGCGCCCAGCGGTACTGCTGTGCGTATAGCAGAAATTGTCGCCGAAACCTTGGGAAGGAACCTCGAGGAGGTCGGCGTTTATGGAAGAAAAGGAATTGCCGAGCGCTCCCCGAAAGAAATCGGTATTCACACTTTGCGGGCTGGAGACATCATCGGCGAGCATCGGGTTTTGTTTGGCGGCATGGGAGAAAATTTTGAAGTATTTCACCGCGCACAGAGCCGGGAAACTTTTGCCAGAGGTTCTATTCGTGCCGCGCAATGGATTTTAGGGCAACCTAATGGCGTCTATGATATGCAAGACGTTTTGGGTTTGCGCTGAATAGAAGGAAGATATGGACCTCTCATCCTTAAAATTTGATCGCAGGAAATTCCTGAAAATATTTTCTCTGACCACTCTGTCTGCGTTGGTGCCGAAAAAATCTGGAGCGGTTGAAGATTTTCGCAACGACAAAAACATTCCCAAACAATACATCCAGAATCGAGATACTCCTGGATTTCATATTCGCAGTGCCAATCCGTTTCTCGGTGTGGATATGCAAAATTGGGGGTTGGCAATAGGGGGGATGGTTAAAAAACCCATCGGTCTCGTTTATGAGGATTTGTTCGGATTAAAAATGCATTCCCAGCTTTCACGGCTCAAATGTGTTGAATGCTGGTCCGCCAAAGCAAAATGGGAGGGATTCCGCTTTGAGGAACTGGTGCAACAAGTTCAGCCCGACCCAGCCGCCAAGTTTGTTTATATCCAGTCTGCCGATTCATATTACGAAAGTTTCGCACTGGAAGAGTTACTTCGGGCTCGTG
>Ga0310122_10001349_pt1 | contig 15747 bp, 12 predicted proteins | sample CB6_Bottom_1051__FD_203503 | JGI IMG/M metagenome (GOLD analysis project Ga0310122, IMG submission 203503) | Marine microbial communities from Western Arctic Ocean, Canada - CB6_Bottom_1051 | ecosystem: Environmental > Aquatic > Marine > Oceanic | place: Canada: Western Arctic Ocean | collected...
AGACCAGCTTGAGGCGATCCTCGTCCACGAGCTTGCGCACATTCGGCGCCACGACAACCTCGTCAACCTGGTGCAGCGTCTCTTGGAGACTGTGTTCTTCTTTCATCCCGCAGCGTGGTGGGTGTCAGCCTGCATCCGCACCGAGCGGGAGCACTGTTGCGACGACATCGCTGCCGCGGCCAGCGACGCCAGGGCGTATGCGGGCGCGCTGACCACGTTGGAGGAGTTGCGGAGTCCGGCTCTGGCGGTGGCCGCCACAGATGGTTCGCTGTCATCCCGTGTGAGGCGAGTGCTCGGTTTCCGCCAGCCTGAAAGCAGGCAAGGATGGATGGGACCGGCTATCGCGAGCGCTATGGTCATGGCCGCTGTCACCGTACTCGTCCCAGACGCGTACGTCTCCGCATCCCCCTCAAACACCACAGAAGGAGATAAGCCGATGAATGTCACTGTCGATGTCGCCCCGACGAAGCCGCACGCAGGAACTACTCTCGCCGCGTCGCTGAGTCCGCTCATGCGGACCGCGGGTGAGTCCGGGTGGACCATGGCACGTCTGCAGGGGGTCATGGGGCACGCCTTCCAGTTTAAAATGATCAAGGGTGGTGGCGGAGTTATGCACGACAACCTCGATTGGGGGCACGCCGTGCGCATCATTCCCGAACTCGGCCAGTTCCGAGCATTCGACGCCAACAAGAACAACCCGGTCGACGATCTCCCATCGTATAAACGGGATGCTCGAGACGCCGTTCTGGGTAGTCTGCAGCGGGGCGTTCCGGTATTGGCCTGGCAACCGATGAGTCTCGAGCAGAAGAACAGTGAGCACCCAGCGAGTCACGCGTACTGCTGGGGACTGATCGTGGGCTACAACGACACGGAGGAGACCTATACGATCCGCCATCCTTTCGTGTCGGTGGACTATACCGTTCGGTATGACGATCTAGGTCCCGCGGATCCGGGCGGGTGGTTCGGCCTGAGGATCTGGGAGCAGCCGAGTACTACTAACGACCCGAGAGAGCTTCACCTGACGGCACTGCGCAATGCCTTGGGCTTTGCCCACGGTACGCTATTCACGGACGAGAACTTCGTGCGTCCCGATGGTAAGCAAGCCAACCCCTATGGTTTTGCGGCCTACGAAACCTGGAGCGAAGCGTTCGAATCGGATGAGGTGCCCCTTGGGCCGGGCAGTCACCATGCCGACATATTGGTAGATCGGCGCACCGCCGCCGCTGCCTACATGCGTGAACTCGTCGAAATCTTCCCGGAAGCGACACAGGTGCTGGAGACAGCTGCCACCCACTACGACCGAGAAGCAGGGGCGGTCGTCGGACTGCGCGACATCATCCGGGCAGGCAGCGAGGCCGGGGAGATATCAGACGAGCAACGAGCCGAGGTCCGCCGGCTGCTCGTCGAGGCGCTGGCCGCCGATCGGGACGCAGTGGCACAGATCGAGGCGGCGCTGAAGATTATAGATGGGTGAAGGTCATTGGCCGGCGTGGCTCCGTGGGCTGCAGCGGCCTCGTCATCGATGTGGTCCTCGACCACCCCTGGGGAAGACCTGACGTGGGCTCCCGGCCCAGTCACTTATTGTCCAAGCAGTAGCGCAGTGCATCGTGCGCCTGCTACGACGTAGCGACCTCGTCGGTGACTCGCAGGTGGACGAGCTTACCGAGACCGTTTCGAGCCCGGGAATTTCCTATATTGAAAGCGTTACTGTTCGCAGCAGCTCACCTAACAGAGTGTAGGGAAAAAATGTCATTCAGCAGACCCAGGTCCCTGCAGCAGCTGTGTCGCCAGGCCGTGCCGCCAATTTTGCGGGAGGCCGACGGGAAGGGCATGGTCGACGCCATAGCCGAAATAGTGGCCACCGACCGGTGGAACTCTTTCGACCGCTTTCACGAGACCACGAAGACGCTGGTGCGGCGCTACGAGGAGGCCGGAGCGGTAGTCGAAGTGGACGCTATTCAGACAGGCGGCCGCATGGGAAGCGGGCGCTGGATCATTCGCGAGGCGGCCGATGTGCACGCGGCGACGGTGGATGTGGTAGCGCCGGTGAAGCAGCGCCTGCTCGATTACCGCGACAATCCATGGCATGCGGTGCAGTGGACGTCGGCCACGCCGGCGGCGGGGCTGCTCACGCAGCTAGTGGTCCTGGACTCCGTCGAGGAGATCCAGCGTCTGCCCGCGGATGGTCTCGCGGGCAAGACCTTGCTGACCTCGCTGAACATCCGCTCGCACATGAAGCTGATCGCCGACAAGGGTGCGGCCTGCGTCATCACCGACATTCCGGTTAGCGGGATGCCAGACGCCACGCCGTGGACCAAGTTCGGCTGGGGTGGCGTGCCGATGGGACACTCCGAGGCGAGACTGGTGGGCCTCGTTCTGTCGGCGCGTGAAGGAGGCAAGTTGAGGAAGCTGGCGCGCAGGCATGAGGTCGAGCTGCTCACCAAGGTCGACGCGCGCAAGTACGTGGGCACACAGGACGTCGTCAGCGGCATCGTGCGAGGCGCCGAGCTGCCGGAAGAAGAAATCTGGGTCATGGCGCACAGCGGCGAGCCGGGAGCCCTTGACAATGCCTCGGGTGTAGCGCTGACGCTGGAGGTCGCCCGCCTGCTGGAAGCCCTGATCGCCGCCGGTGCGATACCGAGGCCGAGACGGACCATCCGGCTGCTCAACGGCTACGAGTGCTACGGATTTTTTGGATATCTCGAGAAGGTCGAGCGTCCGCATCAGCCGCTGGCCGGGATCAACGTCGACAGTGTCGGTGCGAAGCCGTCGGTTTGCCAGGGCCGCGTGGAGTGGCACTCTACCATCCCGATGTCAGCGCGCTTTGTCGACTGGGTGGGCGAAGCCGTGTTACGCGCGGTGATGCGGCGATTCAACCCGGGATACAAGCTCTACCTGGAGCCATTCCGCTCGACAGCGGACACGCTGATTGGCGATCCGCAATACGGCTTCCCATGTCCGTGGCTATCGACGCACCAGAAGGGGTACGCCTTCGACGCCTACCACAGCTCCGGGGACACACTAAAGCTGGTAAGCCCTGGCGGCATGAAGCTGTGTGCGGCCAGCGTGGCGGCCTATGCGCACTACCTGGCCGACGCCGACGACAGGTCAGTCGCCGAGATGGCACGCAGTGAGACGCAGCGTATCCTGGGGCTCCTGGAGGTTGGGCCGCGTCGCTTGCCATCGACTCAGGTGCATTATCTGCAGGAGGCGCACGCCACGAGCATGGATCAGCTGCGGCGCTTCAGCAGCGACGGGAACGGATTGTTCGAGGAGTGCGCGCGCGAGGTGCGCACGGCAGGGATCGCAGTGAAAGAGAAGGCGAGCAGGAGGCGTGTGCCGGCCGACGCCCGCAAGATCCCGCTACGCACGGCTCCGCTGTCGCCGAACGGAGACAACACACCGCCGGAGATATCAGCTCGCATCAGTCGCACGCGTATCAGCTCGTGGACCCTGTTCTGGGCCGACGGCCGCCGCACGCTCGCTGATATCGCCGAACTCGCCTCGTGGGACGAGTGCGACGGGCGCTACTCGTCTGGCAGCAAGGGGTATCACCCGGTGGATGTGTCGCGGGTGATCGAGTTTTTCGAGGCGCACGCCGAGCTGGGGTATGTCAGCTTCTGCCCGGCGTTGTCTCTCGCTGGATAGTGATTATATTCACTATTGTGAATCTGCCTGACATGGAGGCCGTCTTCGAAGCAGCCGCACGGTTGCAGGAGCTGATCCCCGAAGCAGTGCTCGTCGGAGATACCGCGGCGGCCCACCATGCCGGGCATCGCATATCCCTCGACGACGATCACGTTGTTGTGGATTTGCGGGACCGGTTTGACCAGGTCCTCGCAGCGCTGGAGGACACGGATGGTTGGATAACCGCTAGAATCAAGCGGCCGGTGCTTGTCCTTGGACAGCTGGACGGCGTGGAAACCGGGATTCGCAATCTGATACGAAGCCTGCCTCTCGAGGTCGAGGAGGCGATGGTTGGGGGCCGCCAGTTGAGCGTGCCGACGCTGGTCGAGATCACCCGGATCAAGGCCTGGCTCTGCTTGATGCGCAACGCCACCCGAGACTATCTGGATTTCGCGGCCCTGTCGGACAGGCTGGGTGAGCACGAAGCAGCTGCTGTAGTCAGCACGATGGATGACTACTATGCCGATCAGTTTGGGCCAGGAGGGCTCCGTGTGGCCACCCAAGTCGCCAAGCAGTTGGCCGAGCCCCGCCCCGACGACCTGTCGGACGTCGATCTCACTTCCTACCGCAAGCTCGATCGGCGGTGGCAGAGCTGGGAAACCGTGCGCGACGCCTGCCGCAAGGTCGCCGTGTGCGTGCTTGACCGGCTCGCGGGGGATTCGCCGTGAACCATCGCCATCTCCAGGTCCATCCAGGCACCCCGATTCATAAGCAGCCGTCAGCGGCCATTGTCGATATACTGGAGCGTGGTGATTTGGACGAGTGGCGTCCGATCGCCGATGCGATCCGCGGTGACCCGATGGGCCCCTTCGCCGACAGGGTACTGCGTCTCGTCGATGCCTATCCCATGTACGGGACGTCGCCCCTCTGGCGGTCTTGGATCGACCGTTGTCGCACGCGGGCGGAAGGAGGATATCCTCCTCCGGCGACGAGCCTGTCCACACTCCGGTGCAAACTCGGCCTCACCCAGGTTGAGCTTGCCAACCGATTGGGGATGACCCAGTCCGACCTCTCCAAGCTCGAACGCCGGCAGGATGTGCGGCTGTCCTCCCTGCGGAGCTACGCGGCCGCCCTCGGCGGCCACCTGCGTGTGCTGTTCCTGCTTGGGGCCGAGTCCACGGAGATCCGGCTGTCAGTCAGGCCTCCGTCGTCGTAGGACCCGTGCTTGATGCCGACCAAGGCGGATCTTCCCGATACCACGTCCTGGCAGCCGTTCGTCTATTGTCATGGCGGCTAGAACGTGCTTTCCGGTGAAGTCAGCGGACACCAACGGGCGGGCACCAGGTGCCGGATCAGCACGTCCTTGGCCGCCGGGGTGCCGATGCGTTCCAGAGCGTGGAGGGCGTCTCCGCGGACATAGCGGTTTTCGTCGTCAAGGACCAGTTCGAGGGCTGAGATCGCGTCTTCGGCATGGGGGCCAAGACGGGTCAGGGAGAAGGTGGCCGACCGACGCACGGGTGCGTGCTCGTCGGCCAGGGCTTCGATCAGGGTGGGTACGGCGGTAGATGACGACTGGCAGACCAGGCCCAGCGCCTCGACCGCGTGTTGGCGGACCTGCTCGTGTGGGTCGCGGGCGGCCTCGATCAAGGCGGGCAGGGCGGATGCCGCCGCCAGGCCGATATCTCCGAGGATGGTGGCGGTGTCGGATCGCGTCGCGGGGTTGGCGTGGGGCAGCAGGTCGGCCAGGGAGTCAACGGCTGGTCCGCCCATGGCGCTCAGCGAGTAGGCGGCGTGGCGGCGGATCATCTCGGATTCGTCCGCCAGCGCACTCAGCAGGGACGGCAGGACCTGCTCTCCGCAAGCGGCCAGGTCGTACGCGGCGGCTATGGCGACCCGCTCCTGCTCCGAGGCGAGGGCAGCAAACAGCTCTGCCGGCACATGGCCGTTGGTTGCGGTCGGGGAGGGTGAATCGTCCATGCCACGATGCCAGCGCCAGACAGACTCGTACATCTTCTGCAGCTCCTCGCCGTCTCCCTCCAGCGCCGCTGGAGCCCCCGGCCAATCGGTCTGGTCGTTGCGCCAGGAAGCGGTCTGTGGCTCGGACATGCGAGCGAAGAGGAACTTCACCATGTAGCGATTGTCGTCGGTAAGGTTGGGCATCTGCCGGTGCCAAAGGTCGTAGTTGACGATTGTTACCGGTCCGGCGGGGCAGGCGAGCGGGACCTCTTGAGTGGTCCTTGCCCCTTCCGGCGTGTTGAAATAGTGGCTGCCAGGAACGATGCCGGAGGGGCCGCGCTCGACCGGCGTATCCTGCGGATAGTAAAGGGCGAGCAGATAACGGGTGCGATGCGACCAGCGCTTGCCGCCGTCCTGGTGCATGTTCTGGCCTTTGCTCCCGGGCGGATTGAAATGGGGATGGCGGTGCGGTTGTAGATAGTAGTCGTCGCCGATGACGCTCTGCAGTGCGCCGACGACGGCGGGGTCTTCGAAGATCTGGCGGATGAGGGGGATTCTGGGCAGGAGGTTGTTGCCGGGATTCCCTTCTTTTTCGAAGACTTCCTCGTGTTGAGCGAAGACCTCGGCATGGAATTCGCGAGGGAGATCTGGTGTAACCGTTATGTGTCCGTGGGCTATGAACGAGGCCATCTGTGCGTCGGTCAGGCGAAAGTTTTGGTCGGGTAGCATGGTTGTCCGCTGCGGTTATGAGTGAGGGGGTGTCGGCTCTAGGTCGTAACACCTTTATCCCAGATGTTGACGACGGAGTAGCCGACTTTTTCGCTGTAGGTTTTGGCGCCGCTGGCCATCGCCAACATGTACTCGAAAATCGTGCGACCGACGTCTTCGAAGGAGTCTATACCATCCGCGATTCCACCGGCGTTGATTTCCATGTCTTCCATGCGCTCGAAGGTTTCGCTGTTGCTGACGACTTTCATCCACGGGATCAGAACGCCCCCGAAACAGCTTCCCGCTCCCGTGCTGAAGATGCCGACCTGGGCGCCGCCGGCGGTTTGGCCGGTACATGACGCGGGGTCGAAGGCCGGAGTGTTCATGAATCCGAAGCCCTTTTCCGTGATGCGTTCCGCATAGTCATTGACCCAGCAGAGAGCGGTTGTTCCACCTTTTGCAACAGATCCGAGCGCTTTTTCGGCAATCGTAGAAAGCCCGCCTTCGACGTTGCCGTAAGCCAGGTTGTTTTCCGGCGTGCCTTCGCCGCGTTCGAGATACCTGCGGTAGTCGGCGACGCAGTCCAGGTAGGCTTGGGCGATCTCAGGCGTTCTGGCGCGTCGCGTCAGCAGATGGCCGGCGCCAAATGTTTCAGTTGTCTCGGCGATGAAAGGTGTTCCGCCACACCTGACGAGCAAGTCGGAAGCGTAACCGATGGCTGCGTTGGCGGTGAAGCCGCTGCTGGCGTTACTGCCGCCGCACTGTGTTGCCAGGATCAGCTCGTCAGCGGGGATGAGTGCCCGGCGTCTTCTGTTTGCCTGGGGGAGGAGCGTCTTCTCGACGTATTCCACGATGCGGTCGACGGTCGCCCATGTGCCACCTGAATCCTGGATCGTGATCATGGGCACGGTTTCGGCTGAAGAGTTCGATTGGCTCTCGATGGGGATCAGTTTGTCTTCCCCGAAAATCAAGGCTGCCTGACCTTTCTCACAACCGAGCTGCACGAGCGCGCGCCCCCCGACGTTTGGATGTTCCATAAGATTCTGGATCGTGCGATTCTGCTGTTGGTGTCCCTCGCTCAAGGTGACGAGACCACAGCCGCTGTCGTGAGTAAGCCCGACGATTCCGTCAACATTCGGGTAACGACGAGTGTAATCCGAATGCTTGCGATTGAGCTCATCCAGAGCCATGTCGACGACACGAGCGGAGCAGTCCACCGTGCTCCCAATCAGGAGGTAGTTGCGTGTTCCGGCGCGACCGTCAGCGGTGCGATACCCCATGAAGTAGCGGTCTTCGATCGCGGGTTGCGTCGCAGGGATGTCGGTCGCAAGATCCGTGACGTTTGCTTCCATCAATCGGCCCATGCCGAGGTTGTGTGTGTGGACCCAGGCGCCGGCTGCGATCGGCGATGTAGCATACCCCAGGATCTGGCCGTATTTGTGAACCGGTTCATCCTGGGGAATGTCCTTCAGCGCTACCTTATGGTACTGCCGGATGGGTTCGGTCAGCTTTACGCCTTCTATCTTTTCACCCGCCTCAAACGGTCGCAGCGCGATGGCGACGTCATCCAGGTTCGAGTTGAGGACGATCCAGGTCCTTCGAGAGCTGCTGGACATTCGAACTCCTGTGTTTTGTGGAGAGGCAGGATAAAAGGGCTAACTGAGATCGCACACCGAGTCCGGGATTGTTACGCGCACGTGGAGCTGCTGGGAACCCGGCGCCACTTCCTATGTCGATACCCACCCCGCCGGCCATGGCAGTAGAACCTGCCCGCTTCTACGGCTTACCCGCTTGCCGCTGGAGTTTCCTTCGGTTTCTCGATCGGCGACAAGACCAGTCGGCTTTGCGCTCCTGACCGCACCCTTGCCTCATCCAGAGGAAGGTCGTGCGGCTCATTGGCCAACCAGGCGCCCAACTGATTGCCGTAGTGCCGGCTGCCCGGATGCCCCGACTGCCCGGTGGCATCCACCGCCCACAGCGTCGGTGGCTCTTCACCCAGATCGGCGGTATGCCGCCAATTGGCCCCCATGGCGGCCAGGTAATTGGGATCGAAACCGGTATTGCACACCGTAATGCCGTTGCCCCGGACCGGATCGCCGCCGCGCTCCAGCAACTGGCTGATATCGCCGCGGCCGGCCAGCAAATGCGGTAGTACCACTGTATGGATCCGCCCCCATTCCCACAGTGCCATATCGTGCCCCAGCCGCCCGGTTAGTTCGGCGATGGAACGCTCCATGGATTCGACCGCTACCTCTTGCCGCGTCCGGCGACCGAACCAGTCGACCTCATCGCCTCGCAAAAGGCGCACGGCCAAGCCGCTGGCCGCTCCAGCCAACAGGTCAACCGCCTCGTCGGGGAAGTGCGCCCCGGCGATGGCGCGGCTCCAATGAGCGAAAAACACCTCGAAGAGCGAGGCCCCCACCCGATCGGTTTCCATGCGGCAATCCCAGGTGGCCAAATGCGCCGTCGCTTCTTCAAGACGCGCCGAGCCGCAACCCGCCAACAAGTCCAATAATCCCGGGACCGCGGCGACGGCGCGCATCGACAGCACATCCAGCTGCAGGCGCAGGAAATCCTGGCGCGTCAGCCCTTCTTTCCCCTCCAGCATCTGGCGGATGCGGCGGGCCCGATAGCCGCTGCTCCAGGTGCCCGAAAGCGGATAGGGAAAATCCTCGGGGGCGCCGCGGTTATTGGCCGACCGCACATAGCCCTGGGACGGGTCGACCAGGGCCGGCAAGCCGTCCCAGGGCACGAAGGCACGCCATTGGTGCTCGGGGTCCCAGCCGGGCCGGTAGCCCTGGCGCCAGTTCTCGCGCAGTGGAATCCGCCCCACTGCCTGATAGCCGATATGGCCCTCCCCATCGGCAAAACCGAAACTCAAGGTCGGCAATACCCAGGGCTCTAAAGCCTGGCGCGCCGTCTGACAGTTGGGCGCGGCGTTCAAGGCCAACAGGCAGCTTAATTCATCGCTGGCACTATATCCCACCCACCTAAAAGAAACCGGGCCGGTAGCCCGCAGTGGCTCGGGCAGTAACTCGTCGACAATAGGCCCGTGGCGCGAACACGTCACTGTTTTGCCTACCGTTTCGGACCCTTTAACCTGGATCTCTTCTACCCGGGTCTCCGCCGCCTCCCAGGTATCTCGATACAAAAAACACCCCGGATGCCTCGAATCGGTACGCTCCTGGTAAAGATCGCGCTGCGAACAAATATTGTTGGTCAACCCCCAGGCCATGGTCTCGTTGCGGCCAAAAAAGACCGCCGGAAAACCCAGGTACGCCGCCCCGGCCACATTGAGATTCGGGCCCGATAAATGCGCTTCGTACCAGCACGAAACAGCGCCAAAAGCAATGTGCGGGTCCGTCGCCACCATGGGCAATCCAGACGCCGAAAGACGACCGTCGACCGCCCAGTTGTTACTGCCAATGCCCTCCTCAGTGTCGCCCAGCACGGTGCCGACCGATTCCACCCCGACGCGCCGGGGCGCATAGGAGCCCTCCGGTACAATGCTCTCCCCCTCGGCTTCGCCGGTGATAAAAGAATCCCACAGGACTCCCGTACCCAAAACGCGGCGGGCGAACTCGGGCAAGGCGATAACCGCCAGCCGCCCCGTCAAGTACCATTGGAATTCGCGCCATATAGCCACCGAATCGAGCGCTGTCCACGGTTGGGGCGCATAGTCCAATAAATCGAATTCAATGGGCCAATTGTCCACGCTCTCTTCCATTACGGCGTTGATTCCGGCGGCGAAGGCATGTAACCGCATCATAGACGCAGGGGCTATGCAGTCCATAGTCCGGGCCGCTATGCGGTGGATGCCCACCGTGCGCACCGCCACGTCGTTGGCCAAACCCGGCGGCCCCAATACCTCGGCCAGGCGGCCCAGGGCTTTGCGGCGGTAGTAATCAAGCTGCCACAAGCGATCCTGCGCCATGACGTAGCCATAACCGTAGAACAGCCCCTGGTCGGTCGCCGCCAGAATGTGGGGTACGCCCCACTGGTCCCGTAAGATCTCCACCGGGCCGTCGATCGCCGCCGCTCGGGTTCCGTCCATGGCCGGCACCCGGGCAGCCGTCTGTTCCTTCCACCAGGCGGCAAAGTCATCCGCGGAACTCCCATCCGCCGCGCACAGGTCCACAATCGCCTGACCCGATCCCAGACGACGCAGTTTTTCACCGTCGGTCAAAGCCATTAGCCCATATCCTCCTGACAGAAGGGGAAGGCCATGAAGGTCAGATGGGCTATGAGCGAAGCCATCTGTGCGTCGGTGAGGTGATGTGCGGGCTCGGGTAGCATGAATGTCCGTTGCGGCTATGAGTCAGGGGTGCGTTGGCTGGTTTATAATAGAGGATTTTCATGGAGGGAATTCAAGCTGCGAAAAACGGCGAGACCAGAAAGGCGTGTCCGCTGACCCTGCGAGAAGCGTCGTCTAGTCGGCGTGGGACGGATGTGCTGGCCACCTTGACCGATTTCCGCTATCAGGCTATATCTGTTCAGCGGTCTTTTCAGCAAAAACCAGGAGATCTGCGACAGACTATTTCGCGATCATGCCAGCGCTAGATTTCCTCAGTCGCCAACCACCCATCCCAACGAGAAGAGGGTTTTGCACCATGTCGGTCCTCAGTCCAGCAGATCTCGATTTCTTCGACGAAAACGGCTACGTCATAGTCCCTCGGGTCATTTCCGCTGAAAGAGCAGCGCTCACAGCCGCCGCTGTGTGGGAGTTTGCCGGAGCGGATGCAAACGATCCTGAGAGTTGGTATAGTGAAGAGCGACCGGGGATCATGGTGGAGATGTACCACCACCAGACGCAGTGGGACAACCGTACGGCCGATCGCGTCTACGCGGCTTTTTCGCAAATACTCAAGTCTGAGAGACTTTGGGTCAGCCATGACCGGGTGAGCATCAGCCCGCCCAGCCGCGACCCCGACGCCGAGGAAAAAGGCCTGCACTGGGACATGGGATTGGACGACAGACCGATACGGTTTGGCGTGCAAGGCGTGTTGTATCTAACCGATACGCCCGCCGAGCAAGGCGCTTTTGTGTGCGTGCCCGGGTTTCACCGGCGAATCGAGGACTGGCTCGACAGTCTGCCGCCGGACGCAGATCCCAAGCAGCAGGATCTGCTGGCGCTGGGCACCCGGCGTCTAGCTGCCGAGGCGGGTGACCTGATTATCTGGCACATCGCGTTGCCCCATAGCGCCGGCCTCAACCGCGGCAGCGCTCCGCGCGTCGCCCAGTACATCACTATGGGTCCAGCCGGAGACGACAGCGAGGAGGGCCGACAGGGTCGCCTAGCGTTCTGGCGCGAACGCCTGTCAGGCCTGGGGCGCTACGACAAGGAGCGCGAGCACCGCGAGAGGACAGCAGCCAGGTTGACGACGTTAGGCCGCAAGCTGGCAGGCGTCGATCCTTGGGGTGAGTGAGTGAGTGGGTGGGTGAGTGAGAGGTCACGGCACGTATTCCTCCACTGCGTCGGTGGCCCGCAGCCCGGCCACCGTGCCTCCGCCGATGAGGTAGAACTTGCCATCCACCAGCCCGGCGGCGAGGCCGTGTCGAGCGGTGGGCATGGGAGGCGCCTGTGTCCACGAGTCGGCGCCGAGATCGTAGGCCTCATTGTCGGCGAACACACCGGGCAGCTCGCCCCCGAATACGTACACAGCTCCCATCCAGGCGATGGCGGCGATGCCGCTGCGAGGGGTGGGAATGGGGGCGCGTGACTCCCAGGTGTCGGCCCGGGGATCGTAGATCTGAACATCCACCAGGATGCCCTTGAAACGGCCCGAAATCGCCAGAACCCGCTCGGCCACCGCGCTTACGGCCAGATGCTCTGATTGGATCGGCATGGGAGCGCCGGTATCCCACGAATCCGCCCGCGGATCGTAGACCATCACCATGGCCTGGTCCCGCGAGGTCGGCCCGAGTCCGCCAACAACATAAATTCGGCCTCCCACGACGGCCGTGCCGTGCGCTCCGCGCGGAAACGGCATGTCGGCCCGGCGGCTCCAGCTGTCGCTGCCCGGGTCGTACTCGAGAGTTTGCCGCGAGATGGCTCGGGTCGCGTTGGCGCGGTCGTACCCGCCCGTGATGTAGATTCGATCCCCCACCGTGGCGGCCGACAGATGGTCCAGGCCCATAGGCATGGCATGGCGTACTTCCCAGCTGTCTGAGCGCGGTTCGTATGCTGACACCAGGTCGAGGGAGTTGGCCTGGTCGTCGAGACCGCCGAACACAAAGATCCGACCCCTCCAGACGGCGGCGGTTATCTCCTGCCGTCGCGTCGGCATCGGAGACTTCGCGGTCCAGACGAAGCGCTGGTCCACGATGAAATCGGAGGCGGTCTCGACGGCTTCGTCCGCTACCCAGACGGTGTCTGTCCGATCTACAATGGAGTCGCCGCTGAGGCCGACTTCAAAGAGGGTGGTAAGCGCCGCTTGCTTGCCGGCCCCGCCAGGGCTCGATCCGCCGCCATCGACAAGCACCATGCTGCGCTGATGGGCGGATCGGCCGGTGGTAAGACGGTAGATATACACCCCGGAGGCCGCCGCTCTGCCCCCGTCATCGCGGCCGTCCCAGTAGATCTCGTGGAGTCCGCGGCTCAGACGACCGTCCGCGAGCAGGCGGACTCGCTGGCCGAGGGCGCTGTAGATGATCAGCGTCATCTCCGTATTGGCGCCGCTTACTGTAAGGGGGATGACGGTCCCAGGATTGAAGGGATTGGGGTAGTTCTGGAAGAGGTGATTCTCAGTGGGGAGGGTCCCGTCAAGCTCTCTGACGGCCGTGTTTGTGGGCAGGTTAACGCGATAGAAACCCGCGACGTCGGTGACGGTCTCCGTCGCCTGGCCCCGTGGTCCGCGCCAGCGCATCAGCACATCGGCAACTGGGTTTCCCTGCTGGTTAGTGACTGTTCCGGAGACCGTGTGCGCACACGCCGCTGCGCAGATCAGGAGAGGGGGCGCGAGGCAGGCGATGATGGGAAGTCTGAGGGTTCGGGAGCCTGGCACTCGGGAGCCTGGCACTCGGGAATCTGGCACTGGCGTCTGGTATTCGGCGTCGATGGTCCACGAGGGGTCGGGCGAAAGTTGCCCCGGGGATCGGGCTCGTCTACAATCTACCGCCGATAGGCGCGGCTCACAATGGATTCCGCGGACCTATGGCGGATACCGCATCCCGCTGGCATCGCCAGGCCGAGCGGGCGAGTACCGGCATCGATACATACAACGAAGGGAAGCGACATGGCTGATCCTCTTCCACTGGTGGCGCACGCGAGTCTTGCGGACCGCGTCGAAGCGATGGAGAGGGAAGGGTACACCTATCTTCCGGCCCTGTTGGACCCGGAGGAGGTGGCTCGGCTGCGGGCGGCGATGGATCAACTCGAGACTATAGAAGCGAGCTTCGATCGCCATCAGACCGTCGAGAGCGGCGGTTTCATCAACAAGACCGTCAACAACACCTTCAACCGGGATCCGCTGTTTCTACAGTATCTCGACAAGCCCGGGTTGATCGAGCTGGTGGAGGCCGTCCACGGCGAGGACTGTCACGTCATCGGCATGACCGCGTGGATGACCGGGCCCGACCGCCCGGATCAGGAGCTGCACATCGACTGGCAGCCGCTGACGCTGCCGGAGGAGGTGATGGCCGATCCCAGGGTGAAAGTGCCCATCTTCATCACCACCGCCCACTTCTACCTGGACGACATGGATGAAGAGCTGGGGCCCACAAACTTCGTGCCTGGCAGCCACCTGTCCGGGCGTCCACCCGCGGGGGAGGCAGCGTGGCAGGGGAAGGAGGAGCAGAGCATCCTGTGCCGGTCCGGCGACGTCGTCCTGTTCCGCTGCGAGGTGTGGCACCGGGGCACGGCCAACCGCAGCAAGCGGACGCGCTATCTGCTCCAGGTCCACTACGCCAAACGCATGATCACCCAGAAGTTTCCGCCCTACTTGAATCGGTTCCAGTTCGACCCCCAGATCCTGGATCGAGCCACGCCGCGGCAGCTGCGGCTGCTCGGGGATCACCGGCCCAGTAACTACGATTGATAGCCCACTGACGCCACGGTGCGGCCGATTTCTCGCCGAGCCCTCAGTATGTCTGCCGCCAACCAGCCTACAGTTTGGTGGCGTTGTCTTTCACATACTCGTCGATGCGCTCGCGCGTGTTGGAGTAGGGGAAGGTGCCTCCGGGCGGGAAGTAGTAGTGATACTCGGCGTATTCCAGGTTATAGGGCCGCCCCATGCGCTTGTTCTCTTCCAACCCGAAGAGGCGGATATACTCGCGGTCGGCGGTCTCATCGTCCTCTCCCAGTTCCGCCAGCTTCAAGCCCTCCGTCGCCAGCCGTGCCTTCAGTCCGCGTCCGGCCGAGCCGGCCGGTCCTTGTGACTTGTTGGTCGCCATCGACTCGATCTTCTTGTCCAGATGCGTGGAGATGTCCGTGACCAGGTTGTAGGGGGAGCCCGGGCGCATGACCCAATAGTACTTGTCGCGGACCGAGTGGCCCTTCATCCCCGCCTGGATCTGCTCCGGGTAGTCCTTGCCCATGCCCGCCATCCAACACGCGGATTCCACCAGCTGACCGGTGATGTAGTGGTCGGGGTTTTCCTCCCAGCGGGCCCAGGGGTGAAAGCTCATCACGGTGTCGACCTGGAGGTGCCGGAAGAGGAAGATCAGGCGGCAGCGCTGCTCGAGCATCGAGTTCTCTTCCTGGCGGTGATTGCGGTATCCGAGGTTGAAGATCTCCTGGATACCGAGGCTGTTGGCCAGCGCCTCGACGTCGACCTCATTGCTTTTGATGGCATCGGCGATGGTGCCGGGACCGCACTTTTCGTCATTGGTCGTCTGGATGATGAACGCCTTGTAGCCCTCGTCGACGAGCTTGGCCACAAGACCGCCCGAGCACAGCGGCATGTCGTCGGCGTGGGCTTGGACGATGCCCAGCACTTTGCCCTCATGGGGTTTCGATTCGTCGTAATGGTCTATGCGGACGGGTCCGTGCGTCGTGTCTTCTACAAACCAGCCGTCGTGCATGGTGGGTCTCCCAGGTTGCGTTGTTTAGGAGCGATAAGAAGGACTATATCCGCAGTGGGTCAAGCGCGGCAGCGACCAGGTCGCAGGCGTCCCCAGAGCGTCGCCGGTTGACTTCGGATGTAAGGAAATCTACTATCCGAGTAAGGAATGAGAGGAAAATCCGATCTGGAGGTGAAACGACGATGAAGGCAAAGCTCACGTCAAAAGGTCAGGTTACCGTGCCAAAGTCGTGCCGTGACAAGCTAGGCTTGAAAACGGGCACAATGCTGGATTTTGAGGCCGTCAACGGCGTCCTGATCGCCCGCAAGGTGCAGAGCCAGGACGTCTTTGACAAGTGGCGTGGTCGTGGCAAATTACCTGCGGGGTTGGACGTCGACGGTTTCCTGAAACTGGTGAGAGGATAACTGCCGGTGATATCGGCTGTAGACAGCTCGG
>Ga0310122_10001350_pt1 | contig 15742 bp, 10 predicted proteins | sample CB6_Bottom_1051__FD_203503 | JGI IMG/M metagenome (GOLD analysis project Ga0310122, IMG submission 203503) | Marine microbial communities from Western Arctic Ocean, Canada - CB6_Bottom_1051 | ecosystem: Environmental > Aquatic > Marine > Oceanic | place: Canada: Western Arctic Ocean | collected...
GCTGCACGAAGGCATCGGCGGGTGCCTCGAGCTCGCCCAGTGCCGCCCGCAGGCGCTGGAGCACGTCGTCGCTCTGCACGTCGCCCACCACCGACACGACCAGGCTCGTGGGGTCGAGCGCGCGACGGTAAAAGTTTTCTATCGCGGCCTTGTCCATGGCCTGCACTGTTTCTTTTTCACCCACGGTCGTCATGCCGAAGGGGTGCGAGGGGTACACCGTACGCCAGGCCAGTTCGAAGGCGAGGTGGCTCGTGGCGTCTTCCCTGTTGTCGATGACCTGCAGCAACTCGTGGCGGGTCTTCTCGATTTCGTCGTCCGGAAAGTTGGGCCTCAGCAGCACGTCGAGAAAAAGGTCGACGCCTTCGTCGAACGATGCCGACAGGAACGACCCGCTGACGCCCAGCGAGTTGCGGCCCGAGAAGCCGCCCAGCTCGCCGGCCATGGTCTCGACCTGCCGGGCCAGCTGCTCGCGGTCAAGTGAGCCTGCCCCGCGCGTGAGCATCTCTGCGGTAAAGGTCGATACTCCGTTGTCCGATTTACTTTCGGCCAGCAGGCCGCCGCGCATGGCCGCCCGGATGGAGAACAGCGGCGCTTCGTGGTGCTCCTGGACGATGATCCTGACGCCGTTGTCGAGCGTGACCAGCCGCGGCTCGGTGTCGCTCCCGTGCCTGGTGGCCGACCGCGACGGTGCAGAGGGCCGCGCCTCGGCCTCGGCCTTTTCGTCGGCCTGCGATTGCACGGCTACCGAGAGCACGCGGGCCGCTTCCACGGCCGTTGCCTTGTCCAGTGCCACCTCGCTGCCGGTGGGCGCGAGGCTCACCACCGTGAGGTTGTCGGCCACGAGGTAACGCCGGGCCACCCGCTGCAGGTCGGCCAGGGTGAGCGAGTCGAGGCGCTCGATGAAGCGGCGGTCAAAGTCGAGGTCTTCGTGCACTGTGAGCAGGTAGCCGGCTTCGCGGGCCTGGCCCTGCACTGTCTGGCGCTGGTAGATGAAGTCGGTCTGCAGGTTTTTACGCGCTCGCCTGAGTTCGTCGGCGCCCACCGGGCCGGCCAGCAGGGGCGTGATCTGCTCGAGCAGGGCGGGCAGGGTGGCCGCGAGATTGGAATCGTCCATCGACGCCGTCACCACGAACATGCCCGGGTCGGCGGGGGTGTAGGCGTAAGTGTTGACGCCGTTCACGAGCTGGGTTTTGGCCACCAGCTCCCGGTACAGGCGCGAGCTTTCGCCGCCGCCCAGTATCCAGGCCAGGGTGTCCAGCGCCGCTACGTCTTCGTGGTTGGCGCCGGGCACGTGGAAGCCCAGCGCGAGGTGCGACTCCTTCACGTCCATGTGCAAGGCCTCGAACTCGGTGCCGGCCTGCGCGGGCTCGGTGGCCCGGCTGGGACGTTCAACAGGGCGGTTTTCGAAGTCCCCAAAGAGATCGTCGATCACTGACCGCAACTCGCGCGCCTTGACGTCGCCCACTATCACCAGCGCCATGTTGCCCGGCGAGTAGAACCTGTCGAAGAAACTCAGGATCTTCTCACGGTCGAGCCCGGTTATTGATTCCTCGGTGCCTATGACCGGTCGGCCGTAGGGGTGCTGCTTGAAGGCCTTGGCAAACATGGCCTTGAACACGCGGCTTCCCGGCATGTCCTGGCTGCGCTTGTACTCCTCCATGACGACGCCCAGTTCGCGCTTGAGCTCTTCGGGGTCGAAGGCTGAGTTGCGGACCGCGTCGGCCAGGATGTCGAGCCCCTGCTCGGCGTGACGCGAAGCCAGCACGAGGTGGTAAACGGTCTGGTCCCAGGAGGTCCACGCGTTGATGCGTCCACCGGAGCCTTCCACCTCGGCGGCGATCTCGCCCACGCCGCGGCGCGAGGTGCCCTTGAACAACATGTGCTCGTGCACGTGCGCCACGCCGGCCTCGGGGTCCAGCTCGTCGGCGGCGCCGGCCTTGACCCAGACCTGCAGCGCGACCACGGGCGCAAAGTGATCCTCGTTCACCAGCACCTGCATTCCGTTGTCCAGGGTCCAGGTGCTGAGTTTATCTTCGCCGCGCTGCGGCATGACTGCATCTATCATTGAGCTACACCCGTACAGGGACAGCGCAAAGACGGCAAGCAGGCTGTAGACGTAGGATCCTGGGACTGGTCGATTCACGAGTAAAAAGGGGAACCGGGCGAATCCCACGTGGGGCGCGAGGTGTCAACCCGTGCTAGAGTAAACGCCTGTAGACGACCCGTGCAGGGGCTTAACAGCCGGCACCGGTCGGTGTGGAGGTTGGTATGAACATCGTAGATGTCGGGCTTCTCCTGCTTCTTTTTTTCGCGGCCCTCCGGGGTTACTCGCGTGGATTCTTTCATGAGCTGCTCTCGCTGGTGTCCATAGTGGCAGGCTGCGCGGTCGCGTTTCGTTTCTGTCCGGCCGTGGCCGAGGGCATCGCCGTTCGCGCCACCATGCCCTACTTTCTCACCATCAGCCTTGCCTTTCTCGCGCTGTTTTTTCCGGTGGTCATAGGCGTGAGGATAGCCAACACGCTGGTAGAACGCTTCTGGGTGTCAATGGCCGTTTCGCCGCAGAACAGGCTCGCGGGCATGGGCTTCGGTGTGCTCAAGGGCGCCCTGGTGCTCGGCAGCGCGGTGATACTGCTGCGCAGCTCGGTACCGGTGTCCGAAACCCGCGACGCTTTCGCGGGGCGTTTTCTCGGGGTAGCCGAAGAGCTGCAGGTGCGCGTTCAGGAGTCGCAGGTGGGCGATGCCCTTGCACGGGTTTCACTTGGCATTTTCGCCGTGGCAATGGATAAGGGACAGGACTGGTTCGTCTCTACCGGCCACGACGGTTACCCTTGATTGCTGAGGACAAAATAAACGAGATCCGCGAAGCTGCGCGCATATCCGAGTTCATCTCGTCGCACGTCGAATTGAGGAGAGCCGGCCGCTCTCTGAAGGGCCTGTGCCCCTTCCACGAAGAAAAAACCCCGTCATTTTCGGTCAACGACGATGGCGGTTTCTATCACTGCTTTGGCTGCGGCGAAGGCGGCAACGTTTTCAAGTTCATCATGGCGCTCGAGGGGCTGAGTTTTCCCGAGGCAGTGCGCAAGGTCGCCGACCGTTGTGGCATCGAGCTCCCCGAGGAACGGGGCTCGGCCGGTGGCCCGGTGCGCAAGGACCTGTTTGCCCTGCTCGACTCGGTGGCCGGTTACTATCGCCGGGTGTTGCTTGAGACCCCGGCCGGCGAGTCCTGGCTCGAGTACCTCGCGGCGCGCGGCATCAACGAAAAGTCATCCGACAGTTTCATGCTTGGCGCGGCACCCGATTCAGGGGCCGGCCTGTTGCGCTGGCTCAAGCAGCAGGGTGCCGACCTCGAGCAGGCGCAGTCGCTCGGCCTGGTCACGCGGCGGCAGGGCCGAACGGTAGACTCGTTTCGTTCGAGGTTGATGTTTCCGCTGCGCGACAACCAGGGTCGCGTGGTCGGCTTTGCCGGCCGCAAGGGCGAGACAGCCGAGGGCCCCAAGTACATAAACTCAGTCGAGTCGTCGGTCTATCACAAGGGTCGGGTTCTCTACGGGCTCGACCTTGCCCGCACTGCGGTGAGGGACAAGGGCTTCGCGCTGCTCGTTGAAGGTTACACCGACGTCATCGCCCTGCACCAGGTAGGAATGGAGAACGTGGTGGCCACCTGCGGCACGGCGCTCACCGCCGAGCAGGTCAAACTGCTCAAGCGCTTCAGCTCGGAGATGATCACGCTGTTTGATGGCGACGAGGCCGGCAGCCGGGCAGCCGGGCGCAGCTTTCCGGTGTTCATGGAGGCCGGCGTCTGGGCCCGTGGCCTGTCGTTGCCCGCCGATGCCGATCCCGACAGCTTTGTGCGCGAGCGCGGCGTGGAGGCGCTTGCAGAACTGCTGGGCGGAGCTGGCCCGCTGGTCGACATCTGGCTGCGGCAGCTCACCGGCCAGGCCGCCGACACGGCCTCCATGGCCAGGGCGGCCAGCGACCTGTCAAGTTTGCTCAAAAAGGTGCAGGACCCGTTCGAATATGACCTTTTGCTGCGTAAGGCCTCGGTGTGGACGGGCATAAGCGAGAAGGTTCTCCGGGGGCAGGCTGCGCCCACGCCGCAGAAGCGCGCCGCGAGGGGCGCCGAATCGCTGGGAGGCGCGGCAGGACTGGACGAACTGCTGGTGACCCTGCTGCTGAGTGATCCGTCGCTGGCAGCCTCGGTGGCCGAGGCCGGGGCCTTGGACCGCATGGAAAACGGGCCGTTTCGGCAGGTGGCGAGCGATTTGCTGCAGGCCAGCAGCCGGGCCGACGCCGCCGACCAGCTGGCCGCGTTGCCCTCAGACCTGGGGGCGAGGGTGGCTCAGAGGCTCAACGAGGGCGTATATTCCGACACCAACGTGGCTCGGCGAGCCCTGGGCGACTGCCTTTCGGGTTTGGAAAGACGGCAGCGCAAGGCAATAAACCGCGAACGCCTGCTCGAACTGAAGCGGGCCGAGGAGTCTGGCTCGGATATTGCTGCTATCTCCGGGATGGGAGACTGGAAATCCAGCCGGATGTCAGATGGCGAGTAGCCGCAAGAGCGACGCAACGCCTGTTGGGGCTGCGGCCAGTGGGGCAGAGCTGGCGCCGGGAGTAGGAGCCGAGGCCCTCGGGTCATTGCTCACCCTGGGAAAGAAGCGCGGCTTTGTTACTTACGACGACGTCAACGTCGTGCTCGGTGCGGGTAGCGAGGACGACCGCGGCGTGAGCGGCATCGAGAGTATGCTCGAGGCGCTGCGCAATAACGACGTCCTGCTCGCCGACAATACCAGCGAAGGCGAGCGCGCGGTAGCCGAGAGCAAGTTGGCCGCCAAGGCTGCCGCCGGCAAGACCAGCAAGAAGAAAGAAGCCGAGGCCCACGATCGCGAGGGCGACGTCGACTACGTGCGCATGTACATGCGCGACATGAGCACCATCAAGCTGCTCACCCGCGAAAAAGAAGTAGCCATTGCCAAGCGCATAGAGGCAGGCTGCAACCGATTGTTTGACCTTGTCTTTTCGTCACCCTTTGGGCGCAACCGGGTGCGTGCGCTTTTGGAGCTGGTAGAGGCCGGCGAGATTCGTGTTCGCTCGGTGGTCAAGCTGGCCGAGCCCGATCCTGAGATTTCGGGCGAGGGCGAGGACGAGCAGGATGCCGAGGTCGTCGTGGGCCTGGAGGTCGAATCCCAGGAGGATGATGCCCCGGACGATGATGCCCCGGACGATGATGTCGTAAACGTGGCCGCCAAGGTGGTGGCCGGTGACGCCGTTGCCGGTGATGACCTCGATGCCGAGGACGTGGCCGTTGAGCCCGTTCGGGATGTAGCCGAGGCCCCGGTCGGCGATGAGGCCAGCGGCGAGGCAGCGTCGGAGGGAATGATCGCCAACCAGGGCGAGCAGGAGCTCAACCGGCAGCTCACCGTGTTGCTCAAGAAACTTGTGCGTAAGGCCAACAGCATTGAGCGTAACCTCGACCGGGCCGACGGTTGTGACGACAAGGATCAGGAGCGCTTACTGGCAGCCGCACGCCGACTCAACGACGGATTTCTCCAGGGTTTGCGCGACATACCGCTGCACATCGGCCAGCTCAGTTCTGTCGTAGACGAAATCGGGACCGCGCGTTCGCGCCTGGGCCGGCGCCGGCGTCTGCTCGAGAAGGCGCGGCGTAAGACCGGGCGTGATCTCGAGCAGATCGTAGAACTCGTGGGCAAGCTCGGCAAGGGCAAGACCAGCGACCAGCGCATTTGTGGAACCCTGCGCATGAGCGTCGAGGGCGCCATGAAGCTGGCCGCCGACATCGGCAAGTGCCAGGATGAGACCCGGGAGATCATAGCCCTGACCGGGCTCACCGTTTCCGAGTTCGACGAACTCTGGCGAAGCATCAACCAGGCCCGCGACGAAGCGACGACGGCCAAGACCGAGATGACCGAGGCCAACCTGCGTTTGGTCGTGTCGATAGCTAAGCGTTACAACAACCGCGGCCTGCAGTTTCTCGACCTCATACAAGAGGGGAACATCGGCCTGATGAAGGCCGTCGAAAAGTTTGACTACAAGCGCGGCTACAAGTTCTCCACCTATGCCACCTGGTGGATACGCCAGTCGATCACCCGCGCCATAGCCGACCAGGCGCGCACCATCCGCATCCCGGTGCACATGATCGAGTGGATCAACAAGCTCATCCGCACCAAGCGGCAGTTCATCCTCGACCACGCGCGCGAGCCTTCGATCGAAGAACTGTCGGGCCTCCTGGACCTGCCCCCTGAGCGGGTGCGCAAGGTGCTCAAGATCGCCAGGGAGCCTATTTCGCTCGAAACCCCCATCGGCGACGAAGAAGAGAGCAACCTCAGTGATTTTATCGAGGATAAGCGGGCTATTGCCCCCCCGGACATAGTGGTCAACAAGAACCTGCAGACGCATACGCGCAAGGTCCTGGCCACGCTGACCCCGCGGGAGGAGCAGGTGCTGCGGCTGCGATTTGGAATTGGAGAAAAAACCGACCATACCTTGGAGGAGGTCGGGGGACGTTTTTCCGTCACGCGCGAGCGTATACGGCAGATCGAGGCCAAGGCCCTGCGCAAGCTTCGGTTGCCCAGTCGCAGCCGTAAGCTCAAAGGGTTCGTGGGCTGAAACGTTCCTTGTTTCGGGCCCATAGCTCAGTTGGTTAGAGCAGTGGACTCATAATCCATTGGTCCCAGGTTCGAGTCCTGGTGGGCCCACCACTGGTCTTATGGCCACTGGTCTATCAGAAGTATATTGACGTCAGAGCTCAAAAAACTCTATGAACTACAGAAGACGGACAGCGGTATTGCCGAACAACGCCGCGAGGTCGATCGCCACGAAGGCGCCCTGGCGGCGCGTCGCGGGGCGATAGCCGAATGCGCGCAGCGCGAGAGCGCAGTGGCAGCCGAGCGAGCCGCGCTCGTGCACCGGCGGGCCCTGCTCGAGCGCGAACTCGAAGATCTCAACTCCAAGCTGCGCGAGCGTAAGCAACGCCAGAACACAGTGGCCTCTGCAAGGGAGTTTGACGCTTCGAAGATCGAGCTTCGCGACCTCTCCCGCGACATAGAGGGACACGAAGAGCAGTTGTACGAAATCGAGGTCGAGATCGAGCAGGTCGAGGCCCGCTTGCTTGTGCATCAGAAGGAGCGTGAGGATCTCGAGCAGGCCGACCACAGGCAGGTCGAGGACGAGGGCGGGCGCATAGACGAACTGCGTGCGATTCTCGAAAAGGCCGCAGAGGAACGACAGCTCGTGGCCGGTGCCATCGAGGCGTCGGCGCTCAAGCGCTACGAGACCGTGCTCAAGCGTGGTGCCGGGCTGGCCGTGGTCGAAGTGGAAGGCGAAGCCTGCAAGGGCTGCCACGTGCGCATACCGCCGCAGGTGCTCATCGACATCCGGCGCTCACGTTCGATTAACCACTGCCCCAGCTGTCAGCGCATTCTTTTCCTGGTCTCACCGGAGGACTGATCCCTGCCCGCATCCGCGGGGCTGGACAGTGGGGGGCTTTCCGTTGTATGCAGTCGATGAAACGGAGCTGGCCGGGCAGTCGCTCGCGTCTCGTACGCGGGAGGAAAGTCCGGACTCCTCAGGGCAGGGTGGCCGCTAACGGCGGCCCGTCGCGAGGCGGGGAAAGTGCAACAGAAAGTAAACCGCCCCGGCCAAGGCCGGGGTAAGGGTGAAACGGTGAGGTAAGAGCTCACCAGGCCCGTCGGTAACGGCGGGTGCTTTGTAAACCCCACCCGGAGCAAGACCAAATAGGGGGGCGGACGGCCCGTCCTTTGCCCCCGGGTAAGGTCGCACGAGCCGCCGGGCAACCGGCGGCCCAGATGAATGACTGCTCAGGACACCGCCTTTACGGGTCGGTGTTCGGACAGAATCCGGCTTACAGGCCGGCTCCGTTTTTTCCCCTTTCTTTTTTACCCCCCCCTGTGACCGAGCGGCCCGGGCCTGCAGTCGAATTTTTTTCCCACAGTGACCCACCTTCTAACAAGCTGGATACACTCAGCTTTCATGTCTGGGGTAGTCGGCACTCGCACAAACCAAAAAAAACTACTTGCTCTTCAGGGGTGAAGTGGGATAGAAACGGAGCTTGTGGGTGGTTGTGGGGCTGTGTGGGGAAAGGTCTCCTTGGTTGGAATCGGTCGGGGGCTGGAATGTGGACAATCTCTCGGGAGGTTGGCCACCCACGTTTTTTTTGACTCATGTTCAGGGGCACGTTTGCACACTCAATCGACGACAAGGGGCGCATTGCGATCCCCCGTCGTTTTCGTGAGCAGCTTGCCCAGCTGGGCGACAGCGCGGTAGTACTGACCAGGGCCCTGGACTCCAGGTTCAGGTGTCTTGATCTGTACCCGCTCAGCGAGTGGGCCCGCCTGGAGGCCCGCCTGGGCGAAATGCCGCCCTTCGAGTCGAGGACCGTCGATTTCAAGCGCCTCTACGTTCATCCCGCCCAGGACCAGCAGATCGACGCCCAGGGGCGGGTACTGGTACCCATGGAACTCCGGGATTATGCGGGCCTGGGCAAGGAAGCCGTTTTTACCGGCGACCTTCAGAAGTTCCAGCTCTGGAGCCAGCCCGACTGGGAAAACGGCCGTCGCCAGCTCGACGAGGCCAGGCAGGACCCCTCCTTTTTCGGCGATTTTTCTTTCTGACACTCCCCTCGAAGCAGCCTCAAGCAGTTGTGCGCGGTCGGGCGGCGCGGGGCTTAAAACTGTACACCGGTGTTATAGACTGGGGGGCAGTGGCCTATCGACCCGCCGGGCAGCCTGCGGTCGCGGGTGAGCGCAGTTGAACGACGAGGGTTCGAATATCGGCACCCACACGCCCGTCATGATTGATGAGGTCATGCAGGCGCTGGGCTTGCGGCCGGGTTGCAGGGCGCTCGATCTGACACTGGGAGAGGGTGGCTTTACCCGCCGCCTTCTCGAGGCTTGTGGGCCCGGTGGCGAGGTGCTGGCGATGGACCGTGACCGCGAGGCGGTTGAACGCGCCCGGGCCGGGCTGGCGAGCGAGGCTGGCCACTTGCACCTGGTGCACGACAGTTACTCGCTGGCGGCTGAGCAGCTGGCGCGGTTGGGATGGGATGATGGAGTGGATGCGGTGGTAGCAGACCTGGGATTATCCAGCGTACAGCTGGACGACGCCGAGCGCGGGTTCAGTTTCAGCAAGGACGGTCCGCTCGACATGCGCATGGACCGTTCCACCGGCGCCACCGCCGCCGACCTGCTCAACGAACTTTCCGAGGTCGAACTGGCCAACATATTTTACCAGTACGGCGAGGAGCGTAAATCGCGCAGGGTGGCTGCCGCCGTGGTACGCAAGCGGGCGCTGTCGCCTTTTGCGCGCACCTCGGACCTGGCGCAGGCCGTGCGCGAGGCGGGGCTGCGCGGCCGCCCGGGGCACGACCCGGCCACGCGCACTTTCCAGGCGCTGCGCATAGCGGTCAACCGCGAGCTCGACGAACTCACGACCCTGCTCGACCAGGGTTGGAAGCTGCTCAGGCCCGCCGGCCGCATGGCCGTGCTCTCCTACCACTCGCTCGAAGACCGGATAGTGAAGAGGACTTTCCGGCGGTGGTCGGCCGACTGCCTGTGTCCGCCCGACCTGCCGGTGTGCAGCTGTGGTTGGCAGGCGCGTACCCGCCTGCTCGGCAAGCGCCAGGTCGCCGGCAGCGACGAGATAGAGCGCAATCCCCGCGCGCGCAGCGCCGGCCTGAGGGTTGTTGAGAGAATAACGGAGCGGAGCACGACAGCGGAGACAACCGGTGGCACGGCGTAAAGCGAAGCGGGGTAAACTCGGCGCCTGGTGGGCGCGGCGGGCCTTTGACCCTGCCTCTGCCGGTACGCGTGTGCGCCTGGCCGTGGCCGCGGCACTGGTGCTCGGCGCGGGACTGTCGCAGGTGATGGTGCGCGCCAAGGTCATGGATCTCGGCTACGCGATAGAAAGCACGCGCGGGCTGATCGACGAGCTGGGTCACGAGCACACGCGGCTGGGAGTGGCCGTGGACCGCGAAAGCGGTTTCGAACGTATGCGCAATCGCGCTGACGACGAACTCGGGCTGAAACCGCGCGTGGGGCGCAGCAGGGAAATGAATGACAGACCGTAGTAGATTCGGGCGTCGACTGGCCTTCGTGGGCTCCTGCCTCGGGATTTTTGCCCTGGCGCTGCTCGCGAGGATGTTCACCCTCACCGCCCTGGAGGGCGAACACCGCGCCGCCAAGGCGCAGCGCCTGACCTGCTCGGAGACCGCCCTGGTATCGTTTCGCGGACGGGTAGTCGATCGCAACGGCGCCACCCTGGCCGCGAGCCTGTCCACGCGCAGCATTTCGCGCAGCAGCACCAAGTACCGCTACGATCCGTCCCACGCCGCCCTGCTGGCGCCCGTGCTGGGTCTCGAACGCGGCCGCGTGGACGGACTGCTCAAGGGCAAGCCGGGCAGGTTCCAGTGGCTGGCGCGCAGGGTGAGCCTCGACGTGGCAGCCGCCGCGAGCCGACTGGGCATTGCCGGACTCGAAGTCCATACTTCGCAAAGCGAGATACAGCGCCGAATTTACCCCCAGGGCCGCCTTGCCTCACACGTGATCGGCCACACCAACAGCTACTCCAGGGCCATGGAAGGCGTGGAGCTGGAGTTCGACGAGTACATAAAGGGCAAGCCGGTCAGCGTCCGGGTCTGCCGCGATATACACAAGCGACCGTACTACAACGAGAGCGATCTCGCCGGCGTCAACTGGGGCGATACCGTGCAGCTCACGCTCGACTCCAACCTGCAGAGCATCGCCGCCCGCGAGTTGGCTGCCGCGATCGAGGAGTTCGACGCGCAAAGCGGCAGCGTGGTCATCGTGGAGCCTTCAACGGGCAACGTGCTGGCCATGGTCAGCCTGCCCGACTACGACTCCAACAGTCCGTGGCTGTCGGACCCGGCCGAGCGGCGCAACCGGGCAGTCACCGACAACTTTGAACCCGGGTCAACGATGAAGCCTTTCCTGGTGGCGGCTGCACTCGACTCGGGTGTCGTCAGCGAGGAAGACAGTTTTTTCTGCGAGGAAGGCCTCTGGCGCTATGGTGGCCGCCTCATACACGACTACCACCCGCACGGTGACCTGCTGGTGCCCGAGATCATCAAGTACTCGAGCAACATCTGCTCGGCCAAGATCGGTGTCAAGCTGGGTGCCGAGCGCCTGCACGACTACCTCGAGCGTTTTGGCTTCGGGTCGCGCAGCGGCGTGAGGTTGCCCGGCGAGGTGAGCGGACAGCTTGCGGCCGCCGCTTCGTGGCGGCCGGTGCGCTTGGCCAACATCAGCTTCGGACAGGGGATGGGGAGCACGGCCCTGCAGTTGGCGGTGGGCTACGCCACGCTGGCCAACGGTGGCGTGCGCATGAAGCCGCGCCTGGTCAAGACAGTGGTCGCGGCCGACGGCACGGTGAAGGTGCCCGACGAGACGGTGGTGGAGGGCAGGGCGGTGAGCAAGCAGGTGGCGGCCAGCGTCACGGCCATGCTGGAGTCGGTGGTCGAACCCGGTGGAACGGCCCTCAGGGCGGCGGTTGACGGGGTGCGGGTGGCCGGTAAGACCGGCACCGCGCAGCAGATAGGCGAGGATCGTACTTATGTCAACGGCTGGTGGGCGTCGGTGTTTGCCGGCTACCTGCCCGCCGACGACCCGCGCCTGGCCATGGCCGTGGTGGTCAACCGGCCGGTACACAATCACTTTGGCGGCGTGGTCTCCGCGCCGGTGTTTCGCCGCATAGCCGAGTCGGGGCTCGATTACCTCAAGATCCGTCGCGACCAACCCCGCGAAGAAAAGCCGGTGATGGTTCGCTTGCGCCGGCGCGTGCGTCCGCAGGCCGAGCAAGCGGGAGGTAAAGACCTCATGCCCGATCTCGAGGGCCTCAGCATGCGCTCGGCGTTGCGCATGCTCGACGGATGCGATTGCGATATAGCGGCCGTGGGCAGCGGCTACGTGGCCGACCAGCAACCCGCGGCCGGCACCCGCCTGGCGGCCGCCACGCCGGTGCGGTTGCAACTTCTTCCGGAATTGCAACCTTGAGGCCGGTGTTGCTCAAAAGCCTTATCTCGGCCATACCCGCCAGCGAGCTGGCGGACCCTGTCGTCGGTCTTGACACCGAGGTGGCCGGCCTCTGCGATGATTCGCGGCAGGTCTCGAGCGGCGATCTTTTTCTCGCCCTGCCCGGTAGCAGGGTCAACGGGGCACGCTTCGTGGAGCAGGCCCTCGAGGCTGGCGCGGTGGCCGTGCTGGCCGACCGATCGCTGCCCGCCCGGCCGCGCCTTCTGCGCTGCGATAACACGGCCCACAACGCCGGCCTGCTGGCCGACGCTTTTTATGGTCGCCCGTCGAGCGAGCTCGCCCTGGTGGGCATCACCGGCACCAACGGCAAGACGAGCTGCGCGTGGTTGCTCGAGAGCATCTGGCGCGCGGCCGGGATCGAGGCGGGCATAATGGGTACGCTCGACGCCCGTTGCTCGACCTTCGCGCGCCCGGCGCGTCTCACCACGCCCGGCTGCGTGGAGTTGCAGGCCACGCTGGCCGACTTCAGGGCCGCCGCTTGTGAGGCCGTGGCCATGGAGGTGTCGTCACACGCGCTCGAACAACAGCGCGTGTCCGGCTGTCGTTTTGACACGGCCGTGTTCACCAACCTCACTCGTGATCACCTCGACTACCACGCCGACGAACAGGCTTATTTTGACGCCAAGGCGCTGTTGTTCACCGAGCACCTGACCGGTGACTCGGTGGCCGTCATAAACCAAGACGACCCCTGGGGCAGCCGCCTTCTCGGCAGGCTGGGATCCTCTACCGAGGCCTGGACCTGGTCGACCGTGCAGGGAGAGAAAGCCTGCATAACGCTGCGGCAGCTCGAGCTGGGCCTTGACGGCATACGCGCGGTGGTCGACCTGCGCGGCCGTCGGCTCGGCATACGTTCGTGCCTGCTGGGAGCGGTCAACGTGTCGAACATGATGGCCGCCATTGCCGTGGCATCTTCGATGGGCATAGACGATGGTTGCATAGTCCGCGGCCTCGCCGACTGCGCCCCGGTGCCCGGAAGAATGGAGCGCGTGGGGCAAGGCAGCCCGGTGGTGCTGGTGGACTACGCGCATACTCCCGACGCGCTGGAGCGCACCCTGCGGACTCTCAAAAGCCAGGCCGAAGGCCGACTGCTGGTGGTGTTCGGCTGCGGCGGCGACCGCGACAAGGGCAAGCGCGCCATGATGGGCGAGGTGGCGGGCCGCCTGGCCGACGTGGCCGTGCTGACCTCCGACAACCCGCGGACCGAGGACCCCGAGACTATTCTCGACGACATTGAGCAGGGCACGCTTTCGTCGATGTCGCTGTTGAAGCACGCGACGGGCAGTGGCTACCTGCGCGAGGCCGACCGCGGCGCGGCCATTCGCTCGGCCATAGGCATGGCATCTCCCGCCGACGTGGTGGTGGTGGCGGGCAAGGGACACGAAGATTACCAGGAGACCGACGGCGTGAGGGCTCCCTTCGACGACAGGCTGGTGGTGGCCGAGGTGCTCGACGACGCTCGGCCCGGCAGCGGCACACGGGCGACGGCGCAGGCGGGCGAGTGACCGGCCTCGACGCAGCGGCGGCTTGCAGTGCCACTTCGCGGCCGCGGGCCGACGACCGCGAGTTTGCCGGCGTTTCGACCGACAGTCGCAGCGTCAGGCCCCGCGACCTCTTCGTGGCGCTCACCGGCGATCGTTTTGACGGTCACGATTACGTAGACAGCGCCATAGCCGGCGGCGCCACCGGCGTTGTGTGTCTGCGCGGTCGTACCGGCGACCGCCGCGACGTGTTGTTTCTCGAGGTCGACGACACCCTGCAGGCGCTCGGCGATCTCGCGGCCTGGAACCGTGGCTGTTTTGATGTGCCGGTGATCGCGGTGACCGGGTCAAACGGCAAAACCAGCACCAAGGAAATGCTCAGGGCCGTCCTGGCCACGGCTTACGGCGACGACGCCGTGCTGGCCAACAAGGGCAACTTGAACAACCTCATCGGTATGCCCACCACGCTGCTCGAGCTGGCCGAGCGCCACCGCGTGGCCGTGCTTGAAATGGGTATGAACGCTCCGGGCGAGATCGCCCGCCTCACCGAGATCGCCTCGCCGACGCTGGGGCTGGTGACCTGCGTGGGCAGCGCGCACCTCGAAGGGCTGGGCTCCATAGAAGGAGTGGCCGCGGCCAAGGGCGAGTTGTTTGCCGGCCTGCCGGCCGGGGCGACAGCCCTGGTCAACCTCGACGACGCCAGGGTTGTGGAGCAGGCGGCCCGTTTTTCTGGTCGCCACGTGGGTTACGGCGAGCAGGGCCAGACGATGGCCTGCGAAATCGAAGCGCTGGGGCTGAAAGGGTCGCGCTTTGTACTCGTGCACGGCGACGAGCGCTGCGCGGTAGAGATAAAGGCCGCGGGTCGCCATAACGTGGCCAACGCGCTGGCGGCGGCGGCCGTGGGCGTGGAGCTGGGCCTGGGCCTGGCCGAAGTCGCCGAGGGGTTGGCCTCGGCGCCGGTGCCGGGCATGCGCATGCAACCCCGCCTGCTGGCCAACGGTGTGACCGTTGTCGACGACTGCTACAACGCCAACCCCGCGTCGCTGGAGGTCGCCCTGCAGACCATAGGCGATGCAGCAGGGCAGGGGCGCTGCCTGCTGGCCCTGGGCGACATGCTTGAGCTGGGCAGCGAGTCCTACCGGCTGCACGAGATTGCCGGGCGCGCGGCGGCCGACCTGGCGCCGGCCCTGCTGTGCGTCGTGGGAGCCAACGCCGAGGCGCTGGCGGGCGGCGCGCTGGCGGGGGGTCTGGCGGCCGACAGGGTGGCGATCTGTGCCGACCACGCCGAGGTGGTCGCGTCGGTGGCCAGGTGCTGGCGCGCGGGCGACGTGGTACTGGTCAAGGGATCGAGGGGGTCAGCGATGGACCGCGTCGTAGAAGAGCTCGAACAGCTGGGAGCCAGGCACTGATGTACAACCTGCTGTTGCCCTTTGCCGACTCGCTGCCGCTGCTCAATGTTCTTCGCTACATCACCTTTCGTAGCCTGGCGGCGGCCCTGCTCGCGCTGCTGTTCGCCTTCGTTTTCGGGCCGCGCCTTATCCGGGTACTCAAGGCCGGGCAGATTCGCCAGCCGGTGAGCGAGTACGCGCCCGAGGGGCACGCCGTGAAACAGGGCACGCCCACCATGGGCGGCATACTGATCATCATGTCGCTGCTGGTGCCGGTGCTGCTGCTCGCCGACCTGCAGAACTTTTACGTGTTGATCACGGTGGTGGTCATAGCCGGCTACGGCTCGGTCGGCGCCATGGACGATTTTCGGAAGATCTCCCTGGGCAACAACGAGGGACTGAGCGGGCGCAGCAAGCTGGCCTGGCAGGCCCTGATCGCTGGCGGCGTGATGCTGGCCATGTACTTCAGGCCGGGTTTCGACAGCACCCTGGCCATACCTTTCTTCAAGGACCTGAACCCCGACCTCGGCTTGTGGTACATCCCCTTCGCGGTGCTGGTGGTGGTGGGTACCTCCAACGCCGTCAATCTCACCGACGGGCTGGACGGCCTGGCCATCGGGCCGGTGATGACCACCGCTGTTACCTTTGCCATCTTTGCATACTCGGCTGGTCACGCGGGTATAGCCGACTACCTGCTCATACCCGGCGTGCCGGGAGCCGGCGAGCTCACGGTGGTGTGCGCGGCCATGGTCACCGCCAGCCTCGGCTTTCTGTGGTTCAACACCTACCCGGC
>Ga0310122_10001352_pt1 | contig 15730 bp, 11 predicted proteins | sample CB6_Bottom_1051__FD_203503 | JGI IMG/M metagenome (GOLD analysis project Ga0310122, IMG submission 203503) | Marine microbial communities from Western Arctic Ocean, Canada - CB6_Bottom_1051 | ecosystem: Environmental > Aquatic > Marine > Oceanic | place: Canada: Western Arctic Ocean | collected...
GCCACGACAAGGCAGAGCCGATCACCAGGCGAGAAGGACGAAGTCGTTCTCGCATCCGGCGCATGACCCACTGCCTGAGTCAGTTCCCCCGCCAGTCGGCCGGCCACGACAAGGCAGAGCCGATCACCGGGCGAGAAGGACGAAGTCGTTCTCGCATCCGGCGCATGACCCACCGTCGGGTCAGTCCCACCGATGGGCGCCGGTCATGGGACGCGGCGAAATCTGGTATTGGCCAGTATCATCTCGCCCAGCAGCAGGGCGGCCGCCAGCCAGGAAAAGCCGGCGTAGCGCTCGGCGTAATCCAGGTGGACCTCACTGGTAATCTCGGTGGTTTCCAGTTCGCCTATTTCGCGGTAGATCTCGGCGAGTTTCTCGCGGCTCGCGGCGTGATAGTACTTGCCACCTGTGCGCGAGGCGATCTGCTGAAGTGCCTCCTCGTCGAATTCCTGCTCCGTTATCCTGTCTGCCCTGGCGGCGGCCCGGCGCTTACCGACTCCGATGGTGTACACGCGAATTCCCATGACTCCCGCCACGTCAGCCGCCGTGAGGGGATCGATCTCTCCCGCGTTGTTGGCGCCGTCGGTCAACAGGACAACTATCTTACTTACCGCCTCCGAGTGACGTAGCCTGTTGCATGCGGTAATGATGGCCAGGCCGATCGCGGTGCCGTTGCCCCATGACTCATCGGCCAGCTGGATTTCGTCGAGGAAGCTAAGCAGAATATCGCTGTCGAGTGTGAGCGGGCACTGGGTGAAGCTCACCTCGGCGAACACGACAAGGCCGATCCGGTCACTCTGGCGCCCTTCGATGAAATCCGCCACGACGGACTTGGCCACGTGGAGACGCCCGTGTTGAGAGAGGTCCCTGGCCTTCATGCTGCCCGACACATCCAGGGTCAGCATGATGTCCACCCCCTCGGCGGAAACCTCCCTCACCTGCTTGCCGGCCTGTGGGCGTGCCATGGCGAGGATCAAGCACGACAGTCCAGCCAGCTTCAGCACCACGAGCCCGTGCCGCAGTCGCGTCCACCCAGAAGGCGGAATCTGCGCGAGGACGCTCAGGCTCGAGAAACGGAGGCTGGCTTTGTTCCCGCGTTCATCGACAACGTATTGGTAGACCAGTGCAGGCAGCAGGAGAAAGGCCAGAAGCCACCAGGGATCGGCAAATCTGAGCGAATCCATGACTCAATAGTAAGGAAATTCCGCCAACCGATCCCAACACGAGAAGACAGGGCCCGATCACCCGGGCGAGAAGGACGAAGTCGTTCTCGCATCCGGCGCATGACCCACCGTCGGGTCAGTCCCCCGCTAGGCGCCGGTCGCATGAACCCACCGTCGGGTCAGTCCCAGCGATAAGCGCCGCCACGATCCGTACACCGACGTCAGACGCCTGCCGAGCCGATTCCAGGGAAGGCTCTGCGTGCGCGAACTTCACCAGATCAGCAGCGCCGAGGAAGTCGCTGATCTCCTGAACTGTTTCAGGGGAAATTTCGAAGGCCTCGACAGCTCTGGCAATCTCCTCCGTGGTTTGCTCCACGGCCGCCAATCCCGGGCACCTCTGCTCCAGAAACCGCCGCAGGGTCTGCGACAGGAGGGAATAGTAAACCTTAAAAGCGCCGCGCTCCAGCAGGCCCATGGCCGCGATGCGGGTAAATTCCGCGGCGTATTCGACCGGCAGCGCGGGCGGGGGCAGGGCATGCCCGACGCCGGGACGGCGACGTGACCGCCAGATCAAACCGGCGGCGACAATCAGGGCGACCAGGACGACCACGACGGCGAGCCACACCGGGATTCCCCCTGGAACGGCCACCGGGGGCTTGATGTCTCGCAGTTCGATATCGTCCACTTCCCGAACGGCAACAATCTCCACCTCCACAGGACCAGCCGTTCGAATGGAGGTGTCTCCTGCGGAGCGCGTGAAAACCACTTCTATTTCGGGAATGCGCTGATGCCCCAGCTGGTAGAAGCGCAAATCGTAGCGCAGATCGACCTCGACCTGGCCGACACCGACGAGCTCAGGCTCTGACGCCAGCGGCCTGACGAGGGCGTCCTTTATGAGGGTGGACAAGTCGGGAACCCGGGGCGCAGCTCCCTGTTCGTAGCGGAGCCGAATAGTGAGCCCGATGGGGGTCCCCAGGGCGGCTCGGGTAGAGTCAACCCACATAGTGAGTGACGGCGCCGCTCCCACGGGCGCGGGAGGGAGCACAAATGCGGCGAGTGTGGGGAGAAGAATTGAGACCGCCGCTCCCCCGCCCCTGAGGAGCCGGCAGCCGGCCGCCATCAACCGGTGTCGTCGTCCTCCCCGCCTGTACTCGTCGAGTCGGGATCGTCGGCAGCCGGGGTGGTAATGTCATCCAACGACAGGTCCAGGTTCTCGATGGTCTCGGCTTCGACTTCGTACACCGATGGGATGCCGACGCGCCTGATGTAGACTCCTCCGCTCTCGGTCGGGCCCCCGACATGCACTTCAACCTTGGCGCCGTCTTTGTCGGTTACCACGACGACTCCACTGGGGTCCTCCAACCCGTACTCGGTGAGATCCGGGTCGTCGTCATCCTGCCAGTCAAGGACGAATCCAGTGACCTCGACGCCATCAAGATCGGTGATAACGCTGTTCCAACGCCAGGATTTCGCCGTCCTCCCAGCGGGCGAGAGGAGGTTCCAGCTCTCGGTTGAATCTCGCTCGACGACGGCCAGTTGTTCTCCCTCTTTGCGGATCTCGATGCGCCGCACGGCATCGCGCTCGGAGATGCGCAGGGGCCTCTTGTCCCTCAGCTCCGAGATCGGCTTTCGAAGCTCGTTCACCAGGGTGGGATCGATCAAAAAGACGGGATTGCGGCTTGCGTCGCGGGCGTAGTACTTCCCGCCGTCCGCCTCGACACCCACCATCAGCCTCTTCTCCGCGCGGTCCTCTCCCAGGAGGAGAGAGACCACAAGCATGGTTCCTGTCGACGAAGACGGCGAAGGGGAAGACAAACCGTACTCCGATAGCTCGGCCTGGCCGGGGTTCTCGGCGACGAAACTCCTCGCCTTGCCGTCCTGCAGACGAGTCAGCACGCCCGTAACCGCCGACCCGTCCGCGGCTACGCTCAGCGGCGAGTTGAAACGCCACTCTCCCTCCGAGCCCTCCTTGCTCAGCACGATGTTGTCGCCCCCGGGACGGGTAATCCTCACCTCGCCTACCTCGTTCCTGTCGAAGGCCAGCACGCGGCGATCCCGCAGGTCGAAGACACTCTTGTCCAGGTTGTCGAGGCGCCAGACTTCGACCGTGAAGATCTCGGGATTGACGCCCAGCCTCTGGGCGTAGGTGTAGCGTCCGGTGGGGCTGTCACCGCCAAAAGCTACGGTGTCCAGAGGTCCTTCCGACAGCGAGAGAAGCACGCGCAGGCGGGGTTCGGCGAGGCCGTACTTCGCCGCCAGATCGGGAGCCGCGGCTACCGCGGCGCTGTCCTCAATCACCCTCTGGACGTCAGTCTCTCGCAGATTGCTGAGAAGACGGTTGACGGCGCTGTCGTCGGCCCCTGACACGACCGGCTGCACCAGGCCCCAACTGTCTTCGAGTTTTTCGAGGACAATAGTAGTGTCGGCGCCAACGATGGAGATCGATCGCGCCTCGTGATCCTTGAAATCGGCCAGTTTTTTCGACCGCTCCTCCTCGGCTTTTTGCTCTTTCTCACCTTTGTCGAGAAAATAGACGAAGGCCAGCAAGACCAGAAAAACGGCACTGATAACCAGATTCGTCTTAAGACGCATCGACTACCTGCTTTTGTGTTGGCACAATATCCCTCTTGATCCATATGAGAATGCAGGCGTTGGCGACAAACAGCCCGGAATACACCAACTGCGTGGTCTCATCTGGAATAGCGACAAATCCCAAACCGACGTTGGCGATGGCCAGGCCGAGGGCGAATGGCCACACCCGATGGTCCCTGCGAAATAGACCGTATGCGACACCGGCGCTTGCCATGGCCAGGAGAAGGTATCCCTCGCCCAGCAGCAGGCTCCCCTCACTGACACCCACTACAGCCTGTGCGAAAAAGAAGAAGGTCGCTGCCAGGAAATTGTAAATCAGCCACGACACGAGACCCGCCGAGTAGGTCTCATATCCTCTGCGCAGCATGATGACGAAACCGGACATGGCCACCATCATTGGCAATATGAAGACGGAGATCCACAGCACCCAGTCTCCCTGGTTGTCCGCCAGACTGATGGGATTGGATCGCGGCACTCGGGCGGGGATACTGAGCTTGTCCTCCCCCTCCACCAGCCATCTCAAACTGCTCACCAGGAGCTCGCCGTTGGCCTGTTGACCGAAATACTGGTTGTTGGCGAAGTCGGAGTCCCCGAAGACGACCAGACGCGCCTTGTCCCCTTCCGCGGACGCCGAGTCGGCGTCGGCCTTCACCGCCACCGCCAGCGTGAGCGGCCCGGGGCGATCGGCCTCGGGGTCGTATTCCACCTTGCCGCCCTCTCCGGTCAGCGGTGACAGGTCGATCTCCCCCCAGCTGCTCTGGTGGGTGAACAGGAGGGCATTTGCCTCCGCTTTCACCCCGCCGCTGCCGAGGTCGTCGACTGACACCGACCGGGAAAACGGGAAGAAGCTCATGGTTCCGGAGACGATGCTCTCGGTGATATCGTGATTGCCGTACTGAATGACGACCGGCACCGAGACATCGGCTCCGAGAAGCTGGCCAATGCCGCTCAGGTCCACGACGAAATCCTGACCCAGATCCACCGAGTAGTCCCGCAGGAGCTCCTCCAGTCCTGTCGCCGGACCGGGGTCCAATAGCAGAAGTAACTCTCCGCCCCGTTCCAGGTGCAGCCTGAGCACCGCCACTTCGTCCGGAGAAAACGGTTCGTTTGGAGAAAGAACGGCTACGACCTGGGCGCCGGGGGCGCTCCCGGCGGTCAACCTCAAGCCTTCTTCTACCTGGAAGTTCATCTCCGTCAGGCGTCCGTTGAGGATGCTGAAGCCCTCGCCATCCACCTGGCCCAGCTCTCCCTCTCCGTGGCCTTCGGTAAAGGCGATGCGACGCTCCTGCGCTTTGAGCGCACGCTGGATGGCGTTGCTCAGGGCCTCCTCGGTCTGTTCGGTAAAGCGCTCGGACTGAACTTTGCCGTCTCCGCTGACCTCCACGATCGAAGTGCCCCGCTCTCGAATGCCATACTGCTTGACCTCCAGCGCCGCCTTCTGGGGATCCACCACCTTGTAGTCGAAGCGACGCGAGCTGGCTTTGTACTCCTCCATCGTATCCTGGAACCGAATCCCCTCGGCTTGGGACATGAAGGTCTTAACCGAGACGCGTTTCTCCTCGTCGTCCACTCTGGCCAGGAGGTCTCGGGTGTCGGCAGAAAGGGTGTAGAGCTTATCCTCGGTCATGTCGAAGCGGGCGTGGTAGGAGTCGCTGATGTAGTTGACCAGCACCACGATCCCCAGCGAAAGGACGATTCCGAGCCCGACCGTTGCCAGATCACGTAGACTCCACCGCCCCGTTCGCGAGACCACGAAATACCCGACCACGGCCACGCACAACGGATAGGCGATGGTGAGCCAGAAGATCCAATCCGACTGGCGCGCCGTCAGGGCGATGGGATTGAATCCGGGGTCCCTCGGGCGAATGGATATGAGTTCCTCGTCCTCGGCCAGCCAGCTCAAGGCGTTCAGGGCGAGATCCCCGTTCCCCTGAAGGTCGAAAAAGCTGTTGGAGGCGAAGTCCGAATCGCCGAAGACAACCAGGCGTCCTCCGGCCCCAGCGGAGTCGCGCACCGCTGCCGCCAGAGAGACGGGTCCCGGCCGATCCACCCCTTCGTCCAACTTCACCGTGCGCTTGCCGGGGTTGGCCTGGAGCACGGTGAGATCAGTCTCGCCCCAGCTCTGTTCGCTCGTAAATACCAGATCGACTCCCACATACCCCTCAGCAGCTCCCTCGAAGCGAACGGATCTGGCGAACTCGAAAAACGTCATCACCCCAGCGCGATGCTTGCGAACGATGGGGTGCTCCTGGTCGAAGCTCACCGCTACTGGCGTGGTGAAATCGAATCCCATGAGACTGCCAATACCGCTGGTATCGATGACAAAGTCGTCACCCGCGACCACTCCCCACTCACCCAACAGCTGACCCAATCCGGTCGCGAAGGGCGGATCCAGGAACGCCAGGACTGACCCGCCCTGGCGCAGATAATCCCGCAGGGCATCAACCTCAGGTCCAAGGAAGGGAGACTGGGGACCGGCGATGACGAGAACGCCACAGTCTTCGGGCACCTTCCCATCACGAGCGATGAAGAGGGAGTCCTTGAGGACGTAGTCGATTTCCTCGAGCCGCTCCTTGAAACGGCTGTAGCCAGATTGCTGTGGGCCGATGCCTTTCTCACCGTGGCCCACGGTCATATACACTACCTCTCGCCTGTTTCGCACCACCTTGAGCAAGGCGTTGGTGATCTCTTTTTCGGTTAGCTCAGTAATCTTCTGCTGGCTGGTCCCGGACTCGATCACCAGGGTGTTGTAGCTGCGAATTCCGTACTCTTTGGTGCGCTCCGGGTCTCGGTCGGGGTCTATTAGTTCGAAGCTGAAGCTGGATCCGTGGACCGCGTATTGCTTCAGCAGGCTCTCGAGCGCCTCATTTTCCCCCTTCTCCATGAAGGCCAGCGCCTGAACCTCGCTGTCCAGTCGTTGCAGAGATTCAATCGTCAGCTCCGAGAGGCTGTGGAGCTTGCCGGCGGTCGCATCCAGGCGCTGCGGATAGCGGTCGGCCAGAAAGTTGACGACGACGATGATGGCCAGGACCATAACGCCCCCCCAGACGGTATTCAGCCATCTCGAGTACTGACGGAACAGGTCCGGGTTGAGCAGGCCGGCGGCGACGACGGCGGCCAGCCCGATTCCCGCATCGGCCAGCGCCAGCCATGCTTCCTCAGGATTGAGCAGATAGGCGAGCCCCCCGGCCAGGAGGAAGGTGGCGCCGACCAGACTCAGTACAGTCGCGTAAGCCTTCATCGGTCCCTATCTCCTCCATCTCCGGGATTCGATCACTCGGGAAGTAACGAAGAGAGTGAAGAAGATGAAGCTGAGGTAGAAGACCACGTCTTTCGTGTCAATCACACCTCGTTGAAAATCCTGCAGGTGCTCGATGATGGAAACCGAGTGGAGGATCTTGGCGGCCGTGGGCCCGGCAAAACTGGCCGACCAGTCGATGAGCCACAGCAGCAGGAGGCCCCCGAATGCCAGTAGTACAGCCACGATCTGGTTCTCGGTGACCGACGAAGCCAGGATGCCGACGCCGACAAAAGTGCCCCCCAGGAGAAGATATCCCAGATAGGCGGTCCAGATCGGCCCCCAGTCCGGATCGCCGTAGACTTCGAGGATCAGGGGGTACACCAGGGTGAGGGCGACGATCAGGGTGTAGAGCGTGAAGCAGGCGAGGAATTTGCCCATGAGGATCTGCACCGTGGAGATGGGCGACGTCATCAATAGCTCGATGGTGCCGCTCTTCTTTTCTTCGGCAAAAAGCCGCATGGTCAACATCGGGACCACCATCAACCAGATGAAATCCATAACGGCAAAAAACTGCGTCACGACCATTTCGTTGAGGTTCAACTGCGGCATGCCCGCACCGGACATGAACTGGGAACGCTGACTGTACTGCAGGCACCAGAAGTTGAACTGCATGAGGATATTGCGAAAGAGGTACCCCGACAGGAATAGAAAAACACCGGCGATGACGTAGGCCACCGGTGATACGAAATAGGAGCGAAGCTCCTTCGTGTACATTGCGAAAAAGTTGCGCATTGGTTCTTAGCCCTCCGCCCCCTGTGTAGTCAGCTGTAGGAAAATGTCTTCCAAGGTCATCTCCAGGCCGCGCAGCTCGCGCAATCCGTGCCCTGAGTCCACTACGCTCTTGGCCACCAGATCGCGGATGTCGTGTCCCGGAGCGACGGTTACAATGTACGCCTGCTCGCCACCGTCGCTGGCGGCAGCGGTCTCGTCCTCCCCCACCACATCGAGGACGCCATCGATACCTTTCAAGAGCTCGCGGATTTCGTCGCTGGGTCCGATGATCTGGGCGCGTAGAACCTCTCCCTCTTTGAGCTGCGACATGAGACTTTCGGGCGTGCCCTCGCCGACGATGCGGCCCTCGTTGATGATGACGATCTTGTCACACGTCATGCTCACTTCGGGAAGGATATGAGTGCACAGGATGATCGTGTGCTCTCCTCTCAATCCTTTGATGGTTTCGCGGATTTCGATGATCTGCCGCGGATCCAGCCCGACTGTGGGCTCATCCAGGATGAGCACACTGGGGTTGTGCACCAGCGCCTGCGCCAGACCGACCCGCTGCCGGTAGCCTTTTGAAAGGTGCCCGATAACGTTGTTGCGCTGGTGGGCAACACCGGTCTTCTCCATGGTTTCGTCCAGCCGACTCTTCAGCTGACTGGAGGGAATCCCCTTGATCTTGGCGACGAAATTAAGGTATGAGCTCACCGTCATATCTGGGTACAGAGGCGGAAGCTCCGGCAGGTAGCCGATCCGCCTCCTCACTTCCATCGACTCCTCAATGACATCGAAACCGTCTACACTGGCCGTGCCTGAAGACGGTGGGAGATAACAGGTGAGAACCCTCATCGTGGTGGTCTTTCCGGCCCCGTTAGGACCCAGAAAGCCCAGTATCTCTCCCCTCTCGGCTCGAAAGGAGACATCCTCCACCGCGGTCACGTCGCCGTAGGACTTGGATAGATTGCGTACCTCGATCACCTCTGCTCACCTCCTCAGGATCTTCATCTCAGTGGGCCCGCCGGTGGCGGGTCTGGAAAAAGCGGACAAGGGGCTGGATGTAGGAACTAGCCGTGTCAATCACCACCTCGTCTATGCTCAGCTTCCGAAAGGTCCGGTTACGCTCGTGCGCCTCGCGCCTCCCCTCAGCCTCAAACGCCTCTCTCAACTCCGAGCTGTCGCTGTCCACGACCACCATTTCACCGGTTTCGGCGTCGTGAAGTGTCAGGAGTCCCGCCGCGGGCATCCGTCGCTCCCGGGGATCGACCAGGCTGATGGCGATCACATCGTGACGCCGCGCCAGCCGCTGCAGGGCGACTTCATACCCGCTATCGATGAAGTCGGAGATCAGGAATACGACGGCCCGCCGGTGGATTACCCGGTCGAGATACTCCAGAGCCGTACCGATGGATGTCCGTCGCCCTCTGGGTTGGCAGTAGAGAAGCTCCCGAATGACTCGGAGGACGTGCCTCCTCCCCTTTTTTGGCGGTACGAACACCTCCACCTCGTCGGTGAATATCACCAACCCCACGCGGTCGTTGTTCTCAATGGCGGAAAAGGCGAGAACCGCGGAGATTTCCACGCCGATCTCCCCCTTCATCTGGTCTGAGCTGCCGAAGCTGCCCGATGCACTGGCATCGACTACCAATAGAACAATTAGTTCCCGCTCTTCGTCAAATATCTTGACAAACGGTCTACCTACCCGGGCGGTAACATTCCAGTCGATGGTGCGAACGTCGTCGCCCCGGTCGTACTCCCGGACCTCGGCAAACTCCATCCCCTGCCCCTTGAAGACGGCGTGGTACTCTCCGGCGAACACGTTGCTTACCATGCTGCGTGTCTGGATCTCAATGAGGCGAACCTTGTCGAGTATATCTTTGGGAATCACGGCAATAGATAATCACGGGCGTTAGTTGGTGATGTGGTCGACGAGTTGTCCTGTCGCAGAAATAACCTGTGGATTGGACCCAGCATGGTGAGCGACCGGACACTTAGGGGACTTCCACGTGGTCGAAGAGCCTGCGCACGATGTCATCGGCATCGATTTGCTCGGCTTCGGCCTCATAGCTGACAGCGACGCGGTGACGCAATACGTCCGCGCCCACCGCCTTTACGTCCTCGGGAGTGACATAGCCGCGTTTGCGGATGAACGCGTGGGCACGAGAGGCCCGCGCCAGAAATAAGGTCGCCCGCGGCGATGAGCCGTACTCCACCAACTCAGCCATATCTGGAATTCCCGCTTCCTCGGGAAAACGCGTGGCGTGAACCAGGTCGACAATGTAATCCTTTATCTTGTCGTCCATGTACACCAGTCGCACGGCTTCGCGCAGACGCCGCATATCCTTGAGGTCCATGACAGCCTCGAGGGGAATCGGGGTATCCTCGACCATGCGATCCAGTATCTGACGCTCTTCGACCTTTGAGGGATATCCGACCCTGACTTTCAGCATGAAACGGTCGACCTGCGCCTCGGGCAGGGGATATGTACCTTCCTGCTCGATGGGGTTCTGTGTCGCCATGACAAAAAAAGGATCATCGAGCGGGTAGGTTTCGTCGCCGATGGTGACCTGTCGTTCCTGCATGGCTTCGAGCAGTGCGCTCTGGACTTTGGCCGGGGCCCGGTTGATTTCATCTGCCAGGATGAGATTGGCAAAGATGGGACCCTTTTTTGGAATGAAGTCACCTGTGCGCTGGTCGAAGATGAGCGTGCCCGTTAGGTCGGCGGGAAGAAGATCCGGGGTGAACTGAAGCCTCTTGTAGCTGGCCTGTATGATCCGCGCCAACGTGCTCACGGTAAGCGTCTTGGCCAGCCCTGGAACACCCTCCAGGAGAACGTGCCCGCCGCAAAGCATGCCGATAATCAGGCGCTCTACCATGTATCTCTGGCCCACGACGACGCGATCCATTTCCTGGAGGATCCGATCGACCAGAGCGCTCTCCTGACGAACCTTCTCGGTTATGGCGTGAATATCCGAACCCGGTTCCATGATCATTCCACCCACGCAGCCGAGGCGTCCCAGTTGATCCAGAGGAAGCGGGTTCCTCGCTGCCGAAGCGCTGTCATTCCTCAGGATCTCTCAAACACAAATTCTGGGTCTTGCCGTGTCCGGGGGACCTTCGGGTGTAGTGAATGCAGGTAAAGCGTTGTGCAGCGTGGCGTCGGGCGAAGCAATGGATACGAGAAAGCAGGTCGATCCTCGGAAGTCGGCTCAATCGGTTGGCGGCGACGGCGCCTCTTCCTGGAATGAGACCCACTCCTCAGGCGGGCGCCCCAGATGGGGAAGGAGTTGGCGAGCATTCGCCGCCAGCTCGGAATCGGGAAAGTTCTCTATCACCAATTCGTAGGCGGATCGAGCCCTAATCAGATCTCCGAGATATTCCTCGTAGATAAAGCCGACCATGAACTGGGCCTCGTCCGCCTGTTCGCTGTCGGGGTATCTGGCGAGAAGACGCTGGTACCGCGCCACGGCCCCTTCCATGTCTCCACGCTGTTGAGTGAGCATAGCCAGTGTCTTCAAAGCGCTGGCAGCGCGCTCGTGCTCCGGGTAACGCTCGACAAATGCAGTGAAGAGATCGAAGGCCTGGGTCAAAGCTGCTGTGTCGGTAAACGCCGCTTGCGCGGCAATTGACGCAGCTTCGTATTGCTGATCGGGGCCTGGCGCCCCGCAACTGGACAGCAGCATGAGCAACACCCACAGCCGCCCACTCTTCTCGATTGCGTTTCCCCTCTTCATCCGCCTGACCCGTCAGCCGCTTTTTGCGGTCTCCTTCGAGGTGGAGGCGGTAGCGCTCTTTCCTTTCGTCTCGGCGCCCTCCGACTTTTTGCTCGAATCTTTCGAGTCCGCCTTTTCGGCCTTTTCAGCCTTCTTGTAGCTGTCGCTTCTGTAGTCGGTGATGTAAAATCCCGAACCCTTGAACAGGAGTCCGGCTCCGGCGCTAATCAGGCGTCTTACCCGTCCCCGGCAGCCCTTCTTGGGACAGCTCTTGAGCGGTTCCGCCGTAATGCTTTGGAATTGCTCAAACTGATGGTTGCACTTCTTGCACTCGTATTCGTACGTAGGCATAGTTTTTTCCTGCCGGCCTAGCTTGAATCCCGGCCTGAAATCCCGGCTTGGAGGGAATATCCGACGAAACAGTGAAATATAGCCCCGCTCGTACGCGAGCGCAACAATCGACCAATCGAATAAAGTCTTCCCCCGCAACCGGGCCCGCCATCTTGGGGGGACTCGGATCTCACTCCGGTAGCCTGTCCCCTGAGCCGGTCCCGTCGTAGTCCTCCATCATGTCCGGCACGGGCAGATCATCCTCGGGAACGGCTATATCTGGCAGATCGCCAACGGCCAGTGGGACCAGTCGTCCCCGAGAGTCGATTTTCACCAGATTGAGCTCGTCATTGGCGCGGCGCCCGGGAGGAAAGCTGATACGACCGGAGACCCCATCGTAGTCGGTCAAAGCGGCGAGCCAGTCGCGCATGGCCCCGCGACTCTCGTTGCCCTCCAGCCACCCGGCCGCCACAATGGCGGCGGCATCGTAGCCGAATCCGGCGTAGCCAGGATCACGACCAAACCGACGCCTGAAGCGGTCGGTAAAATCTCGTTCGGCAGTGGCGCCCTGACCACGACCCGACACCAGGATGCAGCCCTTCACGTATTCCCGGTCCGGCGCCGTCATCTGGCGTATACCATCTGGATCGTACCAGATGTCATTGCCCAGTACCTGCGTGCGCAGGCGGTGGAAACGAAGCTGAGCGGCGATCCTCTTCGCGTCCTCGAACGACTCAACTACAACGGCAATGCCCTCGATCGCGTCGATGAAGATCTCCGTCGAGTCGGGCTGGTCCTCGGGCGAGACCTCCTCACCCGTTTCGAGAAGCTCATAGAACGTATCCTCGCTCTCGGGAGAACTATCCAGTACTACCATCGACAGAGAGTCGAAGACGGCGGGGGTCACCTCCGGGTCAGGGTCGAGGCCGAATCCCGCCTGCCGCATAGCCTGAAACTGGTTTTTGAAGTCCCGGGTCTCCTCGGGCACGTACCAGTCGCTGTGTACGACGGTCCCGCCGTTGTCCTCGACGGCATCGGCAAAGGCCAGCGAAAAGCTCAGCCCATAGTCGGTGAGAGGCGAAAGAACGGCCAGGGTTTCCAGGCCCAGCACGAGGGTGGCGTATTCGGCCAGCGCCTTCCCCTGGACCTCAGCGACGATATTCAGTTGAAAGATGAACTGCCCCAGCGAATCCAGCCCGCTCTGCTGTGTCAGGGGCGCTATGAGCGGCACCCCGGCATCCTCGGCCACCGACGCCGCCACCACACAGGAACTGCTGAAGAGGGGGCCGATTAGAGCTATCACTTCCTGTTCCTCGATCAGGTACCGGGCCGCCTGGACCGTGCGGAGTAGTTTGCTTCCCTCGCTCTGTTCGATGTGCACCTGCTCCCGACCTAGATACGTGTCGATCCAGGGGTATTCGCGACCTGTATCCGCCTCCACGAGGTCAAATGGATATCCCGCCTCCTCGTTAGCCAGGCGAATACCGGATAGCAGCTCCTGGCCGTAATGGCCCTCGGGACCCGACAGGGGGAGCAGCACGCCCAGACGCGGTTTCGAGTCGCGTGAAATTGTGCCCTTCGAGATTGTTGGAGACCCCTCGCTGGCGGACGCGGTCGACACTCGATCATCTGGTGTGTCGGCTCTGACTGCTGTCCTGATCGAGGTCTCCCGGGCCTTGATGGCCTCTGGCTCGCGCAGACTCCTCGCCGCTAGGCCGGAGAATATCCCATCTGGCAACTCGGCCAGATAGGTGCGCGCAGCGGCACGTGCCTGCTGCTCCCATCCCAATCGCCGGTACCACCGCGCCTCGCCGAACAGCAGCGCATCCCGCAGTCTGTCCTCTCCCACTTGGGGCCGGATAAGATCGAAGGCATCTGCTGTTATCGATCTGTTCTTGACGATTCCGACCAGTCGCTCCGCGGCACTAGCCTGGAGCGGCAGTGGGGCGGGAGTGGCCAAAATCCGACCGTACTGCGAAGCTGCTTCGTAGTATCGTCGCATGAAGTAATAGCAGTCGCCTGCTATCAGACGAGCATCCGCGACGTATCTACTGCTCTGGTAGTCGCGTTCCACACGTCGGGCAGCCTCAAGGGCAAGGCGGTATTCTCCCAGCTTCACCTGAGTCGCGCTCAGCATCAGCAACCCGGCACTCGTCCTCTGATTCGCCCTCATGCCGGACAGCTCCTGAAAACTGTCCCGAGCCTTGGCGAACTCGGTGTCTTCGTACCTCTCCAGTCCCTTGGCGAAGAGGCGCTCGGCGACCCGCGAATACACCACGCGGGGTCCGCTGGAATTCTGAGCCGACACGGTTGCAACGGCCGACAGCAGCAGGGCCCAGAGGAGGAGGGGGAGAAAAAGATCCCGGTGAGTGAGAATATCCGCAGGACGTTTCAATGGCTTACCGTCAATGGATTTTGATGGCTGACAAGCAAGGTCGGCGACAGGGCAAGCAAGGGGTAAGCGTGAACCCCAGGCCCGGGATGCCTCGCAAATCTAGAAAGCTCCTGTGAGATCGTCAAGTCGGACAGCTTTACGCAATTTGCGGAAAGACCTATACGATTCCGCCTGACCACTGTTGCGCCTGGCCGAATCATGGATCCCTCCGACTCGCGGATGGCTTGAGCGTGCGTGTCCCTGTAGCGAATCGCCCAAGCTTGTCTGCGTCCTGACCAGCGGGTATATTTCTCGGAACCATCGCCACGCGGCCCTGACAGATCCGATTCCCCTACTCCTCAGTCGATACTGGATGAACCCGGAAGTCGATACTGGATGAACCCGGAAGTCGATACTGGATGAACCCGGAAGCCGATACTGGATGAACCCGAAAGCCGATACTGGATGAACCCGAAAGCCGAAAAACCCGGTCTGGACCCCGAAAAACTGCGCGAATTCCTGTCGCAGCAGTACGAACAACACGCCCAGGCCTCGGCGGCTCCTGAGACAGCCGGCACGCCAGCGGATCCGCCGCCCTCAACTGCGGCTGAGGCCCTGGAGTTTCACCTCAAGCCGGAGGAGCTGATCGACTATCTCGACGAATACGTCATCGAGCAAGGCGACGCGAAAGCCATTCTCGCCACCAAAATCTGCACCCACTTCAACCGGCTCAGGCTGCGTCCCGAAGAAGGGGATCAGGTGGTGGGCAACATCAAGAACAACATCCTGATGGTAGGACCTACGGGCGTGGGCAAGACCTTCCTCATCAGGCTCATCGCCGAGAAACTGGGTGTGCCGTTCGTCAAAGCAGACGCCACCAAATTCAGCGAAACAGGGTATGTCGGAGGCGACGTGGAGGATCTGGTCCGCGAGCTCGTTGCCGAGGCGGATGGCGACATCGAACTGGCTCAGCACGGCATCATCTATATAGATGAGATAGACAAGATAGCCTCGTCAACTTCGAACAGCACGGGCCCCGATGTGTCTCGATCGGGAGTTCAACGGAACCTCCTCAAGCTCATGGAGGACACCGAGGTCGACCTGCGGTCGCCGCACGACATCTCATCGCAGATGGAGTCCGTCATCCAGATGCAGAAGACGGGGAAAGTCGAGCGCAAGAAGGTCAGCACGGGGAACATCCTGTTCGTGGTCAGTGGGGCCTTTTCCGGACTTGAGGATATCATCGGCCGTCGGCTCAACAGGGGCGCCATGGGATTTCGCCTGTCCGAGCCGCAGGAGGAAAGCGGAGGGGAAGAATCGGATCTCCTCAAGCACCTCCGTTCCGAGGACCTGATCGAGTATGGCTTCGAGTCGGAATTCATCGGGCGCCTGCCCGTTACCGCTGTGCTCTCCTCTCTTAAGGCCAGTGATCTCCTGGAAATTCTCCGATCTCCCAGATGCGGCGTCATCCTTTCAAAAAAGCGGGACTTTCAGGCCTACGGAATCGGGGTAGATTTCACCGACGACGCCCTGGAACTCCTCGCCC
>Ga0310122_10001354_pt1 | contig 15723 bp, 10 predicted proteins | sample CB6_Bottom_1051__FD_203503 | JGI IMG/M metagenome (GOLD analysis project Ga0310122, IMG submission 203503) | Marine microbial communities from Western Arctic Ocean, Canada - CB6_Bottom_1051 | ecosystem: Environmental > Aquatic > Marine > Oceanic | place: Canada: Western Arctic Ocean | collected...
AAAAACCAGCAGAGCCTCAGGCAGTCGTGGGCGACTGGACTCTTTCAGAGCAGTCTGTTGAAATGTTAATCGCCGCCGCCGAGGCGAGTGGTATGCCTCCGGAAAAACTTTTGGAGGAATGTGTTTCTCGTTCGTTGAGCGACGTGGTTCATGATGCGGAAGCCCGGCGCGGCGCGGCCCGGGCCAAGCTTGAGAATCTAAAAAATCAAGCCGGTCACTGATCGATCGGGATGACCTCGACCCTCTCGCCCTTGGACCATCGGGACTTGGGCGGCAAATCAACGAGGCCGTTGGCCTTGGCTAGGCTGCCCAGCATGTGTGAGCGTTGCCCCCCGGCGCTTAGGACAAGCCCACGATCGTCGATCGTCACCCGCATGAAATGCCGCCGATCGCCCCTATTGACCAACTCGTCCACCAAGCAACCCGGCCGCTTGGTTAGACGCCATTCCCGCGCACCCTGCATGTTCAACAGGGCGGGCCGAACGATCAGCAGATATGTGACGAGGGCCGAAACCGGATTGCCCGGCAGCCCGAACAGCGGCTTGCTGCCGACTTGGCCAAGCACAAACGGCTTGCCCGGCTTGACGGCGATTTTCCAGAAATCCACCGAGCCGCCGAGCCGCTCGATAGCCGGCTTCACGTGGTCGTGGTCGCCCACCGACACGCCGCCGGAGGTCACGACAACATCATTTTCCGCGAAAGCCCTCTCCAAGGCGGCGACTGTGTTATCGAGCGAGTCGGGCACGATGGGATAGGGTGTGGGCTCGGCGTTCACTCTCGCCGCGAGCGAGGCCAGCATGGCGCGGTTGCTCTCATATATTTCGCCAGGCTTCAGGCAGTTGGGTGGCTCGGTCAGCTCGCTGCCGGTTGCCAACAGCCCGACCCTTGGCCTGCGGCCGACTTCAATTCGATCATGGCCCGACGCAGCCAGCAACCCGATCGTGCCAGCCGTTATTCGGGAACCATTGGAGATCACCGCGTCGCCTTCCCTAATATCTTCGCCTTGCAGCCGGATATTTTCCCACGGCTTGACCCGCTCGTTGCAGAGGATGGTTGCGCCATCGCCGGGAGTTGAACGGCAATCCTCCTGCATGATCACCGCATCCGTGCCGTCCGGGATTGGCGAGCCAGTATAAATCTTCATGCAGGTTTCGCTTTCAAGTGAGCCTGCCGGAGAAGTCCCGGCGGGGATCACACCAACGCACATCAAACCAACGGGCGAGTCGGCAGTAGCGCTCTTCAAGTCGCAACTCCTGACGGCATACCCGTCCATGGCTGAATTGTCGAAGGCCGGCAACGATACCTTGGCCTTGGTGTCCGAAGCGGCAAACCGACCCTCGGCGTTGGCTAGGGAGATGGTCTCGCCGCCAAGCTTAGGCGTGGCGGCGAGTGATCGTTCAATGGCTTCTTCAAGCGACAACATTCGGAGGGGATTGTTGCCCTTATCATCTGAGGAATCAAACCTCCTAATTGTGTCGCTGGATAGGATTTGCTGGTGAACAGGTAAGGGGGGTGATACTTGTCGCCGACCAGTGGAAACCGCGAGCGACTCAACCAGACACACACAAAAAGTCGACCAATTGTTTGGCGCGATCGCTGCACGGTACGATCTCGTCAATGACATCCAAAGCCTCGGACTGCATCGGATTTGGAAGCGTCGCGTGGTTGTCCTTGCGAATTTCAATGAAGGTGAAACGGGGCTGGATTTATGCTGCGGAACGGGTGATATCGCCATCGGCTTGGCCAAGCGGGGAGGCGCGCTCGTTGGGATGGATCTCAACCGACCCATGCTGCTACAAGCCGCCGCCCGCTTGGCCAAGCGCGGGGATCAGTGCGTCAGGCTCGCCCAGGCGGATGCCTTGAACCTTCCGCTTGGGAACCACTCACTTGACTTGGTGACGATCGGTTACGGTTTGAGAAACCTTGGTAGCATGGAAGACGGTCTTCGGGAGATTACCCGGGTCCTGAAGCCGGGAGGGCGTCTGCTGATACTCGATTTTGGTAAGCCGGCCAATCGGTTGCTCCGATCGGCTTATTACCTATACCTCGCATGGATTCTGCCTGTTTTTGGCTGGCTATGTTGCGGCAATGCATCCGCCTACGCTTATATACTGGACTCGCTGAAAAAATATCCTGCACAAAAAGGAGTGGCAGCCAAGCTGGATTTACTGGGTTATAAATCCGTTCAAATAATAGATATAATGGGAGGGACAATGAGCATTCACGTTGCGATTAAACAATGAAATATTAACTGTATCTTTACTCATTCAACTGTCCGGTTCTTCCTAAAAAAACATTATATTTCGACTTGTAAACAATTTGTTATTGGGTAGTCTACAACCTTTGCGTCGCTATATGGCGCGATATAACCCCCAAAGAGAATGAGTAAAGATACAGTTAAATTATTCCAACGAGCTCGTGCGGCATTGCAATCCGAAAAGGATTCCCTATCGAAGGCTTTGGCAAACGCGCAGGCAACTGCAGCGGATGCTGAAAAAAGGCTGGCTGAGATTGAAGCTGCCTTGGGAGGTGCAGGCACTGCACCGGCCAAGCGACGTGGTCGCAAGCCGAAGAAAGCCGCAGGCAAGCGACGCGGTCGTCCGGCGAAGAAGACTGCAGCCAAGCGTGGTCGTCCGGCGAAGAAAAAGGCGGCAGCGAAACCGAAGACGGTGAAGAAGAAGGCGGCCAAGAAAGCACCCAGAAAGGCTGTAAAAAAAGCCGCCAAGAAGGCACCCAACAAGGCGTCAAAAAAAGCCCCTAAAAAGGCGACCAAAAACGCCCCGGCTAAGAAGGTGAAGAACAAGCTTTCCTTGAAGCAGGTCGCCTTGGCAGTAACCAAGGGCAAGGCCCTGGATGCCAAACAAATCCTCGAGGCAGCCAAGAAGACGGGTCACAAGTTCTCGGGCAAGAATCCCCTGAACTCCCTTCGCGTGATGCTGTACACCAACAAAAAGGCGTTCAAGAACAACAAGGGCAAGTTCGTTGCGGCTTGAACCGTTTTTCCGGATCGCCCGTTTGCCGGTTTTGACCGGCGAGCTTGAATAGCGGGCGGATAAAGGATATTGCAATTCCCGGCGGCGTTTGCCGCCGGTTTTTTCTTTTTATCATGTTAGCCAAGCGAGTGATTCCCTGCCTGGACGTGCACGACGGTGCCGTTACGCGCGGGGTGCAGTTTGGCCGTGCGGAGGAGGGGGGGCTGCGCAACGTCGGCGACCCGGTCCAGTTGGCCGTTCGCTATGATGAGCAGGGCGCTGACGAGATGGTTTTTTTCGACATCACCGCCAGTGCGCATGGGCGCGACACGATGGTCGATGTGATGGAGCGGGTGGCGAGCCGTTGTTTCATGCCGTTGACGGTCGGAGGTGGCATTCGCACGGTGGAGGACATGGGCATCATGCTCAAGGCGGGTGCGGACAAGATCAGTATAAACAGCGCCGCCTTGGCCAGGCCGGAGTTAATTCGCGAGGGCGCGGAAAAGTTTGGCAGCCAGTGCATCGTCGTCTCGGTCGACGCCAAGAAAACCGGTGATGGCAAGTGGAGTGTCTTTTCGCACGGCGGCCGCAAGGAAACCGGCTTGGACGCGGTCGAGTGGTCGGCCCGTGCTGTTGAACTCGGCGCTGGCGAGATCGTTTTAAACAGCATCGACGCCGACGGCACGAAGGCCGGCTACGACTTGGAGATCACGAGGCGCATCAGCGAGTCGGTGGATGTGCCGGTGGTGGCCAGCGGCGGCGCCGGTTGTCTCGAGCACATGGCCGAGGTGCTGCACGAGGGCAGGGCCGACGCGGTGTTGGCGGCGAGTATTTTTCACTTCGGCGAATATACCGTCGCCGATGTAAAGGCATTCTTGAAACAGGACGGCATTCCCGTCCGCACGATATAATTTTGCAGATGAAGTTCATTGAGAAACTAAAGTTCAACTCGGATGGCCTGATCCCGGCCATTATACAGGAAGAAGGAACCGGCCGCGTGCTGATGATGGCGTGGATGAATGAGGCCTCGCTGAAGTCCACGATCGAGACTGGCAAGACACATTTTTGGAGTCGCTCCCGCCAGAAATACTGGATGAAGGGCGAGTTGAGCGGTCATACGCAGCAGGTCAGCGACATTGCGTTTGACTGTGACGGCGACACGCTGCTGGTTCAGGTCTCGCAGCATGGCGCGGCCTGCCATGAGGGCTATAAGTCCTGCTTTTTCCGCTCGACCCGCGATGGGGGGGATTTCGAGGTCACCGAGGAGCAGCTCGTCAACCCGGACGAGGTTTACAAAAAGTAATCCCGCTTGGCCAAGCGCTTGGCCTGTATTGTGTTGGCGTTTGGGGAGGGGCGCCGTTTAGACTGTCCGCTGCATGGAGTTTTGCCGTCCAACCAAGGATGAGTTTTGCCGCTTGGCCGAACAGGGAAACCTGATTCCGGTCACGCGCCGGCTGTTGGCCGACCAGGAAACTCCGCTGACGGCTTATCGCAAAATCCGCGGCAAGGGCGAGTCGTTTCTTTTTGAGTCGGTCGAGGGAGGGGAGCACCTCGGCCGCTACTCGTTCGTGGGTTCCAACCCGCGCGGGATGATCCGCCAAGTCGGCGACACGGTGGAGTGGATCGAGGGCAGCCAAGTGCGGGAGACGTACAAGGTTGTCGGCCGTGGCGGGGCCAAGTCGGAGGGCAAAGTCTGCGACGGGCTCGAGGTCGTCGAGAAAGTTCTGGCCAACTACAAGCCGGTGGATGTCGATGGTCTGCCGCGATTCACCGGCGGTGCGCTTGGCTTTGTCGGCCACGAGTTCATCCATGACATCGAGCCGGTTGTGCCGCGCCCGCCGGAGGACGAGCTTGGCACGCCGACGATTTGTTTCATCATCGCCGACCAACTGCTGGTGTTCGACCGGGTGGCGCAGACGCTGACGATCATCGTCAACGGCATCATCGGCCCCGGCGACTCGCCGGCGGGGGTGTACGAGGCGGCGACCAATGAGGTGGAGCGGATCGTGGCAATGCTCGAGCAGCCGAGCGAATACAAGCCGGTGTCGTTCCCCGACGAGTTGCCGGAGAAGGAATTCCAGTCCAACCAAGCGAAGGATCGTTTTCTCAAGAACGTCGGGAAGGCGAAGGAGTACATCAACGCCGGCGACATCATTCAGGTGGTCGGTTCGCAGCGTTTTTCCGCCCCGGTGGATGCGTCGCCGCTTGACGTGTATCGCGCGGTGCGCTCGATCAATCCGTCGCCGTATATGTTTCTGCTGGAGTTCGAGGGCTATTCGCTCGTCGGCGCGTCGCCGGAGATTCATGTGCGCTGCGAGGATCGGCGGGTGGAGATTCGCCCGATCGCCGGCACGCGGCCGCGCGGCAGAAACGCCGAGGAAGACTTGGCGCTGGAGAAGGAGTTGCTCGCCGACCCGAAGGAGCGCGCCGAGCATGTGATGCTGGTTGACCTGGCGCGGAACGACATCGGCCGCGTGTGCGACTTCGGCTCGGTGGAGGTGAAAGACCTGATGATCATCGAGCGATACAGCCACGTGATGCACATCGTCACGCAGGTGGAGGGCAACCTCACGGAGGAACACACGCCGTACGACCTGATCCGTGCGACGTTCCCGGCGGGGACGCTCTCCGGCGCGCCGAAGATTCGCGCGATGCAGATCATCTCCGAGTTTGAGCAGACGACACGCGGGCCGTACGGCGGCTGCGTCGGTTACTTTTCGTTCACCGGAAATCTCGACTGCTGCATCACCATCCGCACGGCGTTGCTGAAGGATGGCAAGGCGTACGTGCAGGCCGGTGGCGGCTGGGTGGCCGACTCGGTGCCGGAGACCGAGTTTCAGGAAACGGTCAACAAATCCAAGGCGATGATCAAGGCGCTGGCGTTGGCCGAGAGCTTCAGCACGCAGTAGTGCCTGGCCAAGCTTACGGCCCGGTGAACAGCTCGACGTGGTGGCCGTCGGGGTCGGCGACGAAGAGTTGAGAGGCACCATCGGGGCGGGTGCGGCGTGGCAGATATTCCTGCCCGATGCTGTTGAAATGACCCTCCCACTCGTCGAGATTGTCGGCACGCAGGGCGAAGTGGTTGCCTCGCGGCTTGGAGCGCGTGTCCAACTCACGATCGCCGATCAGGTGCAGTTCCTGAAATTCGCCCAGCCGAAACCAAGCGCCGGGGAAGTCGAACGCCGGCCTCTCCACCGGCTCCAGCTTGAGTGTGTCGCGGTAAAATTCGCAGCTTTTCTCCACATCGGCGACGTGAAGCGCGACGTGATTAAGTTCATAGTGTGTCATGCAAAAAATCGGTTGACGGTTAAAAGAGTATCCCTACAATCGCCGTCCCCTTGGTGGGGTCGTAGCTCAGTTGGTAGAGCACCACAATGGCATTGTGGGGGTCGCTGGTTCGAGACCAGTCGGCTCCACCATTTTTTCTCGCCCGTTTCAAGTGTGACTCAGGAATTTGACGATATCCTGCTGCACCATTTTGTGAGGGCTGTTTCCCTTCCAGTTTTTGATTTCCGGGTCGGCGCCTGAGTCGACCAGATACTTGGCCACCTCCCGTTGGAACGGTGACATGGCCAGGTGGAGGGGAGTGTTTCCGTCGCAGTCCTGCGCGTTGACGTCCAAGCCCCGCTCGACGAGCAGTTCACAATCGCCATCGAGTTTTCGTTCGGGTTGAGCGCAATGTGATGCAGCATCGAGCGCTTGTCACTGTCCACGACAAAAATGAACACATGCAGTGACATGAAGAAATCCAGAAGTTGCATGTTGCCTCGTGTGATGACCGCCTTGACCGGAGGCACGGCTTCCTCCGATGCGGGGTTGATGCCGCCACCGGCCATCTTGAGCGTGCCGATGATCCTGACCATCTCCGGCTCACTGAGTCTGTCATTGAGCCTGCCGAGCACGAGACAGGCCATGGGGCTCAGGAGCGTGGCTTTCGTCAGGAGGTTCACCTTGGCCTTGCGATCGAGAAGTTTTCGGACCACATCCTCGTGTCCGTATTCGCAGGCATGATGGAGGGACGCATATCCATTATCATCCTTTTGGTTGAGATCCACCCCCAGCGACAGCCATTGGTTTAGCTCCCGCATGTTGCCGGTTTTGCACGACTCGTGAATGGTGATGGACGCTTCCTCGCTGATGGCTGATGGCTCAACCGTGTTGCCACCCTCCAACTGGCTCAGTTCCTCTGCGTTCTTGCGGTGATCCAGCAGGATGATGACCACCAGAATGACAAACGCCAACAGGACGATCATCAAAAGCGCAATGATGGAGGTCGAGTTCATGGGTTCACCAAAGGCACCGTATTCAACCGCGAAAGGCTAGCGGGATCGAACGGGTGAGGGAAGGATTACCGGACAGGCAAAAAACCTTGTTTTCAACCGGCAGGATGAGGCAAACTTCCTTCGTTGAAAAAAATCAAACATCAGATGGGAAGGAAGCATCGGTCGATGCCAAGCGTGTGAGGGTTAAATTCAGTCAACTTGTGGTGTGTTTTTTTCTGGTCGGCTTGGCCAGGCCGGCCAGCGCGTGGTCGGCCGATCGGAGCGGGGATGGCTTGGTGGCGCTGTACGATTTCCGCTTGGCCAAGGGCAGCATCGTCAAGGATCGCTCCGGCGTCGGTAAGCCGCTTGACCTGAAAATCGAGAACCCGAAAAACGTACGCCGCACCAAGGGCACGCTCGAGGTGCGCGGCAAGACGCTCATTCGCTCCGACAAGCCGGCGGCCAAGGTATTCAACGCCGTGCGCCGCTCCGGCGAGATCACCATCGAGGCGTGGGTGCGTCCGGCCAACGCCAAGCAGGACGGCCCGGCGCGGATGGTCACGCTATCGGGCGGCAGTTCCGAGCGCAACTTCACGCTTGGCCAGGAGGGCGACAAGGTGGACGTGCGGCTGCGAACCACCAAGACCAGCGGGAACGGCATCCCCTCGCTGAACAGCCCCGGCCGCAGTCTGGCTCCCCGGTTGACTCACATCGTGTACACCCGCAACCGGGGCGGCCGCGCGCGACTTTTTCTCAACGGCAAACAGCAGGCGGAAAAGCGCGTGCCCGGCGCAATGGCAAACTGGAACGGCAAGTACCGCCTGGCCCTGGCCAACGAGCTTTCCAGCGACCGGCCCTGGCTGGGGACGTTTCATCTCGTGGCGATTTACAGCCGGGACTTGTCGGTTGGGGAAGTCGCGCAACATTTCAAGGCCGGCGTGAACGCCCGATCCACCGGCGCGCAACTGGCCACGCGGAAACAGTCTGCGAAGGAACAGTTTTTTGACCGGGAAATCGCGCCGTTACTTTCGCGCCATTGTCTCGAGTGCCACGACACAGTGAACCACAAGGGCAGGCTGGATCTTTCAAAAAAATCGACCGCGTTCGCCACCGCGAAAAAGGAGACCGTGATCGTTCCCGGCAAGTCGGCGGAGAGCCTGTTGTGGGAGGTCGTCGAGGCGGACGACATGCCGAACGAGCGTGATCCGTTGAGCGTGGACGAAAAGAAACTGCTGCGAAAGTGGATCGACGACGGTGCCGTTTGGGCCGGCGAGGAAATCGACCCACTGGCCCACACGCATGACTGGCGCGTCAACCAAAACTGGGTGCGCCGCCTCACGGTGCCGGAGTACATTGAGACCGTGCGGAGCCTGACCGGCGTGGACATCGCGAAGGAGGCGCGGGAAACGCTGCCGCCGGACATTCGGGCCGACGGCTTCAGCAACACCGCCTACAATCTCACCGTCGATCTCAAGCACATCGAGGCCTACTCGAGGCTTGCCGGCATCATCGTCGGCAAAATGAACGTGCGGCAATTCGCCAAACGCTTCTCCAGGAAACGAGGATTCACCGACGACGTCATGCGCGATCTCGTGGCCAAGATGGGCAAATGGCTTTTGCGCGCGCCGCTCGAGGAGCACGAGGTGGCGGCGTTTCGCGGGATTTCCACCACGGTGGCTGCCGCCGGGGGGACGTTCGAGGAGGCGCTCTCGCTGCTGGTCGAGGCGATGCTGCAGTCGCCCCGCTTCCTCTATCGCGTCGAGAACGAGCGCGGCGACGGCACCGCCTGGCCGGTGAGCGAGTACGAGTTGGCCTCCCGCATGAGCTACATCATTTGGGGTGCGCCGCCCGATACTCAACTGCTCGAGGCGGCCGAGAACGGCCAACTCTTCGAGGACGACGGCTTGGAGGCTCAACTCAATCGAATGCTCGACGACCCGCGCGCAGCCAAGCGCTCCGCCGAGTTCGTCCACGAATGGCTCAACCTCGGGCGCTTGGCCAACATGAAGCCCAACCCGGAAAAGTTCCCGCAGTGGAACGCCGACTTGGCCAACGACATGCGCGCCGAGACGATTGCATTTTTCGACGACGTGGTCTGGAAACAAAACCGCCCGTTGGCCGACCTGCTCAACGCCAAGCTCACCTACGCCACGCCGCGCTTGGCCAGGCACTACGGTCTGCCGGTGCAGGGCGGGGGCCTGGCCCGGTACGACCTGAAATCCGTCCCCGAGCGGGGTGGCTTGCTGACCCAGGGCAGTCTGTTGACCATCGGCGGCGATGAGGCGTCGATGGTGACGCGCGGACTCTTCGTGCTGCGCGACCTCCTGCGAAGCGGGGTGAAAGATCCGCCGCCATCGGTCAACACTGAGCCGGTGCCATCGAAGGCCGGTTTGACCCAGCGCAACATCGCCAGGAAACGCATCGCGGACAAGACTTGTGGCGGCTGCCACATCAAGTTCGAGCCGCTGGCGTTCGGGTTGGAAAAGTTCGACGGCATCGGCGCGTTTCACGAAAAGGACGAGCACGGCAACACCCTCCGTGACGACGGCGAAATCCTCTTTCCCGGCACGGCCAAGACGGTGCCGTACGACTCCTCCGCCGAGTTGATGAACCTGCTCGCCGGCAGCGACCGCGTCCAGCAATGCCTGACGTGGAAGGTGGCCCAGTTCGCGCTGGGCCGGCCGCTTGGCCCGGCGGATTCCCGCACGCTTGACAAGGTTCACCAAGCCGCGCAGAAGGGGGGCGGAACCTATGCCAGCCTGATGCGGGCCATCATAAAAAGCGACCTGGTGCAAAAAACACAAACCGAGGCAAACTGATGAACAGACGAACCGCGCTCAAGGGCCTGGGCGGCATCACGATCGGCCTGCCGCTGCTGGAGGAAATGACACTGGCCGCGAAAGCCAAGGCCGTGCCGGTGCGGGCGTTCAACGTGTTTTTCGGGCTCGGCGTGCCCGCCCCGCTGCAAACGGAGGGGTTCGAAGGCGTGCTCGAGCCGCTCAAGCCGCTCCGCGACAAGCTGCTCGTCATGCGCAAGGTGGATCAGGTTCGCTGCGACGTCAGCGGCATCAACGCCCACTATGACGGCGCGACCGGCTCGTTCACGGCCATGCCGGCCGGGGGCGAGGCCAAGGCCGGCGGCCCCTCCATTGACCAGGTCATTCGCAAAACTTTTTATCCCGACGGAATGCCGGTCGGAATGGTGCCGACGCTGATCGGCGGGACGTACTTTCGCCGGAGCCGCGTCGGGCGATACGTGCACAGCTATCACGCCAACGGCACCGTCGCCGGGACGATGCAGGAGAAGCCGCGCGACCTGTTTGACCGCGTGTTCGGCATGGTGTCCGTCGATGTCGGCGGGGATGCCCGCAAGCAGCGGCTCAAGCGCAGCGTGCTCGACACCGTCGTGGGGCAGTACAAGTTTTACACCGGCGCCAACTCCCCGCTGGGTGCGGCGTCCAAGGCTCGCGTCACCGAGCACCTCGAGCGCATCCGCGAGTTCGAACAGCGCGCCTTCGAGATGAAAAAGAAACTCCCCGGCGCACCGACGTTGCCGCCGCGCTCGAAGGTCGCCCACGGCGGGCCGGCCGACCCGGGCGGCATGGGCATAGACATCACGCTCGAGGAACTCACCACCGAGTGGCGCCTGATGGCCGACCTGTACGCGGTGGCGGTTCAGATGGACCGCGTGCGGTTCGGCTCGCTGACGTTCCTCGCCGCCGGAGAGAGGATTCGGCTGAAGGGCGACTACGAATACGGCGGCCGAAAAGTTTTCCAGTTCGACGACGCAACCCAGCACAACGCCACCGCCGACAAGGGCTGCAGCCACGAGTGGTGGCACAAGTTCAACGAGAAGAAAAAGAACACCCAGCTTCGCGCCCATGCCCACATGAAGATGCGCGAGGTCGCCTATTTCCTGCACCGGCTCGACGAGCAGAAGGAGGCCAACGGCCGGTCGATCCTTGAGAACTCGATGATCACCATTTCCACCGAGTCAGGCGACGGCCGGCACAACGACGTGAAGCGCGAACTCTCCGGCGTGTTCCACGCGATCACTGGTGCCAACGGCCGGTTCAAGTCCGGCATCGTGGACGTCGGTGCCGAGGGGCTCGACGTGTACAACACGATGCTCGGCGCGGTGGGTGCCAAGGGCCGCCTCGGCCCGGCCAAGCGCGAGTCCCGCCACATCAGCTCCATCCTGGCCTAAGTCTCAGGCCAGCAACCGTTTATAAAGCTTGTACTGCCGCTCGACGAGTTGCTCGACGGTGAATTCTTCCTCTACGAGTTTCCGGCCCGCTTGGCCAAGCGCGGTTCGTAACGGCGCATCGTTGGCCAGCTTGGCCAAGCGTTCCTTCAGCTTGGCCAGGTCGCCCGGCTCGATGAGGTGGCCGGTTTTGCCGTCGAGACAGACTTCGCCCGCGCCGTCGCAGTCGAACGCCACGACCGGCTTGGCGGCGGCCATGGCCTGGGGCAGGGCGCGCGGCAGGCCTTCGCGGCGGGAGAGGTGCACGAGCGCGTCCATCACACCGACGAGCGACGGGATTTCAGACGGCGGCACGAGGCCGGTGAAGATGAAGTTTTGGCCGCAGCCGATCTCTTTGGCCAAGCGCTCGAACCGTCCGCGCCACACGCCGTCGCCGACGAGCAGGAAGCGGATGTTCGGGATGCGCTTGGCCAGGCGCGGCGCGATGGCGAACAGGTCGTCGTGCCCCTTCAACTCGAAGAGCCGGGCAATCTTGCCGACGACAAAGTCGCCCGGCGACAGGCCAAGCGACGCGCGTTTTGTGTGGGAGTTTTCCGCATCGAGGAATGGTTGCAGGTCGAAGCCGCTTGGGATGCGCGTGTAGTCGTCCGCCTGGCTGATGCCGGCGGCGAGGTACTGGTCGCGCATGGCGTCGGCGACGGTGACGAAGTGGTCGGTCATCCGGCCGGCGAAACGCTCGGCACCGCGGAACAGGGCGTTGGTCGCCCAACCCTGAAACGGGCCGAACGACGGGCCGTGGATCGAGTGGATGATCTTCGGCACGCCGGCGCGCTTGGCTGCCAGGCGCCCGATGAAGCCGGCCTTCCCGCTGTGCGTGTGGACGATGTCCGGCCGAAACGACGCAAACGCGCGCTTGAGTTGCCGGTAGGCGAGCCAGTCGCTCAGCGGACGAACGGGCCGGATGAGATTGGGTATGCGGTGAAAGAGTCCGTCGATTTTTTGGACGAGGGGCTCGAGTGAGCCTTCCGGGCCGGTGGTAGGGCCGCAGTAAAGCCGGACATTGACGCCCGGTTTTTCGTGCAGGCCGAGGACGGTGGAGGCGGTGTTTTCCTGCGCGCCGCCAACGATGAGGCGGGTGATGACATGCGCGACGCGCATGGGTTACTCCGTGCTGCCCGGCAGCTGTTTCATCCGGGTTCGAATACGTTTCAGTTCCTCCGCCGGGACGGACTCGGGATCAACGTATTTCAAAAACAGGGTGTAGTTTGTCAACTCTTCGCCATTCTGGTTTTGCGCCTTTGCGATCAGGGCGAGGCGGTGGTAGCTGCGCGGGTCGTTGGGAGCGAATGACTGAAGCGTGGAGAAGTCCTCTTTGGCCAGATCGTATTGCTTGAGGGCCATGTGCGACTCGGCGCGGTTGAGCAGGATCTCCTCGTGGTTGGGGTTGTCATCAAGCAGGGTGTCGAGAAGGGTGACGGCTTTCCCGTGCTGACTCATCGCCATGTAAATGGTGGCTTTCTGGAATTTGAAATTGTCGGCGTCGGTCCGGTTGATGGCGTCATCGATATGTTTCAGTGCCGAGTTGAAGTCGCCCTTTTCGGTGTAGGTTGCGGCGATCATTGAAATCAAATTGGATTCCTCCTGCGAATTGGCCAACTCCAATGCCGACTGATACACCTCAACTGCTTCGTCGTAATGTTCCAGTTTGGAAAGCAACTGTCCCTTGTCCGTCAGGGTGTTCAGATCGTCAGGATTATCCTTGAGCCAAGTGTCCAGCAGTCCCAGGGCTTTCGCGTTTTGGTCGTGATCGAGATGAAACGCCAGCATGGTGTGAAGGCCCCCGAGGGAGTTCATGTGGGGCTTTAATTGTTCGAGCAGATATTTTTCGACTTCAACCGGGCCGGAACTAACCAGCAACAAACCCGCCTTGAGGCGTATCAGTTTAATCTGCTGGTTGGGGGTAAACGGGTTAGCGTTGTGCATTATCGCGAGACGCTCGATGAAGAGTTGCGCCTTTTCGGGAAGCTCGTAGGACACAAACATATCCGCGATGTAAAAGACGGGATCGGGTAACGTCTTGGCGAGTTCGGCGGCCCGCGTCAGTTCGTGGTAGGCCTGGCGAATCTGGGTTTTTCGCGCGAAGTTTTGGCCAAGCTGAAAGCAGGCCTGTGTCAGGTCGAACGGGCCGTACGTCTTCAGGGTGCTGTCGATCCGGGATAGGGCCAGAAGCTCGTCATCACCGATCAGTCGATCCAGTTCCTCGTCAAATTCGTAGTCGGACTCGGGGTTGGTCTGGCGCAGGTTGGCCTGGGCCACCACGTTCCCTGTCGGGCTTCCCCGATAGATTTTGCAGGCGGCGAGGAAGAGTTTCTCGGCGGCTTCCGATTGGTTGTTGCGGATGAGATCCACTCCCCGTTGGTTTAGGTTTCGGGAGAGCCAACCCATGATAATTAGTGAGTCGAGAAACTGGTTTTTCCGGAGTTGTTCGCTTTTCTCGGCGAAGCCATCGAACTTTTTCTCGATGGCTTCAGCGAGGGTTGAGCTTTCAATCACCTGGTCTGTCGTCAGCGCTGGCTTGTCCAGTGAATCGGCCCCAGAGGGGTAGGGGAGCAACCGGAAAACCCCCTTGTCGGGTTTCAGGTAAAACTGCTCAAAGTAATATCCAAAGCTTGGGTGAAGGTAGTATATCGGCGTTTTTTCGCTGACAGCGTTAAGCATATTGAGGATCTGCAAGTCATCAATACGTTTGGCATCGAGCACCTCTTTGGGTGGGGCTGGCCAATGGGTATTACTGCGCTTGGCCAAGCGTACTTGATAGTCGGGTGATGCCAATCGGTGAGTCTGGATTAGCATGGCCTGCTCGCGCGATTTTGACCGGGCCAACTCCGCCTGAAGAAGCTGGCTTTGCGGGCTCATGTCGTTGTCTGTAAACAGGATGGCCTTACCGTTGGGCAGACTGTCAGCCAGCCATTTTGCGTAGGTGCCGGTGACATCGTTTTTGTTGTTGGCAAGGATGGTTCCCGCATTCCGCCAAGCCAACACCCCGATGACCACCAGGGCGGCGACTTGCAACCCGATGTGCAGGCCACGGTTCAGGGCCTTGCCCAACTCAGAGGGTTTCTGCCATTTCCGGACTTCCTCCTTCCCCGACAACAACAACAGGTATCCCAAAAAATAACCGGTGCTCAGCGCGCCCAGATAGTAGAATGTCAGGAACGGAGCGCCGATGCCGGTGATCTGTGGCAGATTGACCAGTTTGCGCGGGCTGACCACGTGGTCGAACGCGACGTAAATGCAAACTGCCAGGAACAGAAAATGCACCAACCGGAGGAGGGCGGTCGTGATTGCGGAGGCCGCGGCGTTGGTGTCGCCGAAGTTCGCCGGCCAGCGAATGCTCACCAGCAACAGCGGCAGGATCGCGGTGGAAGCCATCACCAACACCATCAACCGCTGGCTGAACAGGCTGCCGAGGAACGATTTCTGCAACCCAAGGTTTGCCATCAACACGTCCAGGAAATTTTCCCCACTGCCGGAGAGCACGGCGGCCACCGGAAGCAACAGGTAAAGCGACAAGCCGGCCAGGGCGTTCCGCGCGAGCTTCAGCGGCAGGCCCTCTCGGAACAACTGCATGCGGGCCGTCCAGAGCAGCGCGACACAAAAGAGCGGCAGGAATCCCACCATGCCCCAGTTGTTCGTGATGCCCATCGCGTACACGAGCACGGCCCGGCTCAGCCATCGGGTCTTGTGGTTGATCCGGTACTCGAGCAGACATCGGATGACGAAGGCGAACAACAACACGTTGAGCATCTCGCCGGTGCCGGCTGTGGCGTGTTGCCAGAAACTAAGTTGCAGCCCGCACACCATCGCCGCGAAAAGCGCGGGCACCCAGTTGCTCCGCAGGCTCAGCAGCGAGTGGGCGCTCTGTTCACGCTGCCGTTGCTCCTTTGTGCGGTCATGCGGGAGAAGCGCCACCGAGCGCACGAGCATCGCCAGTGTCAACGCCCCGAACACTGCGGCGAGGACGTTCATCGCCGTTGGCACCATCGAGGCCGGCAGCATCCGCAGCGGCAGCGTGAGCAAATACAGCAGCGGAGCCTCGGACTGCGACAGGTCGTTCCACCCCCCGACATCCGACACGGCGGGCAGGCTCGCAAAACTGATCCACGAGTGCAGCGTGGCGAGGTACAGCACCAGCGAACCCAGGGCGACGGCCCAGGGAAGGCGGGTTACGGCGAATGACTTCAGCGGGTTGCTATTGTCTGTCATTGACTCGGTTGCGGCGACA
>Ga0310122_10001355_pt1 | contig 15723 bp, 18 predicted proteins | sample CB6_Bottom_1051__FD_203503 | JGI IMG/M metagenome (GOLD analysis project Ga0310122, IMG submission 203503) | Marine microbial communities from Western Arctic Ocean, Canada - CB6_Bottom_1051 | ecosystem: Environmental > Aquatic > Marine > Oceanic | place: Canada: Western Arctic Ocean | collected...
CCCCCCAGCCACCAAGAGCAACAGCAGCGTGACCCAGAGCACCCAGCCGAGATACGGATTCCGTCGGCGGGAGTCGCCCGGATCGAGAAGCGGTTCGGCGGCGGGGTCGGTCATGACGTGATCCGGTCTTGCAGCGTTGTCCCTGTGCATGATACGCGCCGAGTGGCCAAGGCCAAGTCGTGGCCGTGCCTTCCGGTCGAGGGGGCGCTTGTTCCTGGCTGTCAGTTGACGAGCCGTCAGCCGGCCACCGGTAGGCGTCTAGCTGAAATCACCCACAGAAACTGCAGGAGAGCCCGTTTTCTGTAGCAGTCCTTATGAGTCGGGATTCCCCGTATGCAATGTTCCCGACCCAATCCAGCGGCCAGATGCCGTCGATCGTAACGCTGCAGGACCGGTCCAGCAACGAGATTTCCACGATGTGTCCTCGAAGGCCGACGCTGCGCGAAGAATCGGCCAGGTTGGGCGTCCTGGGCGCGCACCCTCAGCACGAGACGGTCAATGAACGGTTGACCGGCGCGTTACTCGATCGCCTGAAGCACCGCATCCACGTCCTGGCGGCCAATGACGAGAGCTACCGACTCCGCGAGTCGAAGGATCGCCAGAAACGGCCATCCCAGCGGCGTCAAACCACAGATTGAAGGAGACTCTTGACTCCCGCTGCAAGGCGGGATATTCCTGAACCGGGGTGGCGCACTTTTGGGCCGCCGTTTACACGCAGCGGATTACGGAACCCCATTCGGATACCTCGTGGTCTTCAACACGTCCGAATACCTACTTTCACTTGAGGGGAATCTTCAAACGGAGGCTCCACCCTGCATCGAAGTCAGTGAAATGAACGTTTTCGCGGCCGTGGTGAATGTTGGCAAGAATCGCCCGACGCTTCAAAACAGAGACCGCTTGACACAAACTTTGTGAACAAACCAGATTCTACGTCGGTAGATTGAATGACGTGAGTGAATGATGGCGGGACACGACATATCTCAAGAGTCCGAAATCATTCGGCAGGCATTCTTGGAGTACTCACGGTATCTGGTGGCGATCGCCTACTTGGCTCAGCCATTGAAGAACGGAAAAGAACACGGGGATGCTCAAACGTTTTGGATGTCTGGCTTCATCATCGAAATCGGGAAGCGGTGGTATTGGGTCACGGCTGGGCACTGCCTGGAGGATCTTAGGTCCGCAACCGAGGCAGGACTCTACTCCGTTCGCGAGTTCAAGATCGCTGACTGTTTTGGGCTCGGGGCCATTGATCGCAGCGCAATTCCCTTCAATTCCAACCACGAACAGCGGGTTTGCCGATGCCTCTAGTTACGTACCATCGTTCATCAATGATAAAGAATTGGAGCTTGGAGGGGCGTTTAGCAAGCAGCGGAGGAAATGGTGGTGTTGCGGTGGTCGTAATTCGCAGACAGTGACGACATTCGCTAGCGGCTTCACACACGACGGTAAGAGTTTCGGTCCGTTCAAGGACGAGGCTCACTGGAAAGGGGAGTGCACATGATAGTCCGAGTATTTAGTTACTGTGTTTTCGCGTGCGTCTTGGTGTCCGGCACAATGGTGACGACGGTGCAGGCGCGGATCGTTCACGACTGGTCGTACGACGTGCTCGTTGAGCGAGCGGACTTAATCGTGATTGGCAGTGTGGTGTCGAGTAAGCGCGTTCAGTTTGATTTTGATCGAGTCCCGCTGTTTCGTCAGCTACTTCGTATTCCGAATATCGGCACAAAGCTCCGTCACGTTCTTATCGCAGAGACTACTACGATTCGAGTCAGGGCTTTGCTGAAAGGTAAAGTGAAGGGACGAACGGTAAAGGTATTTCACTTTTCTTTTACGGGGTCGCCACCTGTCGAGATTGAGGGCTTACCAAACTTCTTCAAGTCAGGTATTCCGAAAAAAAAGGAGACCAAGGAAGGCGAGGGGAAAAAAGGGAGGAAGATCTCCGAAGCGTACTTGTTCTTCTTGAAACGGCGTCAGGATGGATTGTGGGTTCCAGTGACTGGTCAATACGATGGTGGTTTCTCAGTGAAGCAGCTTCGTAGCCGTGTGTTCGGACCGTAGGTGATTATGTAACGGTTGACACCGCGCGGGCCTCCGGGTTTATGCCTACGCACGTGTCACGGTGAGCAAGGTCGCCTGAGCTGCGCCGGTTACAAATAGGTAAGCGTCCGAGGAATCCATACTTGACGCGTCGTGTAGCCTCGCGGGGGAGTGTTTCTTCCCCGAGTCAACGAGGCAAGCCATGGCAAGCGAGGGACTTTCGGAACGAGGGTGGGCTTGGCAAGACCGGATCGAGCATCAGCAGTCGATCGGTCTGTCGATTACTAAGTACTGCGACGTGGTGGGGGTCTCAACCGCTTCGTTCTACCAGCGGCGGAAGCGGTTGGCGGTCGGCGAAACGTCAATCTCCCAAGGCGTTGGCCCCCCCCCAACGTCGAGGGAGCTGGCGACAATGAGCAACCGGTGTTCGTGCCGGTGGAGGTGCGGATCCGCGACGACCTGTCTGCGATCCGCATCGTTCTGCCCAACCAGGCCGTCATCGAGCTTCGCGGCGACTTGGATTCGCAACGACTGATCGAGGTAATTGCGGGTTCCCTATTCCCAAGGGGCCGTTTGGGAATACGTCGGCAGAGCATACCGGAATACCGATCTCGCCCGCATTTCGAGTCTCGTCTCGCCGATCCCCTGAGAATGGCAAACCGCTAGATGTTGGGGAATACGCTTACCGCTCCTCTATATTACAGAACCGAATACCTGTGATCGGCTTGATCCATCACAGTGACCGTGGTGGGCAGTACGCGGGGCGGCAGTTTCGTGGTATCCTTCGGAGAGCAGGAATCCGGCAGAGCATGAGCCGTCCGGACAACTGCTACGACAACGCCTTTTCGGAATCCTGCTTCGGAACGATCAAGACCGAGCTCGATCTGGGCGAGTATGGGCACTACCTGGAAGCGCGCCGGGAGCTGTTTGATTACATCACCTACTACAATCACGAACGCAAGCATTCATCCCTGGGTTACTTGACACCAGTCGAGTTTGAGAGACGTCAGAGTGGCAGAAACTAAGCAACTCTACTGTCCACAAAACCGAAGCACCTCAGGATGCCTACCAGAACGCCGCGTTATGACGTCATCCCAGTTGAATCTCATGGCCGGATCTGCCATTCTCTCCAGCAGTCCGAAGCTGCATCGCCAGCACTACCAACACGACGAAGCGACGCGCAACCTCCGCGACAGCGGCGGTCGACTGTTTGCGACCGGGACAGGTTGAGCATCTTTTGTTTACGCCAATGGCAGCTGAAACCGCTCCCTGCCTGCTGTGTAACCATGGTCAAGCCAAGCGTGATCGCATTGGTGGTGATCACCTCGTTCACCGCTGTCCGGCGTGCAGGCACTTTGAGACGGACTATCTGTTTGTGGTAGTCGGATCAAAGGACGACGTCTCGATTCCGGATGCACACATTCTGGCCGGTTATGCGAGGCAACAGAGTGAATCAGGAGAGGGGCCTGCGTTCTTTCGATATCAGCCGCACATTTTCGAGGCGGCGGATCGCTTGAAGAACGGAGAACCTGCCCATCCTGACCTTTTGGAGTTCGTTCCAGCGACACCTCGTGATCAGGCGATGCACATTCTCAAACTGGTCAGGGGTCGATCGACGTCCTTGATTTTCGGTGAGTCGGTCGAACTCGACCCAAAGACTGAGTTCACTGTTTGCTGTGCACGTTCGTCCCGTGAATTTCACAACCTTGTCAAATGGCTTGAGGAACAGGCGTACGTCGTCAACATCGGAGATATGCACTTCGAGCGTGTACGACTTACTGGTGACGGTGACGAGGCACTTGATTCGTGGCTTTCGGAATCGGCTCAGCACGGAGAGGTCCCGACGACGCAAAGTCAACACGCAGGTCGTGTGGTGTCTCCGGTGGAGGCTTATTCAGTGCCTGACCAAAATGACGGCAGTGAAGCAGCGGTGAGTCCGGACAGTGCGGCTGAGGGACGCCCGAAGGTGTTCATTGGCCATGGAGATTCGCCGATATGGCGAGAGCTAAAGGAATTCCTTGTTGAGCGTCTGGATCTCGACATCGAAGAGTTCAACAGGGTGCCGACCGCCGGAAAGACAACCATAGAACGGCTGGAGGAAATGCTGAACAGTGCCAACTTTGCGTTTCTCGTGATGACAGCCGAAGATGAGCACGTTGATGGAACGGTGCATCCACGGGAGAATGTTGTTCACGAAGCCGGGCTGTTTCAGGGCAAGCTTGGTTTCAAGCGTGCGATCGTGCTGTTGCAAGAGGATTGTAAACAGTTCTCAAACATCGAGGGACTGACCCAAATTCGATTCCCGCAAAGTAACATTGATGCTGTTTTCGAGGAGGTCCGGGCTGTCTTAGAGCGCGAGGGGATTCTTCCTCAAACTGGCAGATTAGCAAAGTGATTGCCCGTTGCCCGTGCTGTGCAGCCGCGACCCTTGCGACCGCGGCGAGTTGGAAGCGACGCCGCACGGTAGCAACGCAGGCTCATATGCAATCGCAAGTGAATGAGGTCGGTTGATTCGATTGACTATCACACCGCGTGCTCCTCACCTCGACACGTGACAGGAAGTACCCGTCGTCTGACTTGCTGCTGGACGGCGTTCCGTTTTCCCGGTGTCTCGGTTCCCTTGACCGGGTCCGATGGGGACTCGAACGTAGTGCGCCTTTCCGCACACAAACCGCAGTTTCCGGACTTGGCGTCGCAGGATCCGGTGCACTCGCTACCGAACACGCCCCAGTAGACGCGGACCTGGCTAGCGTGATCGAGACGTGGCCCGTCCTGCCACCAGACAAGCCGCGGTCAGAATCATGGCCGCTCACAGCGCTGCCTGCGCCGCCCGAGGATTTCCAAGCCGCTGTTGACGACCTCCGTGGACTGATAAGGCCTGTTCAACGACATGTCGACGCTTGCCTTCCAGATTGGAAGCGAAGTCTGCGTGGCCCAGCGGATCGATGACGAAGTCGTTACGACTGTCCTTTTGGGCGAGGTGCCAGCCAACGCGCATCACGTCCGGTTTGCACAGTTCTTTGAATAGTTGATCGTGTGCCAATGACCGACCCCGTGTGCTCTCGCTGAACTAATGAGGAAACTGTCAATCGTATCGTAAGCGTGGGCTGAGGCGAGCGTCAACCGGGCTGGGTGCCACCAGACCGAGGTGGGGGTTGGGGGGAGGCGGATCGAGTGGCGGCGGCAGCGGCGAGACTCTTTGGCGGGCGTAGAGCAGTACTGCCTGGTACTTTTGTTTCCGGCATTCGATGCGGAGCTGGGCGGCATAGAAATCGGTGGCCAGCACGCTCGGCAGCGAATCGCCCAGCGCTCGTTACAGCACGTCAACCGAGTGGTGATAGTCGATCAGAAACAAGGCCAACCGTGAGCCTGTCGTCGGCTCCCTTTGCCACCCCCTCACCACACCGTGCTGATGATCGAACGGTTACCGATTGTAGACAAGTCGTGGCCCAAGTCCGTCCGCATCACCGTTTCCAGTTAGGAAATAGGGGGAGCAGATAGTAAGTATGGGTGGGGAGGTGCGTGAAATCTCCCGCAGCCGGTCGGGCTCCTCTCCTGCGCGATATCGCTCGACGGGGGGCATGGCTTCCGAGTTCTCGTGTCGCCTCCCGTCTGAGTTCTTGTCAGCCCGATCTCCGCTCCAAGACGCCTTGCACATCGGGCGGCTGGAAGTCACTCCCTTTGACCGCCTTGCCGGCCCTGCCAGCCACTACTTCCTTCGACATGTTGCTGTCGTGGATTTCGGAAAATAGCTCTTCCGCCGGGAGTCCGGTCGCGACGGCGTCGCCAAATAATACGTATGCCCGGTCAGCCCAGCCGTCGGCAGCTGCGTCCAAGTCGCCTCGGGAGTGAGCGGTCAGCCACTCGCCGAGTTCTTCCAACGCCATCGACGCGCGGTGGAGTAGCACGTCGTCATGGCGGCTCAGTTCAAGGGCAGTCCTGCCGAGGTCGGCGACCTGGTCAGCCAGTTCTTGGGCGTCCGTGGCGTCGCACGGTAAAAGGGCCGGCGAATTGGCGACCGGCGCGCCGACCTTCTCGTGGAACTCGAGGACAGCTTTCATCGCGTCGAGTGGTTTCACGGGTGACCTCCGTTAGCGCGCCAGCATTGGACACAGGCGGAGGTCAGTTCGCAAGGTTCGAGACGAGAATCGTCGCAGGCCGATGGCATCGGAAGGTCCGCTGTCTGAGGAGCGAGGTCTCTCACACCTCGTGAAGGCTCGGAGGTCCGGCTGACTGTGGGGTCCGGAATGACGGCGAAGAGTCGTTCGGATGACGCGGCCAAGGGCGACGGGTGTGGCCGAACTACCGTCCCTCGTCACCGGCCCCGTGTGCAGCGTCAGCTTGGTCCGTCGCGTTCAACATGCGGTCAAGTTTCTCTGCGACGTCCTTCGTGGTCTGCTGGACCCTGGCGGAGAGCTTCTGTGTAAAGGCTTCCACGTCGTCGCCGCATTCCGCCAAGAGCGCCAAGCAGCATCGGAGCAGGGCGACACGGCTCACGTCGACCTGGTCGCTGGCCGCCCCGAGCCGATTCCAAGTCTGCTCTGTGAACCGTCGCGGACGCCGCTTCTCGGGAGGATCGTGCACAAGCTGTGCGGCCTGAATCGTTGCGACGACGGCAGGTAGCCAAGTGTCGACAGCGGCGGCGAACACTTCCCGGGCGACGAGATCGCGCCTGACGTTTCGGTGCAAGAGCTCAGACGCAGTGTCGATCAGCTTTTGATCCACGCCAACGAGCTTCACGACATTCTTGTCCATCTCTCGACTCTCCTCGGCTGAAGCGGGCTGGTCTGTTGACAGGATCGAGTGGGCCGGCTACTACTGGGTCTCTTAACGAGACCCAGTCTCGACATGGTATCGTTGACTGCCAACCGGAGCAAGCGATTACGCTCGACACCACGGAGAAAAAAGATGTCCCGCCATGTCAACCCACGGCTGCTCGCCGAAAACCCCGACTTCCACGTCAATACTCCCTACCTCGTCAGGGTCGTCGATTTCGAGGTCGAACCGGATCCGCGACCGCTCAACTTCTATCTCCGGGGTAAGATCGTCTTCGATGTTTTCGAGTTCGACCCCGACGACCCGTGCAGGCTGCTGGCCGAACGTGGGCTGCGGACGCACGTTTATCTGGACGCGACTTGGAGACCGGTCGACGAACCGAGTGGGGATCTCATCCGGAAGCTGCGGGTCTCGGCGTTTCCTCAGTCAGAATTGCAGTGGCGAAACAGCCTGATTGGCTGTTGGCTCCGAGTCAAGCTTGGGGCTGCGCCTGTCCCTGGTGGTCACAATCCACTGCAGGAGTTCGAGTCGATCGATCCGCCCGAAGGGCAGGTTGTGGGTGCTCGACCAATGATTGCGGCGACTTCGCCGAACGATGCTCGGAGGCTCCTCAGTGGCTGGCAAGAAATCTGTGCTGCAGTCGGGGTGTCGTGCGAATCAAAGAGTACCCGGAAGCTGAAAGAATTGAACGAAACCCGGCGAGGGCCGATCATCTCTCACGGCCAGGGCAAGCCGCCGGAGGTCTACCACGATGAGCTGGTGATCTGGTGGAACAACCAGTTGGAACAGTTTCGCGAAATCGTGGAACAGCGATCCGGCGAGACTCAGCAGCTCGGTGGTTCGCATCCGTTCGGCAGAGACGGATCGCTGGTCTTTCCTGATGACGGGATGCACGAGCGGCGGCGAAGGAGCGACTTCGGACAGAAGCGTGGGTCGTGATTCCTCCTCTTGCAAGCTCGACTCCGGCCTTCAACAACATTCCTGTCGTCCTCGGCTCTTATAAGGAAGGCCACTTACTCGGAGCCGCCAGCAACTTCTGACTGTTGCGGCTAGACGCTCCGAGGCATCGGCCCGGTCAGCCCGCCGAACACGAAGTTCCACGCGAAATGACGGAGTTCGTCGAACTTCGCTCATTGCGCGCTGTACGGGCTGAGCTATTGGGAAGGGCAATGTGGCCTTCGAATTCCTGAGGCTGCGTGCCTCCCCCTGATCAAAGGGAATGAGGCGGCTCGTTGTGGGGCGCTCGCGTGTTTGGTTCCTTTCAAGAGGACGGAAGAATGTTGAACGGAGAGACGTTTGTGATGGCGGCACCGTTGGCGTCGCCGGGCTCCAAGCTTGGAGCCTTGCGACAAATCGAAGCGATCGATGGGTTGTTTGGCAAGCCTGCCTATCGGTGGGTCTGGGAGGTCCTCGACGGCGAAGAGGCAGGCCGCGAGGTTGCCAAAACGACCGGCACCGAACTGCGACGGGGTAACTCTTTTGGCAATCTGGTCGAGCAGCTGTTCGATCGCGAAATCGCTCCGGGCGAATCGGTCGATATCTCAAAGTTGATCGACCAGCCCTACGACCTGCTTCTCGTCGCTGGCCGCGACGGATCGGGAGCGGTTCTGCAATCTGTGAAGCCGGCGTCGACGGATTGACGCTGGCTGGGGCGGCCCTCTCGGGAGCGGGGCTGCCCCTTTCTTTCAGTTTTCTTCTATCAAGAAGATGAGGTGAAGAAATGCAAACAGAATATGAAACGAATGTAGAAGTCAGTGAGGATCCGATGGCCAGACTCTATCAACCGGGACCGGCTCCGGAGCGCTCAAAGGGGCTGGCCGCGTTCAGGATCGCAGAGTACGTGGAGCTCGCGGCACCCTTGGTCATCAAGGCCTGCCTCGCGGGCGAAGCACTGTCCACACGGGACTACTTTGACCGGCTGCCGCAGCTTGAGGCGGCGGGTGTCCGGAGGGCCAACGCGCTGGGGGACAGCCTCGGCAAGGCCCGCGATGGGCTCGACCTCTTCCGCGAAAATCGAAACCGCATCGCGGCCTGCCGCGAAAATGCGGCTCGGGCGCTGGGGCGAATGTCGGACGCGGACCGGGAGTCGTTGGTCACGGAATGCGGCTTCGAGAGTCTCGATCAGCTTGTCGACGCCATCAACGAACTGCCGCTGGCTGCTGAGTGACAGACCTACATCATCTTGGCGGGTCCGATCGGCTGTGGTAGCTGGTCGGGCCCGTCTCGCCTTTTGGAAGGAATCACCGATGGCGTCAAAGACATCGACTGCAGAAGAACTCGCCCCGGCTGTGTTCAACGATCTGTTTGCCTCCGAAGCTCGCCCCATCCTTCGTCATTGGGCGGGGCGGTTCTACCGCCACGACGGGCGGCGGTACCGGCAAGTCGAGTCGATCATCCTGCGAAAGAACGTGCGTGTCTGGTTGGCACACCAGGGGTTGCCGTTGAAGGAGGCGAGCAAAATCTGCTCCGAGTTCAAGTACCAGCCCGGTGTCCACGTGCCAGAACACTGGTCGCCACCCTGTCTCCTACCGCAGGATAAACCTCAGCTCACCGAGGCCGACGACCCGGAACCGGCCCCTCTGTTGATTCCGCTCAGGAACGGCCTGTTCGACGTTGCAGCATGGCAGAACGGGGGCGATCCGCTGATGCCTCACACTCCCCAGCTGTTCACTCCGACCTGCCATAGTTTCGCCTATGACCCGGCGGCGACCGCACCGCAGTTTGAACGATTCCTCGAACAGTCCTGTCTGGGTGATGTTGATCAGATTCAGCTGGCCAAGGAGTGGAGCGGCTACCTGTTCGTGCCTGACACCTCGCTTCGCGGCTTCCTGGTGATGATCGGCCCGACCGCGTCCGGCAAAACGACCTGGCTCGACGTGCTGACCGAGGCCCTCGGCCACGACAACATCACCAACGTCCCTCTCGAGGGGCTCGGATCCCAGTTCCGGGAAGGAGCGATGGTCGGCATGCTGGCCAACTTCTGCCATGAGTGCCGCTACGTGAGTCCTGCAGCGGCAGAGCGGATCAAAGCTCTCAGCTCGGGCGACCGGCAGACGCAGGATTTGAAACATCGCGACTCGGTGACCTACACCCCAACCGCGCGGCTCGTGCTCGTTTCGAACGAAGAGCCGCGGTTCTCGGACAGTTCGGCAGCATTGTGGGACAGGCTCTCTGTCCTTCATTTTTCTCGCACGGTCCCGAAGGACGAACGCGACCTTCAGCTCGGCGTAAAGCTGAAAGACGAGTTGCCTGGGATCTTCAACCTGGCCATGGCCGCGTTGAAGCGCCTCTACGACCGCGGGCAGTTCGTCCACTCTGCCGTCTCCGTACGGCTGGTCAAGGAATTTCAGCTCAAGTCCAATCCGCCGCGGATGTTTGTCGAAGAATGTCTCGTCGCGAAAGACTCCCGTTGCGAGACGAGGGAGCAGATCGTCCGCAGCTTTCGCCACTTCTGCTTGACCTGGAATTTTTCAGGCAAACACTCACGCGATAAGATCTTCGCTGAGGTACGCCGTCGGTTTCCCTGGGTGGAAGAAGGCCAGCGGACGTGGCGTAAGGTTCGGGAACGGGTCTTCTTCGGTATTCGCATCGACATGAGTGGATGCGGAAACGAAGAGGCGGCGGGACCCGAGGAGCCTCCTGAGTCGCCGAAGGACTCGACTCAGAAGGAGCCGCGAATCGAAGACGATGCTCCCAATCAGACCGAGCTCGACGAATGTGAACAAGACGGAATGGTGCCAGACGACGGAACAGCAGAAGAGCCGGATGAAATGCTGGTGGAACTGCAACGCCAACTGTTGGAACGCCAACGTCTAGAGGCCGGTGGGCACGAATTGGCAAACATCGTGGATGCTGAATACGAGCAGCAGTTCGATGCCGAAATTCGGGAGGGCAACCGAGAATCATGATGCCCCCGGCGGAACGGAATCCGGATGCAGCGGTCATCTCGAACCTCGACGAGCTTCCGGTCCTGCTCGCGCCGGGGGATCTCGCACGGTTGCTCCGCCGTTCACCCCGGACGATCCGCCGCTGGGATCGCCTCGGAAAGATCCCAAGTCGCCTGCTGGGTACGTGGCGACGCGATGAAATAAAAGCATGGTTGGAAGCGGGCCGCCCGCCTCGTGCGGCTTGGGAGCAGCATCGGTCACAGCGGTTTCGTCGGGACAAGCCTCGCCGCCAGAGGGTGGCCACATAGCTTACTGCAAACTTGCTCGGTTGCATTCGGCGTGATCTTTTGACGCCCGTCAACCCGGTCGGTGGTCAGTGCCGACAAGGGGTGGTCAAGACAAGGAGGATATCGCCGATGCAGCGACGACGAAATTGGTACGTGAAACGAGCCCCGTACACGCCGAAGAAGCGATCTGAGGACAAGCACAAGCGTCGCAAGAAACAGGTCCGCACCAGGAAATACTACCTGTATCAAGGATCCGAGCAGCCTATTCCGACCGGCAAGACGACCAAGGAGAAGGCAGAAGCTTGGGCACGTGACTACCTGCGCGAGAACGCAGAGGGTCATGTAACTGCCAGCGACGCGGCACGATACCAACAGATGTCCATCGCGGAACACATTTTCGACTTCGAGCAGAGTCGGTCGAAGGGGAGTAGAGTTGAATGACTGAATGGAACCGGACTGTCGTGGCGCGTCTGCGGAAGCTGGAAAAACGGTGCGGCTGGAGGTGGCTCTCGGATTTGCGCGCTACTGGCGTGAAGCAAGTACTGGACGATTTGGTCACCCAAGAGCAATTGTCAGTTCGGACCCGTACCCACTACTTCCAGACCGCGATCATGTTCGGTGATTGGTTGGTCGCCACGCATCGCATTCCCTCGAACCCGTTTCGGGCGCGGGACGCAACAGGGAAGCTCATTCTTCGAGGACGTACGCCGCGGATGTCGGATCGGCGTCGGGTACGCCGCTACCTTCGGGCCGAGGAAGTCCGCCGGCTTGTGGCCGCAGCGGAAGCTGGACCGGTCGTTCAGCGAATTCCAGGCCCTGATCGCGCCATGGCCATCCGTCTGGCGGTGACCACGGGACTGCGGCGGCGAGAGTTGGGCTCGGTGACGCTGAACTCGTTCAACTTCCACAAGCAGCCACCAACACTGTTCATTGCACCCGGCGAAACGAAGAACGGTGAGGGCGCAGAGTTGCCGTTGCGTTCGGATGTCGTCCAGAAGTTCCAGTCCTGGTTGTTAGCGAAGGGAGAGGTCGCCGACGACAAGCTGCTGTTCCCGATCGCCAACAAGCGGACTGCCGAGATGCTCCGGGTCGATCTGGAACGTGCAGACATTCCGTACCGCGACCAACACGGTCGGGTCGTTGACTGGCATGCTTTGCGCGCGACGTTTGCGTCGTTGCTCATCTTGGCCGGCGAACCATTGGTCACGGTCCAAAAGTTGATGCGGCACTCGACGCCGACGTTGACCGCGAATCTCTACGCCACGCTCGGGCTCACCGATTTCGGAACCGCGGTCGAATCGCTGCCGGAGGTTGGGTGACTGATGCCAACCTTGCAAGTCAGGTTGCAAGTCACGAGACTGGAAGCTGCGTTTGACCCGTCAGGGACGGGGTTTGCTGCGTTTGCCGCACGATGCTTCAAACCCAGTGTGGCGTCTGAAAAGTCGCCAGGTGGGTTCGATTCCCATCCACTCCCGCTAGCGGGTTTCGCACCTTGGTGCACCCGCCCGCAACCCCCTGCACCACAGGGGGTTGTTTCATTTGGGGATAATCCGTTTGCGACCCCGTGCGAGGCAAAACCGCCGGTTGCTGCAGCGCATTCCGCAGCGCTTTTTCGAAGTGGTCGTCGGTCATCTCGCCTCGAGCACACCGCGCCCCCGCATCTTGTATGATTTCGATAAGATAGAGCGTAGTGATTAGGTCGTTGGGCCGAACTTGCGGTCCTTTTGTCGTTCGGCCTTGGTAATCCTGGAGTCGTCGATCGGTTTCACAACCTCTCGCCCATGATTGCGATCAATCGTCCACCGCCAGATCCTATCCGACCGGTTTTCGAACCCGGCCAATTGGTTCGCCATCGGCGTTATGGCTATCGGGGAGTTGTCGTTGACCGCGACGACTTCTGTCAGGCCGATGAGCAATGGTACTCCAAGAACCAGACACAGCCAGACCGCGATCAGCCGTGGTACCACGTACTGGCCCACGGGACGTCGACGTGCACCTATGCAGCATCGGAGAGTCTGGTTGCCGATGCGAGCGGGCTGCCGATCGAGCATCCACTTTTGCCACACTTCTTCAGTGAGTTCAAGAAAGGCATCTACATTCGCAATGACGAACCTTGGCCGGCGTGATGTCAGCACTGTTGCACGAGAATGGTGTGTCGCAAATGGTCGATTGATGACGTGTCGCTAGAATCAAAGACGGGGCCGCCGAGTTGGTGATACGTGGCAAAATCACCGATCGGCCGTTCATCGGACCACGCCACGGCTCCGGTCGGTTCTCCCCGATGGCCACATCGGGCGTGACCTTGCTTCTTTTCCAGCGACCTGGCCGGTCGGGATTCACACGTACTGGAAATCGCCGGCTTCCACTGCGCACAATAAACTCACACTTCGGACCGGGTGTTAGCCGAAGCTCGCTGATGCGGGACGATCGTTTCGGGGCTGGTGGACGATCCACAGTAGAATCGGGAGTGAGGAAGACCCAATGACGTACTCGTCAAGCATCTGGCTGTCATCGCTCGTGCTGTTTGCGGGCGTCGTTCCGCTGCAAGCTGCGGGCCTGAAGAACCCAGGTTTTGAGGAAGACGGCGGTTGGCAAGTCGTCACGCAAGGCAGCAGGTTTCAGGCTGCTTTCAGCGATGACACATCCCAAACTGGAAAAAAGAGCTTTGCGGTTTCACTTGCTTGGGATTCTCCGACGAAGAAAAAAGACTTCGCTGGGATTGTCCAGGTCGTTGAGCTGACGCATGCCGACAAAGGCATTTCGTTCTTTGTCAAAGACAATTACACGGGCAAGACCAAACGGTATCACTGGATGGAATTGCTCCTGGACGAAGAGGTGATCTGGGAAGCGGACGTCGCTGGGGGAGATGCCGAGTGGCAAAAGGTGTCCTTGGATCTGACCCGCTACTTGAAAGAGGGAAAACGTACGAGAATTGGGCGCAACAAGTACCGGGCGGAAAAAGGCTACAAGATCACCTTCAGGGTGTTTGAAAGGAACGCCGTCAACAGGTTTGGCGTTCAAGTTTGGGCAGACAACTTCACATTGTTGAGAGAAACGCCAGTCAATCCACAGAATTGCGACAAAAAGAAGGTCCCCCCGCAGCTCAACGAGTTACTGGTCTATTACGACGAAGACGATCTCTTCCAGCCGATTGCAAAACCGGAGCATTTCAAGAAAAAGCGCCAGCAGATCATCGACGGCATGTTGCGGGGCATGGGTCAGCTACCTGATCGCCCCACCCGCAGCAGCCTCGAGGACTTTGACATTCGCGTGGTCAATTCGCAGGTGCGAGGTCGGTATACCAAAAAGACGATCAGTTTTGAGGTGGCGAAAGGTGAGGTCGTCCATGCCTTTCTTTACGAGCCGCTCAACAAGAAACCGGGCGAGAAGCGCCCCGGCGTTGTTGGCATGCACCCGACCGGTCAGGCGGGCAAGGGTTGTTTCGAAAGCTGGCCTCTGTGCAATTTCCCCATTGAATTGGCGATGCTGGGTTATGTGGTCATCGTTCCGGACTATCCGAGTTTTGGTGATTCACAGCCCTACGATTTCGAATCCGACCGATACGGCTCGGGAACAATCAAAGGCGTTTTCAACCACATGACCTGCGTCGATTTGTTGCAGGTACATCCGGATGTCAACCCCGATAAGATCGGGACGATTGGCCATTCATTGGGCGGACACAATGCCATGTTTCTGGCGGCCTTCGACGATCGGGTCAAGATCGCCGTCTCCAGTTGTGGTTGGACACCATTCGAGTATTACGAAACGAAACAGGGCAGACTCAAGACCTGGGCACTTCCTATGTACATGCCGCCACTGGAGACGCTCTACAAATTGGATCACAGACAGTTCCCGTTTGATTTTCATGAAGTAGCTGCGGCCATTGCACCACGCGTGTTTTTTTCCAGCTCGCCGACCAACGACGGTGTGTTTCCCGGCTGGGGCCCCAAGGCTGCGGCATCGCATGTCAAAGCCTTCTTCAAGGCCCACGGTGCGGAGAAGAAGTTTCAGTTTCACCAGCCCGGCGCCCAGCATCGGTTTCCGTGGGAAACGCGTCAGGCAGCGTATCGGTCCATGAACGACACGTTCGAATACCACTTTCATGGAGAACTGGGATTGCTTGCCGAACGCGATGGAAAGAAGGCCATTCCGGTCCTGAAGAAGGCCCTCGCGGATACCAATCCCAAGGTTCGTTGGACCGCAGCCGACATGCTCGGGACATTGAATGACGCGAGTGGCCTGGAGCAGATGAAGAAAGATCTCAAGACCTTTTCAGCTGACCGGAAACATTTGGAGCACGCCCTGGAGGTGGCCAAGGTGTTGGCCGAATTGGGCGACATCAGCGGCTACGAATTGGCAGCAGATTCAACTGCCAACGGAGCCACCCCTGGGCAACGCTGGCGTGCGGCCGTGGTGCTGGCCCATATTGCAAATACGGACAAGACGACCCTGCAAGCCGCGGGAATGGATCCCATCGCCGCGCTGAAAACCATGGCAGCCGAGGAGAAGCATGAGGGCGTGTTTTTCGTGTTTGTTGATCAAGTACATAAGATCCTGAAAGATCGCACGGACATGATTGACATTTTCGCCATCGCCAAGGAATCGAAGCATCATACGGAAGCACCGCCGGGAAATCGTTTCCGCATGGCAGAGATCTTTCATTCCGTTGCGGTACGGGATAAGGACAAGACCTGGCGGTAAGAGTGGTTGCCTTTGTAGTCTGATTGATGACGCCA
>Ga0310122_10001356_pt1 | contig 15717 bp, 15 predicted proteins | sample CB6_Bottom_1051__FD_203503 | JGI IMG/M metagenome (GOLD analysis project Ga0310122, IMG submission 203503) | Marine microbial communities from Western Arctic Ocean, Canada - CB6_Bottom_1051 | ecosystem: Environmental > Aquatic > Marine > Oceanic | place: Canada: Western Arctic Ocean | collected...
ATTCACGACAACCTCGTGCCTTTCGTCATCGAGAAGACGGGACGCGGCGAGCGTTCCTATGACATCTTCTCGAGGTTACTCAAGGACAGGATTGTTTTCATCGGGGATGCCATCCACGATCACACGGCCAATCTTGTCATCGCTCAGATCCTGTTCTTGGTCTCTGACAACCGCAACCAGGACATCAATATCTACATCAACAGCCCCGGCGGATCCGTATCGGCGGGCCTTGCAATCTACGACACGATGCAATTCGTGCAATGTGACATCGCAACCTTCTGCATCGGTCAGGCCTCGTCGATGGGAGCCGTACTGCTGGCTGCTGGAACCGCAGACAAGCGTCACGCTCTGCCGCACTCCCGCATCATGATCCACCAGCCATGGGGTGGTGCCCAGGGAACAGCGATGGACATCGAAATCCAGGCCAAGGAGATCAAGCGCAACAAGGAAGTCCTGTGCGAAATCTTGTCCAAGCACACAGGCAAGGATGCCGATGCTATCGAGAAGGACTCCCACTGGGATTTCTTCATGTCAGCCAGAGAGGCCAAGGACTATGGCCTGGTCGACCAGGTGATCGAAACCCTCAAGACCGCCCCTGCGACCACCTAGGATACTGGTAGTAACGATGGTATCCACGACACGAGGTTCCGGGTCAGAAGGTGGCCCCCCGCAACGCCCCGAGAGTTGCAGTTTCTGCGGCAAGAGTTCCACCGATGTGTCGAGATTGATCGCCGGACCACCCGGGGTCTTCGTCTGCAACGAATGTGTCGATCTTTGTTACACGCTCATCAACGAGACGACACCCCCGGAAGCAACTTCCGAACCTCCACGACTGATCGAAGATGTTCCGACTCCAAGGGAACTCCACAAGGGATTGCAGTCCTGGGTCATCGGCCAGGAGATTGCGAAACGAACTCTTGCGGTGGCGGTGCACTTGCATTTCCGCCGGCTGGTCCATCTCGATGCTGTGGATGCATCTAGTAATGACGAAGACAAGGTAGAGATCGAAAAGTCGAACATCCTACTGATCGGACCGACCGGAAGCGGCAAGACATTGTTGGCGCGAACTCTCGCCAGGTTACTCGATGTGCCCTTTGCCATCGGAGATGCGACCACTCTTACAGAAGCTGGTTATGTCGGAGAAGACGTGGAGAATCTGCTGCTAAAACTGGTGATGGCGGCAGACTATGACATCGAGAAAGCACAGCGAGGCATCATCTTCATCGACGAGGTCGACAAGATCGGTAAAGCGACCCAGAACGTCTCCATTACGCGAGACGTTTCCGGTGAAGGAGTGCAACAGGCGCTCCTCAAAATTCTCGAGGGTACCGTTGCGAACATTCCCCCCCAGGGCGGGCGCAAGCATCCCGAGCAGCAGTACATCCAGCTCGACACCACCAACATTCTGTTCATCTGTGGTGGTGCCTTCGATGGTCTTCCGGAGATCATCGCCGAGCGCCTCGACGCCAGGAAGGTCGGCTTCCGCAAAGAGGAGGACGCTGCTGTCTTGGATCGAGAAATGATCGATCTCGAGGATCTTCACGAACGAGCGCGACTCTTCTCCCATGCGGGGGTCCAGGATCTCCTGCGCTACGGCATGATCCCGGAGTTCGTGGGACGCCTTCCGGTGATCACGGCATTGCAACCTCTCGATGATGAGGATCTGGTCAGGGTTCTCACCGAACCTCGCAATGCGCTCGTGCGCCAGTACCGCGAGTTCTTCCGTATGGAGGGCGGTGACCTGGAATTCACACCGGATGCGCTGTGGGAGGTGGCCAAGATGGCTCGAAAGCGTGGTACCGGGGCGCGGGGTTTGCGTTCGGTGATCGAGGATCTGATGAGAGACATCATCTTCGACCTTAGCGGAAAAGCGATGAAGGGAATGAAGGTTGTGGTCGACAAGGACCAGGTGCTGGCACTCAAAGATCGTACAGTGGCACCGGGAACAGTACGGCTCGAGCCGATGGAAGAGACGTCGGAAGATCCGGGCGCGTCTCCTCAAATAGAATCGCAGCCCGATCCCGACGAAGAAGCCTCCAGCGGGGAGACCGCGGCTTGAGCGGCAGTTAGACCTGCCCGGAGCACTTCTCTGAAAGCACCTTCCAGGCGCGCACCATCTGGCTCTTTCCCTTGAGCGCGGTTTCTTCCAGTTCTTCCAGTTCGAAGTCGTTGTGGCACCGCTCGGCGGTCAGCGGCCCGATCACAACCTCTCCGGCGTGTGCTATCTGGGATTCGAGACGACTGGCAACGTTCACCGTATCGCCGATCACGGTGTAGTCGCGACGCTGTTTGGAGCCGATGTCTCCGACCACTGCTGGTCCCGAGTTAATGCCGATTCTCATGCTCAGCGGCGGCCAGTCCGGGTGTAGTTCGGCGAGTTGTTCGAGTCGTTTCTGCATCGCCAGGCCGGTCCTGAGGGCTCTCTGTGGATGGTCGTCCTGCTCCTCGGGGGCACCGAAGAAGGCGATGAGAGCATCCCCGATGTACTTGTCGAGAGTCCCGTCCTGACGGAACACTTCATCGGTCAGGGCGTCGAAGAGGTCGTTGAGGAGTTCCACCACCTGACGCGGTTCATGTTTTTCAGACATCGATGTGAACCCGACCATGTCGGCGAATAGCACCGTGATCTCCACCTCCTTGGAACCGAGTTCCGCTTTGCCGGCCAGGACTCTCTCGACGACATTGGGCGACAGGCGACATGAGAGTTCCTCGCGGCGTCGTTTCTCTTCTTCCACCGACTGGCGCAGTCGATATTGTTCCAGCGCGCTCGACACCATCAGTGCAAGTACGCAGATGATCCCGAGGTGCTCCGATGTGAGGCTTTTTTTCGAGTCGACGCAGTCGACGTAGATGATTCCGACCACCTCATCTCCGGAAATGAGTGGGGCACACATGGCGGACTGGATTTTCATCTGAACGATACTGTGGGCCGTGGCCAGGCCTTCCATGCTACCGGTGTCTCGGATCAGTACCGCGGTACGATCTTCCATCACCTGTTTTGCAATGGTCCGCGACAGCCGCATCGGGCGATTCGTATCGAGTCCGCTCCGAGCCTGGGTGGCGTGGGGGACCAGTTGCCCTTCTTCGGTCAGACTCAGGAAACCACGATCCACCGGCAGAGACTTCAGCGCGAGCCCGACCGCCCCCTCGGTGACCTCGGAGAGGTCCGATCCGGTGAGTAGAGTCTCGGCAGCGTGTTGGAACAGTTCGAGCGCGACCCCGAGGCCTGCTGGTGTTCCTTCTTGGCTTGTGCCTACGGAACTCTCTCCGAGATGTTTCTGGAGATCATCGATGATGAGAGAGTCCATCACTCCCTGCTCGGGCAAGTCATCCGACAGTCGGACGTTGAAAGTGGAGCCACCCGTTCGATCAACGAGGATCGATACGTTCCCGAGCCGTAGCACCATGCCTGGGACAAGAGATACCGATTGCACCGGGCGATCTCCGACAAAGACACCGTTTCTGCTGTCGAGGTCTTCCAGCAAGTAAGCCCCATCTTGTTCGAAGATCCGGGCGTGACTTCTGGAGATGGTGTCGTCGTTGATGAATAATTCACAGACCTTGGCGCGACCGATGATGGTCTGGCCGGCACTGATCTGATGCTGATGGTCTCCGGAGGAATCCCGGAAGCGTAGCGTCAGGGGGTCTGCCATGCGAATCGCCCTCCTCCACCCTTGATGGTAGAGGATCGAGGGCGATCGGGCCACATGAGCCTGGGTTGTTGTTGGGATATTGAACGGCTTCCCTTGCAGTAGGAGGCGTGGATTCGTAGGATTCCAGATCCCGCCCATTGCTGTGGAGGGAGCCGGGCCAATTCGCCTTGGGGCCATCGCCTCGAGCAGATGGCGGCTCCTTACCGGCGGGCAGATGGAGTTATAGGACCCCTCACCCAGGAGGCTGCGCGTGTGGCCGGTGCAGGGATATCCTGGCGACTCGAAATGGTGACGACCGGAGATTGATCGCATGAAAAAGGACATCCACCCCGAAGACTACCGTTCTGTTGTTTTTCAGGACAGCAACGCGCAGTTTTCCTTCCTGACGCGCTCGACCGTACGAACGACCGAGACGATTCAGTGGGAAGATGGCAACGAGTACCCGCTCTTCAAACTCGACATCTCGAGTGCTTCGCATCCTTTCTATACCGGTAAGCAGACCTACATCGATGCCGCAGGCCGGGTCGAGAAGTTCCAGAAGCGTTTCGGCTGGAAAGAAGGCAAGGCCGCCGAGGTCATCACCAAGGCAGACGAGGTTCGTACCGAGAAGCATCGAAAGCAACTCGAGAAAGAGGAAGCCGCGCGCAAGGATGCCGCCGATCGCAAGGATGCTCGCGAGCAGCGGCGCAAGAAGATCCTCGAGGGCAAGAAGAAGAAGTTCGAAGAAGAAGCAAAAGCAAAAGCGGCCAAAGAGGCTGCTGCCAAGGAGGCTGCTGCCAAGGAGGCTGCTGTCAAGGAAGCTGCTACCAAGGAAGCTGCTGCCAAGGAAGCCGCCACCAAGGAGGCTGCTGCGAAAGAAGAAACCGTTTCAACAAAGAAAGGAACGAAAATGGATCCTGTTACCGAGAAGAAGGAGACAACAGAAGCACCCGCCGCGGAAGCTCCTGAAGTGCAAGCTGCCGTAGAAGAAACGCCAGCAGAGGGAACGCCAGCAGAGGGAACGCCAGCAGAGGGAACTCCAGCAGAGCAAACTCCAGCAGAGCAAGCTCCCGCAGAGCAAGCTCCCGCAGAAGAATCTCCGGCAGAAGAATCTCCGGCAGGGGAAGCCCCTGCAAAGGAGGCAGCCAACGATTCCGCTGAACAAGAGGACTCCGACCAGAAGCCTGCCGACTCTGATTCTTAGTTCCGTTATCCTTACGTGGGCCGGCGCGAGGCAAGAGTTGCCTCCCTCCGGCCCGCTTTCTCATCCTGGAACGTACCCCGGGGTGCGTCGCATCGATTCCAGAGAGGTCGCCCGATGGCTGCAGCCGAGAAGGACACTGCTGACTTCCTGGACAAGCCGTTAGAAGGGCAACTCGCCGAGCGTCTCGCCCAGTTGCAGGCGCGGTCTGTCGAACTGGAGCAACTCATCGGCGATCCGGTCCAACAGGTAGATAGTGCCCGCTTTCAGGAGTTGCTTCAGGAACACGGTTCCATCGCGCAACTGGTCGCGCTTTATCGTGCCTACTGTAAGACCAGTCTCGATCTGGACGAAGCACTCAAGATCATCGATGCGGATGATGATGCAGAACTGAAGGAACTCGCCGAGCAGGAGCAGGAGCAACTTTCGCAGATGCTCTCGGAGCAGGCTCGGGCGATACGGATGAAGATTCTCGATCAACAGGTCGAGGGTGGTGATGATTGCATCTTCGAGGTGCGTGCTGGAACTGGCGGGGATGAAGCTGCATTGTTTGCCGCCGATGTTTTCAAGATGTATAGCCTGTATGCCGAGAAGAGCCGCTGGAAGATCGAGATTCTCAGCGAGAGCCAGACCGACCTGGGCGGGTACAAGGAAATCACCTTCGCTGTGCGCGGTAAGGGTGCTTTCACGCGGCTTTGCTTCGAATCGGGAGGCCATCGAGTTCAGCGGGTTCCTGCCACCGAAGCTCAGGGAAGGATTCACACATCAGCCATCACCGTGGCTGTGATGCAAGAGGCCGAAGAGGCAGAGATCGAGATCGAGGAGAAAGATCTTCGAGTCGATACCTTCTGTGCTTCCGGCCCAGGCGGGCAATCCGTCAACAAGACCTCCAGTGCGGTTCGTATCACACATATCCCCACTGGCGTGGTGGTCTCGATGCAGGATGAGAAATCGCAGCACAGAAATCGCGACAAGGCGATGCGTCTGTTGAAGACCCGACTCAAGGAACGACAAGATCGAAAAATTCGGGAGCAAGAGGACGCCCTGCGACGTTCGCTCATCGGATCCGGTGACCGGAGCGATCGGATACGGACTTACAATTTTCCGCAGAATCGCATCACCGACCATCGCATCAATTGCACCCTCTACAATCTCGACCGGTTCATGTTGGGGGACATCGATGAGCTGATCGAAAAACTCGACGCCCACGACCGCGAAGAGCGGGTCCAGGCACTCTGAAGTGGGTTCTTCCAGAGTCTCTACCAGAGTATTGATGCAAAAAGCCGAGCAGAAACTATCCGGTTCCGATGCTCCCGAGCTCGATGGTCGCTGGCTGCTGGCGCATGTGCTCGAGGTGGATTATCGCGACCCAGCGTTACGATCCGACCAGTGGATCTCCGCAACCGATGCAGAGTGTTTCGACCAACTGCTCGAAAGGCGCGCCACCGGAGAGCCGCTGGCACACATTCTTGGCGAGTGGGAATTCTATGGCCACACTATCGAGGTGACGCCAGCGGTGATGATTCCCAGGCCCGAGACGGAGCTGCTGGTTGATTGGGCTCTCATGTTGCTGGAAGGGATTCCATCACCGCGGGTCGCAGAGATCGGCATCGGGTCTGCCGCGGTGACGATCGCGCTGGCCAAGGAGCGGCCGGACCTGAGGGCAGTGGGAGTAGAGATCTCCGAGCCAGCGCTCGCGGTCGCCGCCTGCAACCTCGAGCGACATCGCCTCGAACAGAGAGTCGAGTTGCGAGCCGGCAGTCATTTCGATCCGCTCGATGGAGCTTTCGAGTTGATTTTCTCCAACCCGCCCTACATCGCCCCGGAAGATCCGTTGCTGAGCGATGACGTGGCCCGCTACGAGCCAGCTGTGGCCCTCATCGACCATCTGGATGGGGATGGGCTCGGTCATCACAGGGCTCTTATCGACGGGTTCGGTCGCTACATCGCTCCGGGTGGCTCCCTGTTGCTGGAATGTGGCATCCACCAGAGTTCATCCATCGAACAATATGCTCGCAGCCGCGGTTTCCACGGCAGTTGCCGCTCCGATCTCGCTGGGATCCCGAGAGTCGTTCGGATCCGGGCTGAGACTTGAGGCGGTGATGAATTTCGGTCTCGGAGCTGCCTGGCCTTCGAAGCGCCGTTGACACCTCGGTACGATCGATCAGAATCGTATTCTCGCCGTCGGACGCCGGATGACGGGGAAAGGCTCCACCTTGGACATATTCCGCATCCATGGAGGAAACCGTCTCAACGGTTCCGTCAAAGTCTCCGGATCGAAGAACGGAGCGCTCCCGATACTGTTCGCCAGTCTCCTGTGTGATGGGGAGGTCACTCTCCAGAATGTACCTATCGCTCTTCGCGACATCGGGATGTCTCTGAGAATTCTCCAAACGCTCGGAGTCGAATCGGAAGTTGCAGAGGATGGGTCGGTGTCGCTCCAGGTGACGGACTCCGGCAATACCCGGGCAGACTACAAACAGGTCAGCCAGATGCGGGCTTCCATCTGTGCGCTGGGCCCACTGCTGGCTCGCCGGGGGAAGGCGATCGTGTCCCTGCCCGGTGGTTGCAATATCGGTGATCGACCCATCGACCTTCATATTCGCGGGATGGAGGCACTCGGTGCCGAGGTGACCATTGAAAATGGATACGTGATGGCCCACGCCCCGCGCTTGCGAGGCGGTACGGTCTATCTCTCTGGCCCGATGGGGTCGACGGTGCTCGGAACCCAGAACGTGATGATGGCTGCAGTCGGTGCCGATGGCGACACCTTCATCGAGGGGGCTGCCTGCGAGCCAGAGGTACGGGCGACTGCCGGCTTTCTGCGAGCGATGGGTGTCAAGATCGAAGGGGATGGCACTCACGAGATTCACATCGAAGGTCAGGGTCGTCTCGAGGGCGCAGGCTGTCTTGGCGCTACCAGTTTTGATGTCCCTCCCGATCGCATCGAAACAGGGACCTATGTGCTGGCCGGGGCGATCGCTGGAGACGAGGTGACCGTCGAGGGTTGCATCCCATCAGAGAACAGCGCTCTTCTCAATTTGCTGGAGCGTATCGGGGTGCCCGTCGAGGTTGGAGAAACGACACTGACGGTTCGAGGGGTTGATACGGTGACTCCTGTGGATGTCTCGATGTTGCCCTATCCCGGTTTCCCGACCGATCTCCAGGGCCCCCTGATGGCGCTGCTTTGTCACGGTACCGGAGTCAGTCTCATCACCGACAAGGTTTTCCCCGATCGCTTCAATCATCTTTCCGAGTTGCGTCGCTTTGGCGCCAAGGTTCGCAAGGAGGGCCCAATAGCCATCATCGAGGGCGGTGCCTCGCTGTCTGGCGCCAAGGTGATGGCGAGCGATCTGAGAGCGAGCGCCTGCCTGGTACTGGCGGGCCTGGTGGCCGATGGAGTCACGGATGTGAATCGCATCTACCATCTCGATCGGGGTTACGAGCGCATGGAAGAGAAACTGCGTGGTCTCGGAGCCGAGGTCGAGAGACTTCCCGAACAAGTAGTCGAGCAGGATCTCGATCTCGATATGGAACTGGTCTAGGAAAAGCGATGCTCGAAGGACTCACCCGACGGATTTCTGACATCGTTGCCGGCCTGCGCGGCAAGAAGATTACCGAGGCTATTGTCCAGGAGACCGGGCGTGAAATTCGCAGGGCTTTGCTGGAAGCGGACGCAGCCCTACCGGTGGTGAAGGAGTTCGAGCAACGAGTTCGCGAAGCAGCGCTCGGTGCCGAGGTGATCGAAGGTGTCGATGCCGGGCAGATGTATACCAAGGTGGTCCAGGAACAACTGACCTCGCTGATGGGGCCGGTCGATCACGAACTCTCCTATCGTGCCAAGGGTCCGACGGTGGTGCTCCTCTCTGGCCTTCAGGGCAGTGGTAAGACGACCACCTGCGCGAAACTGGCGCTCTATCTTCGAGACCGCAAGAAACGCAAACCGATGATGGTGGCAGCCGACTTGCAACGACCGGCTGCAATCGAACAATTGAAAGTTCTCGGGCGCCAGATCGATGTCCCGGTTTTCCATCGCGAAGGACTCTCACCGGTCGAGGTATGCGTTGCTGCCCTCGACGAAGCGAAGCAACAAAAATGCGATGTTGTGCTTGTCGATACTGCCGGGCGGCTGCATATCGACGAAGAACTGATGGCGGAACTGAAGAATATCGCCAAGAAGATATCGCCCGACGAGATCTTCTTCGTCTGCGATTCGATGACGGGGCAAGATGCAGTGCGTTCGGCCGAGGCCTTCTCTCAGTCCCTCACCCTTACCGGCGTGATCCTTACCAAGCTGGATGGCGATGCACGAGGTGGCGCAGCGCTGTCAGTGAAAGCAATCACCGGGAAGCCGATCAAATTCGTCGGGGTCGGCGAGAAACTGGATCGTCTCGAGGAGTTCCACCCGGATCGGATGGCCTCGCGAATCCTCGGCATGGGAGATGTCGTTGGCCTGGTCGATCGTGCCCAGTTAGTGATCGATGAGAAGGAACAGGCCGAGATGCAGGAGAAAATGCTCGAGGCCAATTTCGACCTCGAGGATTTCCTGTCCCAATTAAGGCAGATCAAGAAGATGGGGGGGCTCAAGGATCTGCTCTCGCATTTGCCCGGGATCGGCGGGCGCCTCGACGAACTCGATATCAAGGGTGATGAGATCGTCGTCGTCGAGAGCATCATCCAGTCGATGACCGCCACGGAGCGGCACAGGCCAGAGATTCTCAACACCAACCGGCGACGCCGTATCGCTGCTGGTTCAGGTCGGAAGATCGAAGATGTCACCGGCTTGTTGCGACAGTTCAAGCAGATGCAGGGGATGATGCAGCAGATGAAGAAGCATTCGGGTTTCTTCGGCAAGTTGAAGGGGATGCGCGAGATGAAAGAGACTCTCTCCGGTGAAGGAGAGATGGGTGGCTCGGGAGTGCCGGGTTTGCCGCCTGGTTTTCCAGGGATGCCGCCATCATCGGCTTCGGGTCCGGGTGGGCCAGGGAAGAAACGGGAAGGCCCATCCCGCGACGAAAGGCGCAAGAAGCGCAAGATGGAACGTCAACGGCGCAAGAATTCTCGTCGCCGCTAGGGGCCGAATTGGCAGAAAAGGCCCGGATCTGGGCCAGAAATCACCTCGTCGCTGTTGATGGATCTGGGCCCCCGCTGTAACCTCACTCCTTCCCCTCAGATGGGGGGATTGTGGCAATGGGGCTTGTTCGCCCCGGATTTCGATTTCCCATCCGGGATTCCCGGATCTGTACAGTGGAGAGTTCCCCATGGCGGTTGCTATCCGTCTCAAACGTTGTGGAAGACGGCATCGTCCCTTCTACCGTATCGAGGCCATCGAGAAGCGAAACGCTCGTGGTGGTCGCTCACTCGAAACGCTCGGCTGGTACGATCCTCTGGTCGACGATGCCCAGAAGCGAGTGAAGCTTCATGTCGACCGGATCCAGTACTGGATCGATGAAGGTGCACGTCCGAGCGCGACCGTCACCTCGTTTTTGCGCAAAGTCGATGTGAAATGGGGCAGCGGCAAGAAGAGTCGCCGCTGCCAGCAGCGCGCTAACAAGAAGAAACAGGGCGGCCCCGCCGCCTGAGGAGCCTGGATCCGGAGTTGCTGGTGCAGATCGACATCTTGACGATCTTCCCGAGTTTCTTTGACCAGTTCCTGCGTCACGGCATGGTGCGGGTTGCTCGACGCTCAGGGCGGCTGGATGTTCGCATCTCCGATCTTCGGGCCTTTGCCGAGGATCGACATCGGACCGTAGATGATCGTCCTTACGGGGGCGGTCCAGGAATGCTCCTGAAACCGGAGCCAGTATTCCGGGCGATGGACTTGCTGGGCCTCGAGCCGGGCAAGCAACCCGCCGCCGGGACGGTGCCTCTTCTGACGTGCCCTCAGGGCCAGAAGATGGCGCAGAAAGACCTGGAGGATTTTTCAGGCGCTGAGCGCCTGGTCATTCTCTGTGGTCGTTACGAAGGTTACGACGAGCGGATCGTCGAGGCTTACCCGTGGAAACGGGTGTCGCTGGGAGACTATGTTCTCTCCGGCGGTGAGGTCGCAGCGATGGCGATCATCGAGGGCACTGTGCGGCTGTTGCCGGGGGTGCTCGGGGATGAGGAATCCGCCCTGCGCGATTCCTTCAGCGAGTGGACGGGACCGGATGGTCTCGATCACGCACACTGGACCCGTCCACCCCAGTACCGGGGGAGGGGGGTTCCGGAGGTCCTGCTCAGCGGTGACCACGGAGCCATCGAGAAGTGGCGACGCGAAAACTCCGGGCAGCAAGGTCCGGGGCATCGTGAAGTGGCCACCGGAAACTCTGGAAATCCCGCAAGCGATGGGGATTCTCCGGGCAGAAATCGAGATGGAGTCCCACATGAAGGGATTCCGGGAGAAGAAGATGTCGAACAAGATCGATGATTTCGAGAAAAATCATCTGAAAACGGATGAACTCACCGAGTTCCATGTCGGCGATACCGTCGATGTCCATGTCAGAATAGTTGAAGGCGACAAGGAACGGATCCAGATCTTCAACGGCACCGTCATCGGCCGCAAAAATGCCGGTAGTCGCTCTGCTTTCACGGTCCGTCGAATTGTCGCAGGAGAGGGTGTGGAACGTACCTTCCCGCTCCACTCACCCTGGATCGAAAAAGTCGAGGTGAAACGTCTCGGTCGGGTTCGCCGTGCGAAACTCTATTATCTCAGGGACCGTGTGGGCAAGGCCACCAAGGTGCGCGAAAAAGTGGCCACACGGCGTAAAGACAAGGTCAAGAACAAGGACAAAGGCAAGGCCAAGAGCAAACCACAGAGCCAGGAGATCCCGGCCGGATAACGAGGAGTTTTCCCTTCGCGATCAGGATAAATCAACAACCTGGAGCCCCCCGGAATCGCAATCCGCGACACCGGGGGGCTTTTTTTCGTTCAGTGTCCGTTTCCGGGCGGTGGGCTGAAAAATACGTCGAATGGCGTTTGCGGCTCAAGGGCTGGCGCATCGAGGCGCGCAATCTGAAGACACCTCTCGGGGAGATCGACCTGCTGGCGTGGCAGGGTGAAGTTCTGGTCATCGTCGAGGTGAAGTACCGGACCACGAAGAGCCGATGGCCACTCGATTTGCGGCAGTCACAGAGGCTCCGGCGAGCAGCCCTCTGGATTGCTGCAAACCGGCAGCTGGTCGGTGGAGTCCGAATCGATCTGATCGAGGTGAACCCGGGCCGTATTCCGTTTTTCCCGCTGCTGGACCACCTCGAGGCTGCAGTGGTTGCGGATTTTCCAGGATGACGAAGTTCTTCTTCCCCTGTGAAGCCGCAGGGGAGAAGATCGGGATCGCCGCGGACCCAAGCTCTCCTTGGATGCTTGCTTTGACTGGAGGTCCTGACATGAACACGAGGTCCTTTTTTTTCCCCATCGTCGATGAAAGCTGGAAGAGATTTCTCGGGCCCGATGACGCTTCTTTTCTGCTAGAGCGTCTCGGTCAGGGACGGATTCGTCAATTGTGGCGCTGGTTCGAATCGGATGGCGGGCTTCGTTCCGGGATGGTTCTCGCGCAAGAAGCGCCGGTCTTCGATCTTCTTCTCGAGCGGCTCTGCGATGATGGCGTTGTGAGTGAGGATGTCGCCGAAGAAGACCCTTTCTCCCTGCCGGCTCGTCTGCAAGGACCGGAATGGGCGCACGCCCTGTTTGGAATGGGGTTGATGTTCGGGAGTAGTTGGCGAAGTGCTGAAAGCGGGGACCCCTTCGCTACCGAACGCACTCTCGCCGATCTTGTCGAGCACCTTGCCGAAGAGGATTGGGTAGCCCGGGTACGCCACGATCGCGACTCCGGGAAACCCGAAGGGCGCAATCCCATCGATGTAACTCTGACCTTGATGAGAAAAGAACCATTGCTCGAATTGCCCATCGACGCGCTACGCAAACTGGTGACCGGCGTAACATCAGCAGGTCACTGGTACCACGAACTTCCTGGAGAGGCGCGGGCTCTTTTCTTTCTCGGTGCAGTGGCTGCCGGAGTCGAAATTCCCCAACAACCCAGAGAACACCCAGTAGCCGAAGAAGCAGAGGTTTCTTCCTGATGCACTGCCGGTGAATCAGGGGCACCAGGGTTCGAGGCAGTCGAGGCTGATCGGTTGAGATCCGCAGCCGGGGAAAGGAGCGCTCGGAGGTGGGGCGCTGGAAAACAGGTAAGCGAGCAGGTAGATGACATCAGCGATGTCGAGACTGCCATCCGCGTTACTGTTTCCTGCTTCCCGGCAATCGAGATTTCCATTGCCAAATAGATGAAGCAGCAACTCGACCGCGTCTGAAATATCGAGCGTTCCGTCGCCACCGACATCGCCCCGGATAAAGCCTCCAGGTGCTGTTGGCTTCGGATGATCGATGAGGTGCTGAAAAATTAACGACGACGCCTGACTGCTGAGTGCCGGAAGGTGTCCGCCGAGAAAGATCGACCAGAGTTCCACCGACCCGCCAGTTGCGCAACCTTCTTGCCAGCGCAAGACGCTGGTTTCGTTACCAAAAATTAGACCATCGAAATTGATGTTGCTACCCGAGACTGGGGTAGGGTTGCAACCATTATGGGCTGCCCACTGGAAACAAGTCTCCATCGCCGATGGGTAGGTGTCGTTTATGAAGCCGCCACCGTAGAAAACGATCGGGTCGAGAGTGCCGTGGATGTGCAACACGTGCATCGGGGAGAGAGGGGCACATTGTGCGGGATCATTCAAGGCGGCACCTGACAGGCTGACGATCGATGCGAAACGATTGCTGTCCTCACAGGCCATCCGATGAGCCATGAATCCACCGTTGGAATGGCCAACGATATGGATTCTTTGAGGGTCGATGTTGTACTGGCTTTCGAGCAGATCGAGCAGGGTTGTCAGGTATCCCACATCATCGACACCACTGTTGTCATTATCACAGCAAGCACTGGTCGCGTTCCAGAACTGAAATCCCAGAGAGTCCGTATTGCCGTCCGGGTAAGTGAGTATGAAACCGTTTTGTTCTGCTAGCGGCGAAAAGTTGAAATAGCTCTCCATGTAATTTGCCGTGAAGCTGTAGCCATGAAGCAGCAAGAGGAGAGGGGCGGGGCTGGACGGATCATAGTTCGACGGAATTTGCACGACCACAGGTCCGCGACCAGCATCGACCGTGACGGTCGTTTGTCCGAAGACAGCCGCGGGAGCCAGGGCCAGCAGCAGCAACTTCAGTGTCAGCCTCATGGGGACATCCGATCTCCGGACCTATCTGTTTCATCCCATCGTAGTGGGTGAAGGCCGATCTTCCATCGTCTCGATCGGAATCGATGGGCTAACAGCGATTATTCCTGGGCGGATTGAACGACATGGAGACGTGGCATAAGAATCAGTAAGCCGACCAGCACCATCGAGACGCTGGCCTCGAAGATGACCTGGAGGCGCTGCATCGTTGAGATGGTCCACCAACCGGAAGGATCGAGGATGGCCCAGCGGTACAGATGGATTCCGAAGTGCATCAGCAGCATGATGACGACAGGAAGGCGAATACCGGAGATCCCGATCCAGAATTGTACGGCCAGGGAGATGCAAAATAGCCCTAACAGCCCATCGATCAGGGAGGAGTGCCACGTATATCCCGTTTCCTGGAAGAAGAGCGCTTCTGCGATCCACAAAAGGCCCCGGATCGTCAGCCAACTCACTACCAGTGTCGTGATAAATGCGGGCCGGGTAGAGGGTGCTTGCTGCTGGATGTTCAACCGGCGACAGCTCCAACCCGTGTCTCTCCCACCATGGGATTCGCCACAGTATGCTAATGGGTCCAGGAGGGGGATGCTCTCCTCTTTAGCCAGCGTTGCCGAAAGGGATTTGTGATCAACCGAGCCATCGTCGCACTCCTCCCGCTGGTGCCGCGTTCGATCGTGTGGAGGGTGTCGCGCAGGTACATTGCGGGTACGACCCTGCAAGAAGCTCTCGACTGCGTCAAAAATCTCAACGCTTCCCGGATGAGCGCGACCCTGGATGTATTGGGAGAAGATTCCACGACCGAAGATCAGGCGCTGGATGGCGAAAAGATCTACCAGGAGGCCATCCGGGAAATTAACGATCGTGGCCTCGATGCCAATATTTCCATTAAACTATCGATGCTTGGTCTTCGCTTTGATTCTTCCCTGTGCGAATCGATTGTCAGACGACTCACAGAGACAGCTGAGTTGCACGACTCTTTCGTTCGTATCGATATGGAAGATGCCAGCGTTACTCGCCTCACTCTTGATCTGTACCGCAAATTGCGTCTCGATACCGACCGTATTGGCGCCGCGGTGCAAGCACTTCTGCGCAGCACCGTAGATGAAGTTCGCGATCTTCTCGAAGAAGGTGATACGAATCTTCGGGTCTGCAAGGGGATATACATCGAGCCGGAATCACTCGCCTACCAGGACTTCAAGGAAGTTCAGGAGTCGTTCAAAGAAACTGTACAGCGACTTCTGGAGGGCGGGGCTACCAGGGTGGGGATTGCCACGCACGACCCTGAACTTGTCGAGGCTGCTTTGATCTCACTGCGAGATCTGGATGTGGAAAAGGACCGATACGAATTCCAGATGTTGCTCGGTGTAGCGGAAAAGATGCGAGATCAGTTGGTAGCCGATGGCCATCCTTTGCGCGTCTACGTTCCCTTTGGCAAGGAATGGTATGCATATTCAAGGCGACGGTTGCGAGAGAATCCACAGATCGCCGGACATGTCGTGAGGAACTTGTTTCCGTTCTAGAACACGGGAGGGGTGTTGTGGAGAGCATCCGGCGCTGGGCGCCTGGCCATCCGTCTTTGGTTGAGATTCGTGAACTTTCTCACGCGATAAAACTGCTCGAGAATTACCACTCCCAGGATGAAACTCAGCAACAAGAACAGAGCCGGATCCTTGCTTTCTG